>Ga0272442_10006316_pt1 | contig 15608 bp, 11 predicted proteins | sample SSMForm2O_FD_200262 | JGI IMG/M metagenome (GOLD analysis project Ga0272442, IMG submission 200262) | Marine sediment archaeal communities from Little Sippewissett salt marsh, Falmouth, MA, United States - SSM-Form-2O | ecosystem: Environmental > Aquatic > Marine > Wetlands > Sediment ...
GGCGGTGGTCTTCAACGAGTACGCCTTCTCGAAACACAGCTGGCCGAAGCATCCCAAGCGCGGCGGCCGCGTGAAGGGCAACGCCGCGGGTCCGAAGGGGTTTGGGACCAAGCTGGTTCTCTCGGCCGAGAACCCCAGTCAGTACTATGCGGTGCTGATGCGGTGCGGGAACGACCGGTGCGTGCGCTTCGTCAGCGAGACGAAGAACCCGAACGTCAAGGCCTGGCTCGGCGGGGTGCCGCTGAAGCACCAGGGCCGCTACCGGCTCGCGAAGGGCGTTTACGCGCTGGTTGCTGAGATCACCGCTCCCGATGGCGATGTCTCTGCGAACGATCTCTGCCTGGACTTCCGGCTTGTCCCCGCTGCCGATGACGCGGCGGTGGACGTGGCGGTCTGGCAAGCGGACCTGAAGTCCGTCAAACCGTATCTCGACCGCGTGGTGGCGCTTGCCCCCGAGACGGACGAAGCCAAACGCGCCCGCGCGTTCCTGTCGCTCATCAAGTAGGGCCGGTCCTGCTCGTTCTCGACGGTGCCGTCGACGTTACATAATGGATCTATCGGCGACAGTCGTGCGCAAAGACGGCCATCACTCGATTGTACTGATGCAGTACGGCCCAGTTCGTCTTCGTTCCAGCGACAAGGAAGAGGTGATTCCCCGGGAAATCGAGCAGTTCATTGTGGTATGTGGGCTACAGCAGGGATCTCCGAGAGCGCCGATTCACATCGCCTTTATTCGATAGAAACAGGAAGGATCTGATCCGATCGGGGCAGCGAATACTTTTGTCGAGCCGTCGCCGTTGATGCCGTTTGTGAGCGGCTCGCCTGCCCAACCCGTGAGAAGGTTGGTCGTCCGGTAAATCGAGTACGTTACGCCGTTCATACTCGGCCACGAGAGTTCGACCATCCCGGGCTGAGCTGACGTCAGCGTGATGGAAATCACCGGCGCCGGCGGCTGATCGTTCGATGGATACCATTGCTGCGGACCGTTCGGATTGGCCCCCGGGTCCTGCTCCACAACCGGCAGTGTGGTGACATTGGTGGTCCCGCTGCCGCAATTCTCGATTCGGTTGCTATACACAACGTTGGTGAACCGGCCCGGCCCGTCGCCATACGAGTTAAAGTAAATACCGTATTCTTCGCAGTCGTGGATGTAATTGTTCTTGATGCGCGGGCCCGCGGTCGAGGTCTTGATGCCGTTGGCCCACTGCCCGAACGTGACATTGTATATCTCGTTATCCTCGATCCAGATGTCCAGATCCACACCGGGCCGGAACGTAAGGTCCGCAGCTTCCACGCTGAGCGCGGCTTCATTGTACTGGCTGGCGGTGCCCGGGCTGATGTCGTGCAACTTGTTTCCCCGCACGGTGATGTGGTAGCACTGCGCCTTGATGTTGATGGCCTCCGAAGAGCCGGTATGGTGGATGTCGTTGCCCTCAATCCAGATATGTTCCTCGTTCATGAACGGCTGGCTCCCGCTGCCGATATAAATGCCTTCGGCCCATTGGGGCGCGACCGAGCCGGTATGATGGATGTGGCAATTGATAATGTCCACGTACCGGGAGGTGCCCAGAATGTGCACGGCTTCCTGGCCGGTGTTGCGGACCTCCAGATTGATGAGGATGAGATGGTTGACATCGGTACAGTAGAGCGGTTGGCCGCCACCGTCAAAGGTCAGGCCGTCCAGGACGATATAACTGGAACGGGTGATGGGGGCGAGATACCAGTCGGTTCCCTGGACCACTGGCTTGGTCCCGGGCGCGGCTCTTATGATCAGCGGCTGGGCTTCCGGGAAATTGCGGTCGGTTATCTGGAACGCGCCGTATGTGCCGCTGCCCACCAGCACGGTGTCGCCACCCGACGCCCCGTTGATCTTGTCGGCCAGACTATCGCCGGCGGAGACAGTAATCGTGGCGGCATACGACGTTGCCGAATAGAATAGAAGGGACAGGAATCCCGAAAGAATCTTGGTCATCGCGGTTATCCTCCTGACTTTTCCCGTGGTCACGCCCTTGTATTTGCCGTTCATTTATACTCAACCCTCTATCCGGCTGCATGTCCGGATATTACATTGTTCCTTCAGGAAAAGAGCTCAGGAGTCCGCCAAGGCATGCTTCTGGCGTTTTTTTTCAAAGAGTGATGTAATATGAGGACATTCCGGCGGATAGAGGGTTAGGGGCAGATCTGGTATGAATGAACCAATGGATCCCTGGAGCCAAGCAGCCATCGAGCAGAACCGGCGCTGGCTTACGGCCTTTGTCCTTTCCCTTACCGGCGACGCCGCAGCATGTGACGATATTGTTCAGGAGGTCTTCCTTATTGCTTACAGGAAACGGTCCTCATTCGCGCCGGGCACTAATTTCGGCGGCTGGCTGCGCGGCATCGCGCGCCATGTCGTCCTTCGCCATTGTGAACGACGTGCGAAACAACCGCTCGTGAACCACGACGAGGCACTACGCCGTCTCGAAGTCGCGGCGGCCGAATCCGAGGCGCGATCGATGGATCTCGGCTATCAGCAACAACGGTACAGATTCATGCGCGAGTGCCTCACAACGCTTTCAACCAGGATCCGGCACGTGCTGAGAATGCGGTACACGGTCGGACTTCAGGCCGGAGACATTGCCAGAGAAATGGGCATGACAGTCTCTGCCGTGAACGTAGGTGTATTCAGGGCCCGTCTCGCGCTTGCCGCGTGTATACGGCGCAAGGAATCCAAAGCCGAAATTGTATGAAAGACAGAATTCAAGAGCTCATTCATATGTATCTCGATGGCTCAGCTGTTAGGGCGGAGGAGGATGAACTGCGCCTACTGCTCGAGAAACACCCGGAGCATATCGAAACACTCTTCCGAACATCGGAAGACCACATAGACCTTCGCGCGGTTCTGGCTGAAGAATCATCGGCACTGGCCGCAACCGGTCTCGTGTCTGGACCGGCAAGAAGATTCCGCCGGTGGCTGGTCCCGCTGGCCGCCGCAGCGACAATCCTGATTGTCGCTGGCTACTACCGGCACATGCAGCACGCAACCCGGCGGAGCTTGATGCTCACGGTCGTCCAGATCGCCGGAGCAGTAGAACGTGCTGCCGGCGATACTGCTGTTGCCCTTGCCCTGGATGCAGTGGTTCGGCCGGGGGACCTTGTGACCACCGGTAAGGACGGTTCGGCAACGATGAAGTATCCTGACGGAACAGTGCTGGTCGTCGGCGCCCGGTCCATGCTGACGTTGCTGCCCCGCAGCAAAGCCAAGAGGCTGCAGATCCATTGTGGGACACTTGTCGCGGATATCGCGCCACAGCCGCGGGGCGATCCTCTGGTGATGAGCACACCGCATTGGGATGTTGAGGTGCTGGGAACAAGGCTGACACTCACCGTGCGGCAGGACACGACACGCGTGGAGCTTTCCGAGGGCCGGGCAAGGGTGACGCGGCTTGCAGACGGAGAAACAATGGACATTCGACCGGGCAGATATGTTCTGCAGAGCCGGGAACTCAAGGTGCGTACCGTCGAGGATCATGAGGGGAAGCTGAACTGGAAGCAATACGAACACAGCAATCCCATCGGCCTTGAGCGTTGCTCCAGCAACTCGTATTCGGGCGCATATTCGCTGCGTCTCTCGTATGAACAGCCGCGTGTCTCGCGGTGGACCTACGGACAGGTTACTCATCCGTTCACACTGCAGCCGTCGGACAAGGCGCTGCGGCTGCACATTCTCCTGGAAAGCTTCGTTGAGAACGCTTCGTGGAACATCGCTTTCATGATGGGCGACCGGAGTTGCTGGCTGATCGACAGTACGATGTGTTGGGACCTTGCTCCCGGATGGAACGTCATCGATTTGCCGCTGCCCGACAATCCGGAAAGACAGACTCGACACGGAGGGCCGTATGATCCGGCAAAGGTTCGGGCCCTGGTCTTCTCGATGTGTCAAAAGCCCGCCGTTGTGCTCATAGACGACTTTCAGCTTCTGGAAGAACAGTAGGCGTCTAAGCTCAATGGTCCGTCGCCTGTTCTATCCCCGAGCCGTCTTCGGTCTTGCCGGGGATGGCATGCTCATGCCCGGCGCACGGGTCATCATGTTTTCCGTTCTTGAAGATGATTGCGAGCGCGGCGATGAACAGGAGCACGAGGATGATGATCCGGAGGGGCTTCTTCGGGATTATGTGTGTGAGCCGGTGAATCAGTGTGATGACCGAGAGGACTATGGCTCCGGCAATGATGGTGGTCAGCGGCACGACATCGTTGATCCGGGCCTTGTACCTGGCGAACACGTATGAGAGCGGCACGGCCGTGATCGAGAACGCGAGTACCGTCTTCATGTCCACGTTCCTGTGCCGGTAGTGCTTGATGGTGCTGCTGATCATCATGAAGACGCCGGCTGAGAATTTCACAACGGCATCACTGTTGCTTCCCTTTGCAGCGATTTTGTGGTATTGGAAACTGTGCTGTAAACCAGGGGAGGACGCATCGCGATGGCGGAGTGGTACTTCTACAGTGGTGGCAAGCAGTTGGGGCCGTGATCCTTGGGGTCCGGCTGTTTGGTGGCGCGGGCGCACCACGCGGAGCATGTATCGACCAGCTGGTGGCGGCGGGAGGCATCCATCTTGGGAGCGGTCCGAGGATAGCCCTGCACATGCCGTAGCGCGTCGTCTACCGGGCGGCGTTGTGCCACTGGTAGACCTGCACCGCGATCTCCTTGAACGCTTCGACGAGCTCCGGATGCGGCTGGTCGGTTATGTCCATGAGTCCAACCGTCTGGTTCTCGCCGTTGGTGTATCGTCCCGTGGGCATCTGGTCGCAATGCTGGTACCAGTGCGATCCCACGGCGTAGGGTTGCGATGACCATGTTTCCACGTAGCGCGGCACGAGTACCCGGCGCTCTTCCTCGGTGAATGCCGGGTACAGTGGCGCGAGCTGACGCTCGGAGAGAAGAGGGATGTGGTGTTCGCCGATCTGAAGTGGTTTCCCGGACTCTTCGTACCAGCCCCGTACTTCCTCGGCGCGCGGTGCGAGTCCGTAGTAATTGAAGCTCAGCACGTCGCAGTGTCGACCGCAGGCCTCTACGACGAGGCGATGCTTCTTCCTGCGCGTGAAACGACATCCCATGTACAGGTGGTTGGGGTCGTGTTTCTTGAGCAACCGGGCGATGGTCGAGAAGTACAGTTCGGCATGTTCGCCGGTAAGCTCGTGGAGCAAATCACCGGCCTGGCCCTCTATCGCAACGGTCTCCATGGGGACCGACTCTATCTCGCTCCAGGTCGAACATGGTATGTCAAGAGCACGCGCGCATTTTTCGGGTGAGTCGTACCGTTCTTGGAGGAACGCCAGCCAGCGTTTGCGCGCAGCGCTGCCGGAGGCCCCGCGAAGGGGCAGGACGGCGGGCCAGCCGATCTCGTTGTCAACGAAGTAGCCGAGCAGCCATGGGTTATCCCTCTCGGGAGCAGCACGTTCCTCGAAGAAGGTGTCCAGCGCCTCGGCCCACTTCGGGTCCCAGGCGTCGGGCATGTGTGGGCCCAGGGTTGGCACTCCGTCACGCGGCATGTCGAGGGCCCTCACGAATGGAATGGTCTGTTGCCGTAGCATGATTTCCTCGGACCAGTTGGCCACGGTGTTGATGCCCCATGCTCCGAATCGTGCAAGTACCTGGTCGCGCCAGCGTTCCTTCGATCCCCATTTCCTGAGGATGTTCCAGCCGTAGCAGCTGAACCCCTTTTCACAGTACACCTGCTTTCCTATCTTGCTGTTCGGGTCGGGCAGCTCCTCAAACAGGTGCTCCCTGCCTTGGACCCGGGTCCATGCCAGGGTGTTCGGTTCGGCGCTGCGGACGCCGGTGACACCGAAGCTCCAGAACGGGTTGCCCAGCGGGTCCACGTACCACCAGCGGCCGTCCTTGTCCTGGTCTACCCTGAAGAAGCCACCGGCCTCGAACGTGGGGCCTGCGGTCCAGCCGCCGTAAATGTCGCGATCGGGCCACGGTCTGGCGGCCTCGAGCATCGCGTTTTCTTCCTCGATTACGCTTCGGAGGTGCTCCTCGCTTCGGATCTTCGTGGGCCAGTCGCCGTTCACTCTTTGACAGAAACGGTCTACGCACGGGCGCTGGTTTGCGTCTGTGGCGGCTATCAGCCGTATTTCGGACAGCCGAACGGTTAGAGGGGTGTCCGTGGCGGGCGGTGTGCCGGCCATTGCTCGTTCTCCTTCAGTCTGATGGACGCCACCCCATGAGGCGCTGATGCGGATGGCGGCCGGCCGGTAGGGGGGGCGGAGCCCCTGGGCCAGGGGCAGGTCGACGAGGTCGGTGACGATCTGGGCATTCTCACCGGCGGCGAAGCGGCGCGTTTGGATCAGTCGATTACGTGCGCCGACTATGGTGACTGTCAGCTCCGCCGGTTGGTTGCCGTTGCGAAGGGCAACGGCCATGCTATGGAAGCCTTCCCAGGACTCGGGCAGCTTCAAGGCGTGTGGCGAGGCTTCCAGCGTGCCGGCGATTTTCGAAAAGGTCAGATCCAGGGCGCCGTCGGCGGTCCGGGCCATGGTGCCGCTCTCCCTCACGTCGGGACGACTGACCATGCCGCCGCCGCCGTCGTAGAAAGCTTCGAATCGTTCGCGTTCCTCCTTGAGGTCGGGATTGAGAATGTCAGATAGATCAGCCTTTACGTCTTCCACGGAACAGTCAGCTCCTCTCTTTCATTGCTTCCACGTTCCTGTTCTCCGTCCATGGTTGGCAGTTTCGGGGTCATCCCTTGAAGGTTTACAAGGCGGCCGGTGGCCACAACCAAAGAAGACCACCGGCCCGGTCGAAAGTGCAAGTCGCAAGTGAAAGCAGGATACTCTCACGCTCTCAATAATGACTCCGCCTTCCGCTGCACCTGCACCTTCGACCTGCCACCTTCACTGCTGACCGTATCTGGTCGTGCTCAAATTATCTTGTTTTTTGTCGCAGTTGAGATTGACTAAGCCGCTAAGGGACCCCGGAGTAGCGTTCGTCGCCGACTTCGGATTGGAGGCGGTAGAGCTCGGCTTTCAGCTCCTTGACGGTGTCGGCGTAGGCCGGGTCGTCGTAGACGCTTTTCATTTCGCAGGGGTCCTTTTCGAGGTCGAACAGCTCCCATTCCAGCGGGAATTTCTCGTCACGGGCGCCTTCCATGTCGAGGCCGTCGTTGTAGAAGCAGATGAGCTTGTGTTTGTGGGTGCGAACCCCGTAGTGTGCGCGGACCATGTGATGGTTGTCGTGCATCCAGTAACGGTAGTACATGCTGGTCTGCCAGTCGTCGGGGACATTTTGTTCGAGCAACGGCCTGAGCGACGTGCCCTGGAAGCCGGCGGGTGCCTCGACGCCCGCGTAGTCCAGGAAGGTCTTTGCGAAATCGACGTTAACCGCGAAGTCGTTGCTTGCCTGGGCAGCCTTGATGCCCTTGGGGTAACGGATGACGAACGGCATACGCAGCGATTCCTCGTACATGAAGCGTTTGTCGAACCAGCCGTGATCGCCGAGGAAGAAGCCCTGGTCGGAGGTGTATATGACGATGGTGTTGTCAGCGATGCCCTGTGCGTCGAGCTCGTCGAGGACTTTGCCGACGTTGTCGTCGATACTGGCGATGACGCGGAGATAGTCCTTGATGTAGTACTGGTAGGCCCACTTGCGCAGGTTCATCTCGGGCATGTCGTAGTTGATGCCTGCTTTGACGTCCTCGAACCTCATGTGCACGCCGACGCGCATGTGGGCGTCGGCGGCTGCGGCCGACCGGTTCTCGTAGGTATCGTAGAGAGTTTCCGGTTCGGGAATGTCCTCGTTGAGGTACATGGCGGCGTGTTTCTCGTCGGGTTCCCATGGACGGTGCGGTGCCTTGTGATGGCACATGACGCAGAACGGCTTCTGGGGGTCGCGATTGCGTATGAAGTCAACGGTCATATCGCCGATGATATCGGTGACATAGCCGTTCACGATCTCGCGGCGGCCGCCGGGAGCGGAGTCATCCTTGAAGATGAAGTGGGGATTGTGGTAGAGGCCCTGGCCGGGCAGAACGGCCCAGTCGTCAAAGCCGGTGGGGCAATGTTCGGCGCCCTGGCCGAGGTGCCACTTGCCGAACATGCCGGTCTGGTAGCCGGCGTCGTGGAGGAGCTTGGGGTAGGTGGGCAGCGTGTTGTCCATCTTGGTCTTGAGCGTGTAGACCTTGTTGATGTGATTGTAGGTGCCGGCGAGGATGACGGCGCGGCTGGGGGTGCAGATGGAGTTCGTGCAGAAACAGTTATCGAGCCGCATGCCTTCATTGGCGATGCGATCGAGGTTGGGGGTCCGGTTGATTCGCCCGCTGTAGCAGCTCATGGCGTGTGCGGCGTGATCGTCCGACATTATGAAGACTATGTTCGGTCTTTCGTCCATTGTAGCTCCCTGTATTGGCTGTTCTGTGTGAGAAACCGCGATGCTAGCATAGTCCGGCATGGTTCTGCACGGGTTTTTGATGATGCGGCGGAGGCCCGCCGCTCTCCAGGTGGGACGGGCGGATGCGGCGGAGGCCCGCCGCTCTCCAGGGCTGTCACGTTGTCAACTCCGACCAGGCCTTGTTGATGTCCTCGTCCTTGATCGTTTTGCGGCCGTCGGCGACGGCATGCCGGCCGGCGCTATGCCCGAGCAGGTGTGCGATATTGGACAGGTGGGCCGCGGCCAGATTCAGAGCGCCGGCGCTGACGCGGCAGCCGTGAGATCCCTCGATGAGTAGTCGCTTGACGGGTGCGTTCGGTATCTCGGCCATGGTGTTCTCCTCGTTTGTGATCGTGAGTCAGTGAGCCTGCTTGAGGGCGGCGGCGGCGCGTCCGGCTTCCGTGCTATCGGGCGCGAGCGCGATCACCCTCTGAAGGCGTGGCTTGTGTTTGCGAATGAAGTTCAGCCATTCCGCGGCTTCAGCCTTTGGGTTGCTGCAGTTCCAGAAGCGCGGCGAGATCAGCAGCTCATTGGGAACGTCGTTGCCGGTGGCGATTTCGAGGGTGAGGGTGTTGGACCTGGTCGCGCTGTCGGATTTCCGGACGCGCAGGCGGTCTCCGCCTGCAATCTCGACGCCGTTGAACCAGCACTTCACGCCGGGCGTTGTTTGTTCGAACAGGACGGTACCATCGTAGGAGTTGTTGAGCTCGGCGTGCAGGTAGTAGACGGTGTTGGGCTGAAGCTTGACCACGCGGGCGAGGTCCACAACTCGCCGCCGCTGCCGGTCGATGAGCGTGAAGTTTTCGCCGCAGACTTCCCAACGGTAGGCGTTGTTGCCGGGCAGGTTCTTCCTGGTGAGGCCGACGAGCTTCCAGCCGGCCCCCTTGGCGGTGCCGTCCGCGGCCCAGCTTCCCCGTTTCAGTATCTCTTTTGGCAGTGGCAGTTTGCCGTTGGCGGGGAACGGCCCGGCGAAATACCAGAAGCCCGGTGCGAAGCCGCTGTCGAGTTGTGGCCGGCTCTTGGAGCTGCCGTACCCCGAGGGAGTCGTGTCTTCGACCGGCCGGTCGGCCGGCGGGTCGGCCGGGATCTGGTCGAGGAGGGTCTGCGCGATGTGCCGTGCTTCGTATGCCTTGCCCGTGGCGCCCGTATATTCTGCGCAGAAGATGCCCTGGTAGCCGCGCATGTAGAGCCGATTGCCTTCCATTGCCGGACCGCTGTAGCTGCGCTGGACCGCATTGAGTGCCAGAAGGTCGCCGCTCTCGCCTCTTTCGACGACGGCCATTGTCATGGGCTGCTTGCTGCCCGCGCCGGAGAAGAGGTTGTCTCCACCGTAGTGATAGACATAGTCACGTGACGCCGTGGTCGTGCTCCAGAAATTGCCGGCCTTGCGGAACAGGGGGAGGGCGTTGAGCCTGTAGCCGTCGGTGACTCTGGTCCTGGTCAGAGCCGCCCATCTCTCGCCGGCGACGCTCCGGACGCCTGCCGATCCGCCGCGGAAGGTAAAGAGGATACCATCGGCGGCAACGGCTGTTTGGTACTGCGAGCTGTCGGCCCGCCGCCAGAGTGGACGGAACGAGACCGTGTCGCGATCGACCATGATCAGCCGGACCGCGCTCATCGGCGGAGTTGCCGTAAAGATGAGGACGTCATCGGCAACGGTCATGGTAACGGCGTCGTTCATGGCGCCTATGCTCTCTACCAGTACCTTGCCGTCGTCGGTCCTGATTACGGTGCCGCCGTTGGAGACAACGACGGCCATGCTGTCCTTGCCGTTTGTGAGCCGCATGGCGACGTGTGTTCCGGCGCCCCACCCGCACTTGAGATGGGGGGCCGACCAGAGCTCCTTGCCTGTCTCGGCGTCGAACGCCACGGTTACGTGGTTTCGGCCTTTGCCCCTGGTCTTGCCCGGGTCTCTTCGGACGAGCGGTATGATGATCTTACCGTCGACCAGCATGGGGGACGGGATTGTTGCCGAGCCGCTGCCGGTACCGCCGTGCCGGACTATGTATTTCTTCTTGCCGTCCATGTCGAAGCAGGCCAGTGCGCCGAAGCCGGTTTTGACCCAGACGTGTTTACCGTCGGTGATTGGTGTCGAGAATTGGTAGCCGTCGTAGTCGTACCAGTAGCCGCCGAGCTTCGACACGCCGAACCTGTCGTTCATGAACTTGATAAGGGCCCCGTTTGTCGTTCGCAGGGCATCGTCGATCTTCTGTGCCTTGATAAACTCGGGGTCGTTCTTCAGTTCTTTCGCCTTGAGCTTCTCTATCTGCTGGAGGAGCTTGGTCAGTTCGTCCTGGACAGCCTGGGGATCCGGGTTCGCTTCGAGTTCCGCCTTTTTGTCGAGCAGCGCGATCATTTCGGGCGACGCTCCTTCGCGCTCGTTCTTCTCTGCGGCCGCCTTCTTCTGTTCTTCCCAGTAGTACATGTGCGAGTTTCGAATCCACTTCGGTTGTCTCATCATGCTTGCGGGGACCTTGGCACGTTCCTGCACGGCGGCCCACCATGCATCGTACAGTTGGTGTGCTTTCTTCCGTTCGGGTTCCGGCAGTATTTCATAGGCGCCGCAGCGGCGTTCCCAGAGAATCTTGCCGGTCTCCTTATCGAGACAGAAGAGCCGGTCGGGTTCGACGGGAACAAACACGCGGTCCTTGCTCAGTACGGGGGAGCCATTGGACCAGTAGGGCAGCGGGGTATACCACTTGATGTTGTGTCGCTTCTTGAGATTCCAGGCGATGGGCGGGTGGGAGTCCGTGAATACGCCGGTCTGGTCGCCGCGGAGCTGGTAACCGGTGACGGCCGGCTTGAGTGATTTTCGCGCGTTTGCGATAGTGTCGAAGAGAGCCTTTGCCCTGGCTTTCTCAGCGGGCGCGCCCCGGGTGCAGATGCGTGCCCAGAAGAAGCTGCTGCAGAATCCGTTTTCCAGCCTGAACCGAAGCTTGTTCTCTCCCTTCTTGAAAGGCACTTTCAGGAGGGCAACCGCCTCCGCCCTGTTTTCGGGCGGCCGCATCGATCCGCCCAGAAGCCAGCCGCGTTTCCAGTCGGCGGGCCCGGCCCATAGCAGCTTACCGTTTATCCACACCATGCCGCGCGCCTGCATGCCGATGGCGGTCCAGAGCTCCATATCTTTCGGCGCCCTGATCTCGGATTCGAAAAGAAAAGCGGCCATGTCCATACCGGCGTCCTTGTTGTAACCCGGCGGCTGGAGGCATCTGCCATAGAACGGGTTGCGTGCGGCGAGGTAGGGCGGCGCGATGCCGCCGAAGTCATTGTAGGGCTTGATCGGTTTCCAGGTGAGCTTCCTGCCGCCGGCGGAGCAGCGGCGGCTTCCCTTGCGGCTGCTTGGGAACATGTCGCAGGTGAATGCCGATCCGGCATGGGCCACCACTTCGGGCAGACCGGGGACGAGTGACGTCCAGTCGCGGTAAGTGTTCGGCTTGTTCGGCGCCCGCAGATCATCGAACCCGTACCATTCGCCCAGGGGGAAGGGACCGAGGAGCCGCCAGTTCGAGACGGCTGCCCAGTTCTGTTTGCCTTTGGCGCCGGCGTCGGCCGGGAGGACCAGCGTTCCCTTCTTGTTCGGTGCAAGCGGTGTCAGCGTCTTGTACCAGGGGTGGAACAGGGGGTCGCCCGGATCATCGCCATTGGACAGCGGGAAAGGCTTGCGGGTCGCGGTTTTGTTGTAGGCCTTTACCAGTGCGAGAAGTGTGGCGGCGCGCTTGCTCATATCGCGCAGCTCAGCCAATGCACGGGGCGTTTTCGGGTCCTTTGCCGCGGGGCTGACTTCCTTTTTTGGGGGTTCGTCGTCGAGGCCGCCAAGGTCCATGTCGTCCTCTATATCGTCCAGTGTGACCCTTGCCTTACCTTTTCCGATCTTCTTGGCGCGGGCGACGGAGGGCGGATCGTAGTCATCATAGCGGGGCCTGGCGGGAACTGCGCATTCATGTGCCCGGCGGTACGGAAGGCCTGCTGTCATGGCCATGGCCACGGCTCGTATGTCCTGGTATCTGTTCTCAGCGTACTGAACGCGTCTCCGCGCGTTCCGGTAGGCGAGATAGGGATCCCATCCGCTGATTTTCGGTTCGGGTATTGCAGCGGGGCGTTTGGTCGATGCCGAATAGGCGACCAGTGTTCCCGTCACACGCCCCCGCGCCTTCGGCAATTGACTTGTCTGCTCTTCCGGGGTGAATGCCGAGTAGGTGCCGTTGAGCTCTGTGCCGTCGATCGTGCAGGTGATTGTGAACCAGGCGGCCCAGTCCTTGCTGTCCATGGGCACCCAGCCGTCCCAGAGGAGGCGAACGGCTATGCTTGTGGTCAGGCGGCGCCCGGCTTCCTCGGTTTCCGTGATATCGAGCCCGTCTATTTTGACGGCATGTTCCGATTGATTCCATTCAGGGCTCCAGCCCATCGCCCTGAACGGTTTTCCGTCGGCGCAGTAGATGCGGATGTGCAGGTCTTTTCCGGTGAGAAGTGATTTCAGGGCGAGATCCACCGTTGTGAGCGATTTCCCCTTATCGGGCAGGTTCCGAAGCATTGTGTGCCAGGTGTTGTCCAGTTCGACACAGGTTTGGCGAAGTTGTTTCAGCTCCGACCTGAAATCAGCGCTTACGTCGGCCGCGGAGCCGTGAGTCGGGCAGAGCAGGAGGGCGGTTCCGATACACGCGGCCAGGCCGCGACGTAGGGGTTCTGCGGGTACGGCGAAGTCCATGCCGAACACGGTAGCAGATGGCTGGACTCGTGTCCATAGGAGCTGAATCATTCCCGGCAAGGTTGCGGGGTCACTTCCTGTGGTCCGGCACTTCGCGGCCGAGGAAGTGCAGGACCTCCTTGAGATCTTCCCAGACGTCTTTCTTGGCGGACGGGTTGCGGAGGAGGTAGGCGGGGTGGTAGGTGGGCATCAGGTCGATATTCTCGAAGGCCATCCAGGTGCCGCGCAGTTTCGTGATACCGGTCCTGACGTCGAGCAGCCCTTTAACTGCCGTGGCGCCCAGCGCGATTATCACCTTTGGCTTCAGAAGGCGTATCTGTTCCTTCAGATACGGCATGCAGGTCTCCATTTCGTCCGGCATGGGTGTACGGTTCCCGGGCGGACGGCATTTCAGGATGTTGCCTATGAAGACTTCCTCGCGCGTGAATCCCATGGCTTCGATCATCTTCGTAAGCAGTTGACCGGCCCGGCCGATGAAAGCCACGCCCTGCCTGTCCTCGTCGGCGCCGGGCGCTTCGCCGATGAACATGATCTCTGGACTGGATGAGCCCTGGCCGGGCACGGTCTTCGTGCGGGTTTCGTGAAGGGAGCACTTCGTGCATACGGCTATCTGCGCGGCCACATCATCCAGGCTCGACTCCGCGGCCGGTCCTGTGCCCGGCACTTCGGGATTGGGAGCCGGCTCGGACCGGCGTGCCGGTTTCGAAAGTCCCTTCACCACTTCGGGGTCCACCTCGATCGAGGTGGCTCCTTCATCGCGCCGGTATTCGAGGTAGTCCTCGATGTCATCCAAGATCTCTTGCAAGCTCACGTTCAGTGTCTCCGTTCCCCGCGCGCTTCTCTTTCCATGCCTTGTGCGCCTCGGCTCCGCGCAGCATGAGCGGGCCAAGGAGAACATACATAACGCCGAGGATAATGCTGGTGGTTGCCGAAGACAGCGAGAGCCAGCGGATGGGCGCGAAGAGCAGGGCCACCAGGACGATGCACGGAGCGAACAGGACGGGGTTCTTCGTGGGCTTGGGGTAACGGAAGTTGCTCACCTGCAGGCTGATGAACAGTACGGTTCCCAGGAGGAACAGGGTGGCGAACCAGCCCTGCTGCAGCGAGAAGGGGTCCTCCACCGTGCCCGGCAGGGGCGGTGTCTTGCTTATGAACACGAACATGGAGACCCAGCCCGCGTTGGCGGTGATTGGAAGTCCGGCATAGCCGCCCTGGCCGCGGAGCGGGTCTTTTGCCTTGAACCGCGCCAGGCGAACCATCCCGGACAGGGCAACGGCGGACGGAAGAATGATACGCCACACCGGGTTCCGGTGCTGGAGCGCGACCGCGAATATGAGTATGGCCGGGGCGATCCCGAACGATGTGAGGTCCACGTATGTGTCGAGCTCTGCTCCGAAGCTGCTCTGTCCCTTGAGCCAGCGTGCGAGGTTGCCGTCGATGCCGTCGAGGATCATCGACAGCATGATAAGCATTGCGGAGAGCTTGAGCATCTTGCGGGCGTGCTCGGCCGAGTCCGCCTGCATTCCTTCTATTGTCACGAGGATGCTGATGAATCCCGCGAGCATGGCGGCTATGGTGAACAGGTTGGGAATTGCCTGTCGCCAGCTTATGAACTGTTTCATTCCTTGCCCTTCCGGAGGGTCGCGACAGGCGTTTCACCGGCGACAGTCTTGTCTCCGACCTTGGCTGTTATTTCCACGTCATCGCCTGGGAAATACATGTCAAGCCTCGATCCGAATTTCATCATGCCTATCTTGTCGCCTGCCTTGAGCGTTACGGCGTTGTCGTGGTCCGGCCAGTAGACTACGCGTCTGCATACCGGGCCCACGATCTGGTTGACCAGACACGAAGTCGAGGCGTTGGTGATCAGTATCGAATTGTGCTGATTCACGTCGGACGACTTCTCGGTAAAAGTGAAGAGATGCCTGCCGGGGAAGTAGCCGAGGAAGCGGGATTCGCCCGCGATAGGCGCCCTGTTGACGTGGACGTTGAACAGGTTAAGGAAGATGCTGATGCGCTTGACATTCGGTTTGGTGAAGAGCGCGATCTGGTCGTCGTCGAGGCCGCAGAACGATGCGATGGCCTTGAGTTCATCGGCACTGAGCTCCTGGATCCTTGCAACGGCGCCGTCAGCCCCGGCGAGGATGAGATTCGGGTCCTGGGGCGGGGTTCGGTTGGGATCGCGGAAGAACCACAGGAAATAGGCGGAGAAGACCAGGCCCAGGGCTATGCCGGTGCAGAGGCAGCAGCACGCCGCGATGGCTGCGGCCACCACGATTGTGGCAACGATGAAGGGGATCACTTCGCGTCTAATGGTCATTGGTACAGATTGGGATTCTCTGCGAAGCCGTCGGAGTTGTCAAGCCCCGGGCCATTGCTGACGCACAACCCTTTTTGGCGTCATTCGGAGGCCGAACTCGCGCTCAACCGGTGCTGAATGTACCGGAGCGGTGACTTGCAGGGCAAGAATTGGGCAAGCTACGGCGTGGCGCA
>Ga0272442_10006317_pt1 | contig 15606 bp, 16 predicted proteins | sample SSMForm2O_FD_200262 | JGI IMG/M metagenome (GOLD analysis project Ga0272442, IMG submission 200262) | Marine sediment archaeal communities from Little Sippewissett salt marsh, Falmouth, MA, United States - SSM-Form-2O | ecosystem: Environmental > Aquatic > Marine > Wetlands > Sediment ...
GATGCTGTCATCAATGATTTTTGTTTCTTGATAATGTGATGCTCCTAGTGCTTCAAAGAAATCTTGATCTACAATGATTGCTCCTGTAGAGACTATTGCATCAATCATGTTGTATCTTATTAGGTCTCTGACAACTTTTTTAAGTCCTGCGCTGAATAGTGATCCTGCTAGACATAAAATAATTGAGCAGCCTTGGTCTTTGAGCATTTTTTCATATATTTTTGCTGCGCGTGATAGGTTTCTTGCTTGGAATGCCATGTTTTGGTATGATTCAATTAAAGGGGTTGAATCAAACTTGGTAATGTCAATATGTTGGATTTTCTGCTTTAGTAATTCTTGTTTTTCTATGTTCATAAAACCAATAGGGTAAAAAATTACCCTATAAAAAAATATTTGGTGATTAACTACAGCAGTTTTCAACTGGTGCAGGTCCACCATTGAATACATAATTTATTACATAGACTGCGTCACCCACGTTTACATCGCCGTCTCCATTTGCATCGCCTATGCATACTGGGTTTGGTGCGGGTCCTCCGCTGAAAACATAGTTGATAAGGTAAACTGCGTCACCTACGTTTACTGATTCATCTCCATTGGCATCACCGCAAAGTCCAACAAAAAAACTATAGATATCAGAGGTGGTTTCAACACTAAAGGCATCTTCTGCAGTGATGTAGAAATTGTAGTTTCCAACAGTTGTATACGTGGTGTTGTAATAGTAAGTGTCTGTTCCTGCGATATTGCTCATTAGATATTCAGTTGTTGAAAGATCTGGACGTGTAATGTTTGCTGTTACCTGATTTATTCCAATGGTTGATGTTACATCGCAGCTGATGTTCACCCAGCCATTAACATTTGTTGTAGTTGGAATGTAATTTATGTTAGTTATTTCTGGTGGAATAGATGATCCATATGAAACTGTTACTTGTAGAAAATCATGAAATGTTTTCATGTAGTAATATCCATAATAGTAAAATGTTCCTCGCTCAGAATAAAGAAGTAGTGTCATCTGACCGTTGCCGTCCACATATCTGTCAAAGTTGTCCCGTATGTTTGCTTTTAGGTATCCATCTCTGTTTCCTGCCCAGTTGTCCATAAAACGATTTTGACCATAGTTTCCTTCTGCATCACTCCACTGACCTGAAATGTAATCCCATACGTATAACTCTACTTGAGTGCAATGATCTGCATATCCTTCCCAAAGTATTTCGATGTCATCGATTTCAGCGGGGTCTTCATAGATGGTTAATTCAAACGTATGGGTGGACTCATAGTTACTTGAAGGACTTGGCGAGATATACCGACTTGTATCTGAGTCTCCACCTGTTGCATCTGAATATGATATTTTTGTGTATGCGCCAGAGACAAGTGAACTGATTTCTGAGGAAACCGGTGTTCTATCATTGTTTACTGAAGTCCAACTACTTGTTTGATGACCCCAGCCATACTTATCAATCCCTGCACCAATGGCAAAATTATACACTGTTTGATCCGCTATTGCAATAGAAAAAACATTTGTGCTAACTCCTTCACCTTGATCTAAATCAGAGGAAGTTGCAACTACTTTAATTATTGCTTCAGAAGTAAAAAGCTCTGGTACCGTCCAATCATAACATCCGTCATCAGTGGTTGTATCAATGTAGATGTAGTTATCTCCACCGTCTATACTGTAATAAAGATCAATTTGAGGAATTACCGCATTATACGTATCTGTTGCAACCCATTCAATAGTCTGCGTGGTTCCCCCAACAAAAAGTTCTCCGCCATCAGGATGAATAACATGTACCGATGGCTCTGGGTTAGTGTATCGTGGTACTTGCATGACAATACAATGAATAGCGCCTGCAGCAGGAATAATATCGTAACAATCAATTTGTACGATTTCTACGTCTTCTCCAGCGGCTCGGGCAAAGCTTTCACGTGCTGCTTCATCTTCATCACGATATGCAGAGTTTCCATCACCATAAGTTGGAATGAAAAACCGGTCGTTTACTCTAAAAGCATTAGTATACGTGTAATGGTCATATCCTACATTCCATGCAGGTGTACGGAACACTTCAAAGCCAAGAGCTTCCATATAGTTTACTGCGTTGTTTGTAATTGAAATCGCTGTAGGATTTGAACCTGCTTTGAACTCAGATATAATAACAGAGTTTTCATCTACGATGTTCATCCACATATCAATGTGACCTGTTCCATCAACGCTACCTGGTAGCTGTGGCATAACATGCAGTTCATCAATACCCTGATATTGCTGATAGAGTTCTGCAATAAATGTGGAAGTGAATCCTGCAGAAGATGGATTATCAGTATTGACAAGCTCTGTTACAAAACCAGTTCGATTGGGGCCTGGCTGGAAGTTGCCACCAGAATAATAAAGCCCCATATCATAAGTTGGCATGATGAAGTTATCATCACCGATTCTTGTTGGCACAAAGTTATCCAGATCACGGGTTGGATAATAATGACTGTCAACAAGACATAACGCACCATCTTGGTAAATAAAATGTGGGCCGTAATCTCTAATCCAAAGAGCATCATTTGGAATTAGTAAAAACTCTACTTTACTCATATCCGCACCACCACCAATAAAAGCGTTTGTAGCAGAATTCATCTCCGAAGTACTACTGACAACTACATAAGCGATTTCATCATATTGACTATCTTTTGTTAATGCAACAACAAGATCTCTTACGACATCAGTCCATTGACCAGAGTGATAGCAATAAAGCACTCCCTGTGTTGGAGCGTATTCTGGTGGTGATTCTATTAATCCAGAGGTTGGGCTATCTCTATTTTTTGATGCTTTAATAGCGTATGGATAAAGTGATTGTTCTGGGTTATATGGTGTTCCGCCTTCTCTTACTCGTGATACCGGCTCTGACGTAAAATATTCTTTTTCTTGATGTTTCAAGTTACTACTCATCGTTGGTACAGCACTTGCCCCAATAAATAAAAAAATAATTCCTACTATTATTAATTTCATAATTTTTCGGTTTTTCATAAGAAAGTTTACCCCCTTTTAAAAAATGTAATCAAAATTTTTTATTTAAAGGCTTCTATTAAATACAACAACTAGTTTCCGGTGGAGATCCTCCATTAAAAACATAATTGACGATATACACGATATCTGCAACATTAACCTCACCATCACTATTAGCATCACCAACACAAGTTATTGGATATGGCGATGGACCTATTATAAAAATATAATTTATAAGATACACCGCGTCACCGATGTTAACAACTCCATCTCCATTAGCGTCTCCACATATTAGTTGAGGTTCTTCATCTGTTAACGTGAAATTATGTTTGGTATCCTCTGTTATACTCAATAGTATCCATTCTGTGTTGTATCCTTGTTTGGATGCTGACGCGTTTTTGTAACAATAACATATGGGGATGTTTGTTACATGGTAGTAGCCATTTTCATCGGTGTAGTCTTCTTCAAATGTTCCATGAAAGGTTACATGGACTAGCACACCTTCAATGGGATTTGATGATGTATCTGTGACGTAGCCTGAAAGATTTCCATCGTTTTGAAGCATAGTTGTTGTTTTTTGCTCGCCACTTATTCCTGGAATTACCCACATGATAACAAAAATAATTACTATGACTGTTGTGAACATTTTTGTATTTATTTTATTAATCATAATCTATGTTCCTCCGTCCTTATTATTAGAAATCATTCGCATTATTTAAATTATTCTATTGGAGATAAAATTGTTACAACTGTTGTATATCAATAATAGTACTATGTTCTAGTAGGACATTACGATCAGTTGTATTAAAAGATATTTGTTACAGTAAAGTACTTAAAAATGGGATAATAATGTATTTTTGTGTTAACAATTCACTATCGTTAAGCTTATATATACAGTAAAGTTAAATACAATACAGAAAAACAAATATACATAAAAAGGGGATAACTAGCAGATGAAAAAAATAATGTTGTTGTTATTTGTAGCAGCTCTACTGCTACTTCCAGGAGCAACCGCCACTATCACACCCATACAAACAACTATTCAGCCAAATACCTCAACACAAACCGATATGACACATACCGTATTTACTGAGTATGTAACTACCACGAAATGTCCTTATTGTGTCACGGCATCAGCACAATTAAATTCAATATATGAGTCACATGACTATGACTATTATTTTGTGACTATGGTTGCAGATCAAAACAATAAAGTGTACCCGCGGGTAAAAAGCCTAGGCACTGAAGGAGTTCCTGATGTACATTTTGATGGTGGATATCGTAATCTTGTCGGCCAGCAAAACGATGAGCAGCCATATCGGATGGCGATTACATCTTCAGGGGGAAGAGACGTACTAGATGTAGACATGCAAGTTGAGGTGTCAATGAAAGCTGGTGGAACTCTTAGTATGACTATTACTGTTACTAACAATGAAGCAGAAAAAGTGGACAGTCATATTAGAGTATACATTGTTGAGCCAACATCACGGTGGAATGATATACAAGGAAACCCGTATCACTTTGGAGCGCTTGACATACCTGTTGATCGCGCTCTTGCTATGCCACAAGCAGATATCCAATCACTGGGTGATACAACCGTAATTAAACGTACTTGGATGGGTTCACTTTGGAACTTTGGCGATATCTCTGAAGATAATATAATGGTGATTGCTGCACTTTTTGACCCGGATACAGGATATGTCATTGAATCAGCTGCTGGACAGCCTGCAGGGTTAGAAGATGAAACACCGCAACAACCACTGATCAATTTTCTGTACAATCTACGACTTCTTTTTGAGCGGTTTCACAACAGACAACGGTTATTTGATTTCTAACAACTCGTACTTTTTTTTCCTTGTTTCTTTAGTAATTATTAAATACAAATCAATAGTTTAAATCAAAAAAAAGATGTGTACTTTAAAGGAGTTTGATGATGACAGATTTTCGGTATAGTAGACAGACAAATGTAAAGCAATTTGGAGTACTCGGACAGAAAACATTAGCGCAAAAAAAAGCAGTGATTATTGGTGGTGGGGGTCTTGGGAGTCATAGTGCAGATATTCTGACGAGAACGGGTATTGGTGAAATTGATATCTATGATGCTGACATGGTTAATCTTTCAAATCTTCATAGAACAGCTATTTTTTCTGAAAAAGATGTTGGTCATCCTAAAGTAGAGGTTTTACAAACATATCTTTCACAGGTTAACTCCTCTGTTGAAATACACGGTTTTATAGAAGAAATGACTGCGCAAAACATTGTCAATAAAATTGCTGATGCAGATATTATTCTTGATGGCACTGATGACATGGAGCTCAGGTTTTTGATAAATGAAGCATCTGTAAAACAGAATGTACCTTGGGTGTACGCTGGTGTAGATACTACAACAGGTATGATTATGGCGATTAAGCCAGGGGTTACTGCTTGTTTGAAATGTATCACTCAAGGCATTCCTAAACCCACAGGGGTAATTCCGGTTTTTAGTACGCTTCCAAAGATTACTGCTGCTATTCAATGCAATGAGGCATGTAAACTGCTTTTAGATCAGGAGTCTGCAGGTTTTATTGTGTATGATGTATGGACGCAGCGGTTTGATCAAATTAACATGAAGAGAAACCCGCAATGTAGTTGTTGTATGCACCATGACTTTGAATTTTTAGTAGGTGAAACATGAAGGTTTTAGTAAAAATCATTGGACGGTTTCAAGAAGTTATTGGTAAAAAAGAACTAGCAGTTGAAATCAACGATGATGCAACTATTTGGGATGTCATTGAAATACTTGTTCAAAAGTTTCCCAGTTTTGAATCTGAAAGAAAATTTATTATGGTTTCTTGTAACAACACGTTTTCAACGTTGGATAAAAAGGTTAGCGAAGGTGATGTGATTACGTTGTTTCCACCGATTGTGAGTGGCGGTTGAACGTTAATAAATAGGAGTATTTTACTTCTATCGTTTAGTAGAATTTAAATAGGGAAACCAGATAAAAGGTTTGGGTTGAGGTACCTTTCATGAGCATTGTAGATTTAACGTCAATGGCAGAATCACAAGTTGATCTGCGCAAAGAAATCAATGATCGACTTGCACGGCTTCAAAATGAAGTATCTGATTTTTGTTATCAATGTGCGAAATGCACAGCAGGCTGTGAGGCACATAAGCTCCTTGAGCTTGAGCCACATAAAATCATTGCACTTTTAAAACGTGGACTTATTGATGAAATGGTAAACAGTGATGTGATTTGGACGTGTATGAGCTGTTTTAAATGCTGGGAGCGCTGTCCACAGAAAGTGGCACCCGTTGAAGTGTTGTATGCGTTGAAAAACTTGGCTGTTGCTAGTGGTAAGCAGATTCCTGGGAATTATACTGCGCTGCTGCAATCTGTTCTATCCATTGGGTTGATTCAGGATGTGCAGGAGGTTGTAGGAAAAGATGGTAACGCAGTGAAACGGGATAGTCTTGGGTTACCTGAGTTAAATAAACCGGTTGATCCTGCGAAGTTTCAAGCGGTGTTAACCAAACTTGCAGTGGAGAAAGTCTAAGGGGGAAATACTACAATGAAATATGTGCTTTATCCGGGTTGTTTGATGCAAACTGAGCAGTACGGCTATGAGCTTTCAGTAAGGGAAGTGTTACCTAAACTTGGTGTTGAGTTTGTTGAAGTTAATGGTTTTTCTTGTTGTGGTTCACCATTGAAAAGTGTGAATCAGTTGATGACGCTGTATTTGTCTGCACGAAATCTTGCGTTAGTTGAAAAACAAGGCTGTGATGTGTATGCGCCGTGTGCTGAATGCCATGTTAGCCTGAGTTTATGTAAGCATACGCTTGATAATAATGAAGAGATGAAAAAAAGAATTAATGGGTTGTTAGCTGAAGAGGAGTTGGTGTATACTGGTTCGTCTGAGGTTGTGCATACCGTTGATTTGTTGTATGATAAAATTGGTTTAGACGCAATTGCAGAACATGTGAAAAAACCACTTAAAGATATAAAAGTTGCAGCTCACCCTGGTTGTTATGTAGTGCGGCCAAGTGAAATTGGTCGTCCTGATGATTCTGAAAACCCACAGAAAATGGATAAAATCTTAAAAGTTCTTGGTGCAAAACCTTCTGAGTACCCTGAAAAACTTGATTGTTGTGGTGCACCACTATTGGTTAATCTACCTGAGTCTGCTCTAACGAAGACAGGGCAGAAGCTTCAGCGTATACAAGAACAAGCATTTGATGCGGTGACGACTGTGTGTCCGTGGTGTCATAAAATGTTTGATGCTCGTCAGCAAAAAGCTGGTGAAACTGTTGCCGCAAAACTTGAGGTTCCAGTGTTGTATTTAACGCAGCTTGTAGGTTTGGCTATGGGGCTTGATGCATCTAAGCTTGGAGTACAGCTTAATTTGAGTCCTGTGGAGAAACTTAAGGAGGTGGCCTAGGTTGAATCGCATTGGCGTGTTTGTCTGTCATTGTGGAATTAATATTGCGCAAACCGTGGATGTCGCAGAACTTGCAAAGTATGCTGCAGGGTTGGATAATGTCGCTGTAGCAACGGATTACAAGTACATGTGCTCGGATCAGGGTGGAAATCTCATTAAAGATGAGATTAAAAAACATAAGCTTACAAGTGTGGTTGTAGCGTGTTGTTCTCCGCGTATGCATGAGCATACGTTTCAAAAGATTGCAGAGGAGGGCGGTGTGAACGCGTTTAATTTAGAGATTGCAAATATTCGTGAGCAGTGTAGTTGGTCGCATGATGACAAAGAGCGGGCGACTGAAAAAGCAAAATCGTTGGTTCGTGCAGCTGTTGCAAAAGCTAGTCTTTTAGAGCCACTTGAACGAACTAAAATTCCAGTGATTTCTGAAGCACTTGTCATTGGGGGTGGTATTGCTGGTATTCAGTCAGCGCTTGATCTTGCAGAAAAAGGTTTTCAGGTGACCATGGTTGAGCGAACGCCGAGTATTGGTGGGCGTATGGCACAGCTTGATAAAACATTTCCCACGCTTGATTGTTCGTCGTGTATTCTCACTCCTAAAATGAGTGAAGTTGCTAATCATCCAAATATTGAGTTACTTACATATGCTGAGGTATCTGAAATTGAGGGGAGCATTGGAAACTATACCGTGAAAATTAAAAAGAAACCCCGGTATGTTGATGTAGATAAATGCACTGGCTGTGGTGATTGTACTGAAGTCTGTCGTTTGAAAGGCCGAGTACCTGATGAGTTCAATGAAAATTTAGGTAAACGTGGTGCCGTATATATCCCGTTTCCACAGGCGATTCCATTGAGGGCGACAATTGATGCTTCGAAATGTTTGATGCTGACAAAAGGCAAATGTGGTGATGCGCCTCCATGTCAGAAAGCCTGTCAGCCGAAAGCCATTGATTTTTCGCAAAAAGAACAAATTATTGAAAAAAAAGTAGGGGCAATCGTAGTTGCCACCGGGTATGATTTGTTAGAGCCTACGTCAATGTATGAATATGGCTATGCGCAATCAGCTGATGTTATTACCACGTTACAACTTGAACGTCTTATCAGCTCTTCCGGCCCAACACAAGGTGAGATTCTGCGGCCGTCTGATGGTAAAAAACCTGAGAGCATTACGTTTATTTTATGTGCGGGCTCTCGTGATGAAACACAGTGTAGCTGGTGTTGTCGTATCGGCTGTATGAGTGCGTTGAAACACGTGTATTTGTTAAAAGAAAAACTTGGTGAATCAGTAGAGATTAATTTGTGTTATACTGATATTCGGTCGTTTGGTAAAGGCTATGAAGAGTTTTATCGGACGATTCGTGGCGTTAAAACCAATTTTTTCCGTGGTCGGCCATCTGAAGTACGAGTGTTTGATGATCATCAGAAAATCGATATTTTTGATACTACGACAAATAAACTCTTTGAGATTACATCCGATATGGTAGTCCTCGTCCCTGCGTTAGTACCGCGTGCTGATGCTGATGAGTTCACGCGGATATTACATATTTCTCAGAGTGCAGATGGGTTTTTCCTTGAAGCGCATCCGAAGCTGCGGCCAATGGATACGTTTACCGATGGTATTTTTTTAGCAGGGTGCTGTCAAGGACCTAAAGATATACAGGATAGTGTTTCACAGGCTTGTGGCGCTGCATCTCGTGCAGCAAATATACTAAGTAAAAAAGAGCTTGAAGCAGAGCCGATTACTGCAATAGTTGATGAGGATTTATGCTCCGGCTGTGGCATGTGTGTATCTATTTGTGCGTTTGGTGCCATTGAAACCATTAAAGATAAAGATAAACAGCATGCAAAGGTTAACGAGGCGCTGTGTAAAGGCTGTGGTGCTTGTGTTGGTACATGTCCATCTGGTGCTATGCAGCAGAAAGGATTCAAGGATAAACAGATTATTCCAATGGTTGATGAAACAATCTAAAAAAATAGAATATGCTATATCTTTAAAGGAGCTTTTTTTTGCTTCAAATGGAGATATTAACATTAATAAACTTAGTGTTTAGGAAAAAAAATGGTTGAAATGATGCCTAAAAAAATGGCATCACGAAATTTTTTTTTTATATGTCTCTGCGGAATGCACCGGTGAGTAGTGCTTGTTCTTTGAAATCTTCTACCCAGTCAAACTCATGGTCAACATCATTGGTTTTTGCATGTTTTGCAAGATGTTCTTTTTGTTCTTCTATTAGTTTGGCTAGGGGTGCGAAACGTTTTGCTTTATACACGGGGTATACCATGGCTTGTGATACACCGTCAATGGTTCTGACGTTTTCTCGTAAGAATTTTCTCACGGTTTCTTGATGATCTGCGCCTACACTCATTATGATATCTTCATCGCCAAGGGAGTATGAAATGTATATTGGGAATAAATTGAAGGGATACGTGTAGTTGGTGAGATACTCGTAGATTTTTTTGTAGTCTTTAGGATGCGAGTAGATTCTCATGACAAACCGTTGGATTTCTTCTGGTTTCTTTTTTGGTATTGGGAAAAACACGGGTTTCATCAGAGAAATTGTTTTTGTGTGATGTACTTCGTCACATTTGACTATGTCTTCTGTGATGAACTCTGAGATATCATCTGGTTTTTCTACATCAAAGATTAGCCCGATGTCCATCATGCCTTCGGTTTGTGTGGCAAATAGTGGTCTGAAAGATTTGTTTGGGTTATCTTTTATTTCTGTTTCAATATAGTTCCATACTTTACTTAAATCTGTTTTTGGGTACAACCTTACAATCATAAACATTTAGTTTTCCTCCCCATATTCGTTTCCACTAGGGATTTTTCTGAAATATATTAGGGTTATAAGTACTTTTTTACAACTAATGATACTAAAATCATGAAGGTATTGCTTTTTTAGTTTTTGATACTATTGGTTGATTATTTTTTTATGAAGTGGAAACGGTAAAGCATATGTCAGGTGTCCAGAGATATTTTTCTCCCCAGTCAACTGCCTGATCAACTGTTTGCCAATTAAGTGTTTGAGATTTATAGGTATACACCGTATAGCCTTGATCAAGGTATGCTTGAGGAAGCGTTGAAAGTAAGTTTCCTACAACTTGTACGTTTTGTTCTTTGTATAATTTTACGGTATGTGTAACGATAGCAGAAGCTCCATTAGGGTTAGTTGTGACATATGATGTTTTTTTTACTGCTCCTGATTTTATGATTTCTAATCTTATTTCCATATCAGGTATTTGAATGGTTTGGTCTGAGGTTGTTACTTTTGCTATTGTCATGACTTCGACATTTTTATAATCTGGTTTATCCTCTAGTTCATCACAACCAGTTATGGTGATGAAGACTAGGATAGTACAGGCAAGTAATACTATATATTTTATCTGCATGATATCGCTTGTACGTTGTTAATGGGGTGGTAAAATAAAAATGTATGCTGTACTACTTCGGTTTTTTTTTGTGTTTGTTGCAGTTGGTATGGTGTAGGTGTGTGGTATATATGTCTGTATCTGGTTTTGCTTTTTGCAGAGGATACACACTGGGATGAATTGCTTAAAATCTATTTAGGTCTTGAAGATACCGTTGCACCAGCTGTACCTAGTATTGATGGCCCAGAAGAAGGAAACCCTGGACAGGAATATGAGTACATTTTATCTTCTGATGACCCGCAAAGCGATAATGTCTGCTTTTATATCGAATGGGGGAATAGTACATTTGAATGGACCAATCTAGAGTTATCAGGGGAAGAAAGTACTGTTAGTCATATGTGGGAAGAAAAAGGAACCTATACAATTAACGTAAAAGCTATAGATCAATATTGTGCCGCCAGCGACTGGGCAACACTTGAAGGTACCATGCAACGAAATAGAGTTTTTAGTTCGCCATTATTAAAATTCCTACAAAGTAATCCTTACATACTTTCATTATTGCAGAAAATACTTGGACTATAAAGTATAGTCCAATTTTTTTATTTATTCAATGAGACAATGATTAGAGATTGTAAGGAGAAAAACTAGTAATGATCATATTTTTTTTATAATAATTATACTATTCAGCTACTAGTGTCTCTTCCTTTTATTTTTTTATTAGTACTTTTCTTTAAATCCTTGTTTAGTATTTTCCATTCATCTTCACATTTTTTACTACAAAACCATTTGTTATCTTTTGTTTCAATTTTCTTTTGGCACAGTGGACATTTAATGGATCGATAATGAAAATTTCTCACATGGGGCATACTTAAATATAAACAAGTTTTGATTTAAAAATTGCCCTCTATGACCCGATTTTGGTTATTTTTTTTTATAAATTTAAAAAGTCATCAGATTTTGTGCTATTGGCATCTTTAAAAATGTAATTAAAAAGCCAATCGTTGTATCTGCTTAAGTAATTTGATTTGGTTATATCAGTTTGAGCTTCATGATATTGAACCCATTTTGACCATATATGTTTCTGTTCGTTCATTAGCGATTTGACATCATTTTTGTATTGTTTATATAAATCAAAAAAAGAAGCGAATACATTAAAAGAATCATCAACGCCTTTTTGATAACCTACATATAAATCGTTTCTTGCTTTGTTACTGTATTCTTTTGATGATAGAATATCTTTTTTCATTTTTTGTTTTTTGTTTCTTAGTGGTTCACATTCCATTATTCGTCACTCTTTGATTATTTAGAAGATATCTTAAATAAGATAAAAATATTTCTGTTAAATTCTTTGTTCATCTTTAATGCCATTATTGAATTATAGAGGCTATGGTTGGAGATTCTACTCCTTATGAGCAGAATTTTTGATTAGAGTCTGTTAGATCATGCAGTAATAACTAGCAAGGTTTAGAGTTAAAAGGGTAGGATAAAAGAAATTTATTTGTTATATACATAATTAATATATTATTATATTGGAGTGGATAGCTAGTAGTTTTTTTAAGGTTTAATTGATGAAAACTGTGTATATTCCCAAAATTGTGGTTAAACCCATGTGTCCTATGAATACGCAGTGTAATTTTTCGGTGGGCCTTGCGTTTTTCCATATTACTCCACTGTAGATTGGTCCAAAATCAGATATATCATTAAGATCTATATACCAAGTAAGTGACCCGGTTACTCCCTTGAAACCTATTTGTCCTGCTGGTTTAAAATATCGTCCATGAGGTAGTTCAACTCCAAAGCCTCCTATTCCAAATACAAGCCATCTTCTTATGTTTCTGCCTTCAGGGGCTATTTCTTTTGAGTTTATTTGTTCTGAGGTTTCTATTGGTTTTCCTATTACTTGTACTGTTACAGTACAGAGTATAGAGATTATGAATAATAGTGTTAAGATTTTTTTTGCATATTTTTTCATTGTTTTCCTCCTTATACTATTTATATTTAGAACTAATATTTAAATTTTATGCTTTAATGTACAAAATTATACATTATATGCTAGTGTAGAGTGTAAGATTAAATTTAGATATTAGGTTAATAGCTGGCAAGTTACAGTTTTTTCTTGAGATGCAATTATGCAAAAAATTAAAAAAAAAGGTTTTGATAACCAAATCAATGAAACAATGGTACGAAAAATTATTTGAAAACTATGCAAATAACTATGAAAAAGAACCATTTACAAAGGGAACCCTTGGTGAATGTGACTTTATAGAAAAAGAAATAAAGCATGATAAAACACTAAAAATTCTTGATGTAGGATGTGGAACGGGAAGACATGCAATTGAGCTAGCAAAAAGAGGTTATCAGATTACTGGTATCGATTTGTCTGAGTCACAACTAAAAAGGGCTAGGGAAAATGCAAAGGATGCAGATGTAGAGATTGATTTTCAAAGACAAGATGCAAGAAATCTTTCTTTTAATAACGAGTTTGATGTCGTAATTATGATGTGTGAAGGAGGGTTTTCATTGATGGAGACTGATGAGATGAACTTTGAGATTTTGAAAAACATAACAAAATCTTTGAAGAATTCCGGAAAAATTATTTTTACGGCGCTAAATGGATTATTTCCTTTGCATAACTCTGTTGAGAAATTCTGTGCTCAGGGATTAGAAGAGGGATTTTCAACATCTCAGAAAAACACCTTTGATCTGATGACATTTCGAGATCATAATATTACCTCTGTTGTAGATGATTCTGGTAATAAAAAAGAGCTTGAATGTAATGAGCGTTTTTATGTTCCCAGTGAAATTACATGGTTATTGAAAACTCTTGGTTATACAACCATTGATATCTTCGGCGCAAAACTTGGAGCATTTTCTAGAGAGGACAAGTTGACTACTGAAGATTTTGAAATGCTTGTTATAGCAGAGAAATAAAGTCTGTATTCTAAAATCATGAAAGCAACACATATCATGTTTAAAATTAGAATCAAAAGTCTATGATTAGAGTTTCTTAGTAGAAAATTGGTCTGAAATCTTGAATACATAATAAGATTTAAAAATTATTATTTGGTATTTTGAAAAAAGAGAACAATGTTACAATCTGCTGTATCCAACTTTTCTTTTAATTAGTTCAATGATTTTCACGTTCTTTTTATCAATAGAGTAAATAATGCGATACTCTCCAATTCTGAGTCGATATTTTTTTGGATTCGTATCCTGCAATATTTTAATATCACAATGTGGCCGGGTTGTAATCGGGTTTTCTTTAAGTTGTTGTAGATGGTTTCGTATTCTATTTTGCATATTTTTTGGTAGTTCGTGAAATGATTTTTGAAATGTTTTTGATACAAGAACTGCATATGTCATTCAAGTCACAGCTCATCCAGTGAAATGAATTCATCTTCAGCGAGGATCTTGTTCCATCGTTCATCCATTTTTTTCCATGCATATCGTTTAATGAGCTTTTTTATTATATTGTCATATGTTTCGCCTTTTTTACCAAGTTCTAGTAATGCTTTTTTTGTTTGTTGTGTTATTGAAATTGTTGTATTTGTCATATCACATCACATTTTATAGTTTTTATAATTATTATAATCATTATAGTATTTATAATTTTTGATTTACATCCAATGATTTAATACGACAATAGCGTAATTGAAATACTTGAAAAATTACACATTTCAACTAGAAAAAGCATTTACAAGAGATATTTCTAATCATATTATACGACTTTTTATTTATAATCACTGTATATTACTTTTAACCTGAAAGATATTGGATTAATACCTAGCAGGTTATTTAATTAGAGTCTATGATTAGAGACTCATTGTAATATATGCAGGGGTGGAAGCAAAGTCTAATCAAGGTTATGATTAGAGTTTGGACACGTATCGGATTATAGTATATTTTACCGATACCGATATATAATAGTTATGACATATCGGTATATTATGAAATATGCCGATACCGATATTAACATCGATGAATCCATACAAAAAAGAGTGGAAGAAAAGAAAAAACGATTAGATACTCTTAGACCTCTTTCTAAAGATGCCGTACAGAAATTGCTAGAAGACATTAGGCTCCGACATACTTATCATTCTGATGCAATAGAAGGTAACACATTAACATTACAAGAAACAAAACTTGTGTTAGAAGAAGGAGTTACTATTGGTGGCAAACCCTTAAAAGACCATCTTGAAGCAAAAAATGATGCTGAGGCTTTTGATCTAATGGTTGAGTTAGCTCATGAAAAAAAACTGATATCTCAAGAGATTATTCAACAGATACATGAAATAGTAACAAAGGGGATATTGGAAGATTCAGGTAAATATCGAACTGAAAATGTAAGAATTACAGGGTCTAAAACCACTCCTCCAAGTTATTCTAAAATAGTTGAACTCATGGAAGAATATATTTCTAACATCAAGGAATTAAAACTTCATCCAATTAAGAAAGCTGCTTTTATTCATCATGAACTTGTTCGAATACATCCATTCCTCGATGGTAATGGTAGAGTATCGCGACTGATAACAAATCTATATCTTATGAAACAAGGATACCCACCTATCGTTTTGAAAAAAGAGGATAGGGGCAAATATTATCAGGTTTTACAAAGAGCTGATAATGGTGATTTGTCACCATTCGCCAATTTTATTGCCCGAGCTATTCATGAAGCATTGATGTATTATCTCTCAAGTTTCATAGATGATGAAAGACTAATATCTCTAAAAGAAATTTCTGATTTCTCCTCTTATTCTCAAGAGTATCTTAGTCTACGTGCACGACAAGGAAAATTAGATGCTGTTAAAATCGAAAATGTGTGGTACTCATCAAAACGTG
>Ga0272442_10006318_pt1 | contig 15603 bp, 10 predicted proteins | sample SSMForm2O_FD_200262 | JGI IMG/M metagenome (GOLD analysis project Ga0272442, IMG submission 200262) | Marine sediment archaeal communities from Little Sippewissett salt marsh, Falmouth, MA, United States - SSM-Form-2O | ecosystem: Environmental > Aquatic > Marine > Wetlands > Sediment ...
ATGGTCGAAGTCGAGTTCGTCCTCCGTCATCCTTTGCCAGCCCGCCCTTCGACCCAGGATCCCCGGCAGCATGGGGTTGGCCATGAAGGCGTTGGAGCCCGTCCTGGCCCGGTAGATCGGCAGCGGCACGTCGTTGACCGCCAGCTTTTCGGCCTCCGGCCAGCGGATGTAGAAGCAACTGTCCGATTCGGTTACCGGCGACGAAAACTGGAGGAGCGTCTGATGTGTCTTGTTGCGCCAGCACTCGGAGAAAATGTTCCCGCGCGTAACCGTGGGGGCCGAGTCGGCGGTTCTGAATTGCCGTAGTATCGTATTAAGGAAAACGTTGTTCTCGAAGGCCGCATTCGGGCTGGCGCTCAGATGGAGCGCGTTCCACCCGCCCGACAGCACGCAATTTTTGACCACCACATCCGAACTGCGTTCGACGGCAACGGTGGGGTTGAGGCAGCGCGTGATCCGCACCCGGTCGCTATAGCGCACGAGCAGGGAGTCGCCATAGGCGCTGTGTCCCCGAAAATGCAATCCGTCGAACCGGATGTCCGGCTTGGAAACGAGTTCGAAGGCCCGGTGCACGTTCTCGCCCAGAAGGACCGCCTTCTCGCCCGGGACGGCGCGGAAGGTAATGGGACGGTCCTGTGTTCCCGCCGTCCGAATGCGCACGGCCTCGTTGTATACGCCGCCGGCAATCATGACCGTGTCGCCGGGACGCGTCCGGGTCGCGGCGCGGTTGATCGTCCGAAGCGCCTTCTTCCGGCTCAGGCCGTCGTTGGCGTCGTTGCCGTCCGGCGCGACATAATACACGAGCGGAGCGGTCGGCACGGCGTCGGTCTTGAAGGATAAGGCGGCGTCTTCGGGCCGAAGCTCGGGGATGGAGACCCGCCGGTTCGGCGAATACGGGAGCTTCGCCGAAACGATCTTGAAATAATACGTTGTTCCGGGCTTAAGGCCGGCCAGGCTGAACGTGCTGAACCGTCCCGAACCTCGGAAACCGCCCGTGGTATTCTTCACCTCCGGCGTTTCGCCCCATGCCAGCGAAAACACCGCCGGACGCGACGACCACCACTCGATATTGGCCGTGGTGTCGCTGGTCGAATGGAGAAACGGCCCGATCAGTTCCAGTTTTTCCGGGACGGGGTTGTACTCGTGATGAATGCCGACTCCCACGCTGTTGAGACCGCTGCTCTTGAAGGGCACGTCGTTCTCGATGCGCGGCATGCCTTTGTCCGCGACGAGTTCCGATTTGAGCGTGCTCGAATACTGCTCGTGTTGCCGCTGCACGTCGGCGAAGGACAGCGTCCTGCCGCCGACTTGCCACGTTTGGGCGGCATCCTGGTAGTTGTTGTAGTCCGAATAGAGGACGGCGCCGGCCGAGTCGAGCACGACGGCGGGTTTCCCGGCGTTGGCGTACAGGTTGCTGCTGAGGAAAAGCCCGCTGCTCTTCCCGGCACGGACCGGCACGTTCGCGAAAACGCATTGGGTGGCTTTCAGATCCTTCACCCCGTTCGCGTTCAATCCGTCGCCATTGCCGAAGAACGTGCAATTCTTGAAGGTGAGATCGCGGCCGTCGGCCAGGGTTATGCCGTCGGCGAAGTTGAGACGTTCGAACACGAGGCCCGCGCCGCCGCGCACGGCCTGGGATCTCTCGATCACGACCGTCCCGCGGGCGCGGCCGAGAATCTTAATCGGCGACTTCCCGTCGCCCGTTCCGTTTAACGGAGCGGCCGCGTACGTGCCCTCGGTCAGATAGACCGTGTCGCCCGGCTTCCGGTCCCGAAAGGCGCGCGCCAGCGTGCGCCAGGGTTTGCACATGGACAGGCCGTCGGACTGGTCATTGCCTTTCGGCGAAACGTAAAAAACGTTCGCCTTGTATGGATAGGGGCCGCGGTCGGACCCGTCGGGTGCGGTGCCCCGGAATCGCGAATCGGGCTGGAGGCGGTAGTCCATGTTGAGCGGGTCGGCGAACTCGAAATCGGTGTCCAGGTCTTTCTCGCGAATGAACAGAATGTTGTCGGCACCTGCCTTGGAACTACGGTCGAATTCGTTGCTCCCGCCGACCAGGTTGTGGAACATGCTCTGAGGCACGTTCCGGATGAACCCCAACGCCACGTTGCGTTCCAGTCTTGCCGTGGTGGCCGGCTTGACGGACAGGTTGAAATTCTGGCCCCAGGAGATGTTGTTCTCGATCACGACGGGGCCCCGCGCCCCATGGTAATGCATGATGCCGAAATGTTCCTGGGTCTCGCGCACGTTCATATAGGTGTAGCAATTGCGAACGGTGTAGTGGCTGGCGCCATACCGCGCAATGCCGGCGATGTTGTTTCCATAGCACACGCAATTCTCGATCAGGTTGTGAGACCCGCCGCCCCGGATAACGATGCCGCGAAGGTTCGTCACAAGGGTGCAGTCGCGGATCGTGCAGGAATTCGGCGCGTTGAGGAAGATGCCGCAGTTGGGCATGAATCCGGTCACGGCCAGTCCCTCGATGGCGACCCGCCGGGGGTTTTCGAGTTGAATGCCGTCGGCCTCGCTCACGCACAAGGTGTAGCGGCCCTGGTCGGCGGGGCTCAGGTCCTTGTTGGAAAGGTAGAGCGTGTTGGATTCTTCCTCGTAATAGAAGTAGCCGGGGTCGAAATCGAGATCCGCGACATTCGCTTTGGGGAGAAATGTGTGAAGGCGATTGTAGTCCAGAACGTCTATCGGTTTCCGGTCGGGCTTCCCGGCGTAAATGAAGCGATATCCTTCGACCTTCTCGAATTCGGGACCGGGGACGTCGCCGCGCAGGCGTGCCGTGCCGGGAATTTCGGCACGGATAACGGTGTCGGCGTCAGGGCCGCCGAGGTTGTCGCGCCGTACGCATTCGAAATACTCCCCCGGCCCGATCGTCAGCGTATCGCCGGGCTTCAGGGCATTCACGCCCTTTTGGATTGTCAGAAACGCCGCTTGCCGGCTCACGCCGTTGTTCGCGTCATTGCCCTGCTTGTTGACAAAGTAATCCGCGCCCTGGACAAGATTCTGGAAGACCAGTACCGCGAGAAACGCCGCGACAATCTTCCGTTCAGTCCGCATCTTTCAATACACCCAAGAAAAAGTGACTGGCCGAGCATGCCCCCCACGCGATACGGGGAAGAGGCGAAAGAGACACGCCATGACAGTGCTAACGTGGCGTCATGCGCGTTCCTGTCCCATTATACATTGGAAAGCTCACACGCCGCCCGCTTCCGGGAACGTCCCGCTTCGCGCGCCGTCATGTTCGTCGAACGCGTGACCGTCACGCAATCGCGCATCATCGCCCGCGCTTTTCGATCGGAACGTATTCCAGTTCAAAGGGGCCAGTGTAGATGGCGCGCGGCCGGAAGATGCGGTTGTTCTTCAGGTACTCGGTGACCCGCGCAGTCCAGCCAGCGACGCGGCTGACCGCGAAGATCGGTGTGAACATCTCGGTCGGGATCCCCATGCACGTGTACACGATGCCGCTGTAGAAGTCCACGTTGGGGAAGATTTTCTTTTCCTTGCCGAGCGTGGAAACGACTTCCTTTTCGAGCGCCTCGGCGGTCTTGTAGAGATTCCACGTATCCTTGTTTTTCCGCGCCAGTTTTCTCGCCAGCGGGGCGAAGATGCGCGCGCGGGGATCGTAGGCCTTGTAAACGCGGTGGCCGAATCCCATGATAATGCGCTTCTCCTTGCGCGCCTGCTTATACCAAGCGGGGACCTTCTCCGGGCTTCCGATCTCCCGAAGGAGATGGATGACCTGCTCGTTCGCGCCGCCGTGGAGCGGCCCGCTCAGCGCCGCGATGCCGGTGCCGATGCAGAAATAGATATCCGACAGGGTCGAGGCCACCACCATGGAGGCGAACGTGCTCGCGTTCATGCCGTGGTCGGCGTGAAGGATAAGCGCGATGTCCATCAGACGCTCTTCCATGGGATCGGGCTTGCGCCCCGTAAGCATGTAGAGGAAGTTGCCGGCATGGCTGAGGGAATCGTCGGCCTCGATGGGCATGCATCCCTGCCGAATACGCGCGATCGCCGCGGCCACGACGGCCACGCCGGAAATCAAGTGATAGCACGATTCCATCCCGCTGGGCGGGTACCGGTGCTGGCGGGCCTTCGCCCTGCGGCGTTTGAACTCGTAGATCGCGTGCTCTTCGCCGCGGGGCATGGTTTCCATGGGAATCGAGTCTTCGTCGGCGCTGATGGCGCTTTCGATGCTCGGGCGCATGGCTTCAAGGTCGGCGTAGGACAATTCCTGGCGGATCATGTGCGTCCCAAGGCGCAGGGCGGCCATGGGGTGCATTTCCTCCAGCGGAAAGGACATGATGCGCCGCAGCGTGACGGGCAGGTGACGGTACCGTTTAAGGTTGGCCTTGAACTTCTCGAGCTCGGCCGGCGCGGGCAGATGGCCGTAGAGGAGAAGAAAGGAGACCTCCTCGAAACTGCTGTGCGCGGCGAGATCGAAGATGTCGTAGCCGCGGTAAAGCAGGCTGCCGGCGGCGCCGTGGACGTAGCCGATCTGGCTTTCGCAAGCAATGGCGCCTTCGAGGCCCGGACCGACCGTACACTCGACGGGCCATTGCACGGGCTCGGTCCAGCCGCGCTCGGCATCGGGAGAAATCTCGGCGCGCGCTTTGGCGGTCGCTTTCAAAACGAGGTTGGTCACCTGTTCGTCGCTTTTTTGCTTCATCTCGGGTTGCTCCTGTAATCGGAACCGGCTATCCCCTGCCGGGTCCCGGACATTCGGCAAGCGCGTCGGACGCTCGAACCAGAAGAATAGCAGCCGCGGGAAAACAGCGCAACCGTCGCCCGGTCCGGCCTTTATCGGTCGAATTGCGCGTCGAAGGCCACGTCGCTCGGCGTGATGTCCACGCTCTTGACGAAGTCGCACGCCTCGCGCGCGCCTTGCCGCCGGTTCATGGCCGAATCTTCCCACTCGACCGAGAGCGGTCCCTTGTAACCGACCTGGTTGAGCGCACGAACGACAGCCTCGAAGTCCACATCGCCGCGTCCCAGGCTGCGGAAGTCCCACCCGCGGCGCGGGTCGCCGAAGTCGAGGTGGCTGCCGAGGATCCCGCTGTCGCCGTCCAGCGTGACGGCGCAGTCCTTCATGTGAACGTGGAAGATCCGCTTCCCGAACCGACGGACGAACCGCGCCGGATCCACGCCCTGCCATTGCAGGTGCGAGGGATCGAAATTGAAGCCGAACGCGGCGTGATTCCTGAGCGCCTTCAGAAGCCGTGCGGCCGTGTGCGTGTCGAAGGCGATTTCCGAGGGATGAACCTCGAGGGCGAAGCGAACGCCGTTCTTCTTGAACACGTCGAGAATCGGCTTCCACGCCTTCGCGACGGAAGCGAACCCTTTCTCCACGTCATCTTGCGAGACGGGCGGGAAGGGGTAGAGCATGTGCCAGATGGGCGATCCCATGAAGCCGTTGACGACTTTCACGCCCATGTTTTTCGCCGCCGCCGCGGCCTTCTTCATGGACGCGACGGCCCATTGGCGTTTGGCTTCCGGCTTGCCGTGCGTCCGTGGGGGCGCGAACATATCGGTGCGGCGGTCCGTGTTCGGGTCGCAGACAAGCTGTCCGGCGAGATGATTGCTGATCGCCCAGCAGCCCAGGCCGTATTTGGCCAGCAGCTTCCGGCGATCGGTGCAATAGGCCCTCGACTTCGCGGCCTTCTCCACGTTGAAATGGTCGCCCCAGCACGCGAGCTCGAGGCCGTCGTACCCCATGTCCGCGGCCGTCTCGCACATCTTCTCGATGGGCAGATCGGCCCACTGTCCGGTGAAAAGCGTCACTTTGCGAGCCATGCCTTCTCCTCCATTCCGTTCGGCCGAAGCGGTTTCACTTCGGCATCTTCACCCATTGCGCACCCAGCTTGGCGGACTTGACCACCGTCTCGATGAACTGCATGCCGCGGAGCCCGTCGTCCACGGTGGGGAAATCCAGCGCCAGCTTGTCCGGTTTCACGCCGGCCTCCCGGGCACGAATCGTGTCGGCTGCGTTGACATAAAGGTTGGCGAACGCCTCGATGAGCGCTTCCGGATGGCCGAAGGGCAGGCGCGTCGCGCGCGCCGCGGCGGGACTCCTGGCGGCAATGTACTCGTTGCCGCGACGCCATATCTCCAGGGGGCCGTCGGGCTTCTTGACCAGCAGAAAATTCGGCTCCTCCTGATGCCACTCCAGCGACGCCTTGTCGCCGTACACCCAGATCGCAAGGCCGTTTTCCTCGCCGACGGAAATCTGGCTGGCGAACAGGATGCCTTTGACGCCCTTCTGCCAGTGAACCAGGCAATTGCCGTCGTCGTCCAGCTTGCGGCCCTTGACGAAAGAGGTCAGGTCGGCGCAGATTTCGAGCATGCGGAGTCCGGTGACGTATTCGGCGAGATTCTCCGCGTGCGTTCCCAGATCGCCCATGCTGCCGGCCGGACCGCTCTGTTTCGGGTCGGTGCGCCACTCGGCCTGTTTCGAGCCCGTTTTTTCAATCGCTTCGTGCAGCCAGCCCTGCGGATACTGGACAAGGATCTTCCGCAGCTTGCCCAGGTCGCCCCGGCCGACCATGTCCCGCGCGAGTTTCACCATCGGATAGCCGGTGGCATGGTGCGTCAGCGCGAAGACCTTCCCTGACTTCTTCACCGCCGTCTTCAGGGCCTTTGCCTGGCGCACGTTCACGGTCATCGGCTTGTCGAGGACGACGTGGAAGCCCGCCTTCAGAAAATCGCGCGCGATGGCGAAGTGGGAATCGTTGGGCGTCACGATGCTGACGAAGTCAATCCGCTCCGTCTCCGGCAGGCGTTCCTCGGCCCGGATCATTTCCCTGTAACTGCCGTACACGCGAGAAGGGTCCAGATAGAGTTCGGCGCCCTGTTGCCTCGACTTCTCCGGATCGCGGGAGAATGCCCCGGCAACGAGTTCGATCCGGCCGTCCATCCGCGCGGCCTTGCGGTGCACCTCGCCGATGAAGCCGCCCGGTCCCCCGCCGACCATGCCCATTCTCAACGCGCGGCCGAAAATCGGATGCTTTCTTCCCATGACAGGCTCTCCCAATTTGTGTTCGTTGCGAATCCGCACGCCTCGGAATATGTACTTATGCCAGAGTCCGGCCGTTCTTTCAAGGCGATTCGCGGGGAATGCGAAAAAGAAAAAGCCTTGCCGGAAGCGCCCTGCGCCACAAGGAGGAGAAGGATCAGATCGTCCGGCCCGTGGTCCCGGGAACGAAACGCCCGTGCTTGACGCCCCGCAAGCTGACGAGCCGCTCCCCAAGGCGCTTGATTTCACGCGCGGGACCGCGGAGGATGACGATTTCGAGGCAGTTGTCGTGGTCCATGTGAACGTGCGTGGTGGTGACGACACAATGGTAGGCCTCGTGCTCCAGCGACGCCATCTTCCGGGCCAGGTCGAGCGTGTCGTGCTCGTAGACGAGCAGGACCGTCGCCACGGCCTCCCCTTTCGGCGCGGCCCATTCCTCCTCGACCAGCTTTTCGCGAATCAGGTCGCGCACCGCCTCCGAGCGGTTGGCATACCCCTTCGCGCCGATCAGCTTGTCGAACCGGCGGAGCAGTTTTCCGTCCAGCGAGATTCCAATGCGTTCCACCATGGCAGCCTTATTAGACAATCCGGCGCTCCCGCCGTCAAGGGCGCGACTGCCCTCCCGGCATGCGCTTGATACTTCGTTGCTCCGGGGGTTAGAATCATTCAGGCCAAAAGAGGCAAAAGGGGGATGTTCATGGATGCCAGGCGACTCATCTTCGCATGCGCGGCTTGCGCCTGTCTTCTTGCGCTGGCGGCCTGCCGGCAGGCGCCGGTGACGGGACGAAAGCAGCTTATCCTGGTCACGGCGGCGCAGGAAGCCGAGATGGGCGAGCAGGCCTACGCCGAAGTCCTTCGCACGTCCAAGCTCAGCGATGACGAGGAAATGACCGCCCTGTTGCACCGGGTGGGCGAAAGGATCGCCGCGGCCGCGGAACGGCCGGACTTTCGGTGGGAGTTCAACCTGATCGCGTCGGACCAGGTCAACGCCTTCGCGCTGCCGGGCGGCAAGGTGGCGTTCTACACCGGCATTCTGCCGATCTGCCGCAATGAGGCGGGCGTTGCCTGCGTGATGGGACACGAAGTCGCCCACGTCCTGGCGCGCCACGGCGCGGAGCGCGTCAGCCAAGGCCTTCTGGTGGAGGTCATCGGCGCGGGGTTGGCTATCGCCCTCAAGTCGAAGGACCCCAAGGTGCGCAACGGCGTACTGGCCGCCTATGGACTGGGAAGCTCAGTGGGAGTTCTGCTGCCCTACAGCCGGACGCACGAGAGTGAGGCCGACCGAATCGGGATCGAATTAACGGCCAAGGCGGGGTATGACCCGAGCGAGGCCCCGGCGCTGTGGGAGCGGATGGCGGAACTCGGCGGATCCGTCTCGCCGGAGTTCCTCTCGACTCATCCCGACCCCGAACGTCGCGCAGCCGCGCTGCGCGCCGTGCTCCCGGAAATGGAGCGCTTTTACCGCGCGGCGCCCAGGCAGTATGGCATGGGGGCCGCGTTAAAGACCGAGTAGCGTCACGCACTTGGAAGGACCGACCATGGACATCGGAAACGCTTACGATCGGGCGAAGCGGCTCTTTCTCCTGGATATCTGGGCCAAGAAGCTTTCCGGCCTGCGCGGCGGCGCCCGATACCTCTATCTCTCGGCGCGGACGCTTGCGCTGGCCGTGCATGACTTCATGATGGACAGTTGCGGCCTGCGCGCCGCCTCGCTGACGCTCGTGTTCGTGTTCTCGCTGGCCCCCGCACTGGCCGTCGGCTTCGCCGTGGCAAAGGGATTCGGCGCCCAGGAGAGGATCAAGCCGGTCATCTACCGCCAGGTCGGCGTGGTGGATCTAAACGGTAACCCCACCCAGGGCGGCGAAGAGATCCGGAACCTGCTGGACAAAATCTGGGCCTACATCGACAAGACGGACGTCAGCACGCTGGGGATCGTCGGCCTGCTGGTGATGATCTACGCGGCCTACAAGGTGCTCTCGGCGGTCGAAGGCACCATGAACCACATCTGGAGCGTGCGCCGGCAACGGACGATTGTGCGAAAGATCGTGGACTACATGGCCGTGCTGAGCGTCTCGCCGATCATGCTCATTCTGACGGCGCTGGTGAACGCCGCCATCCAGAACGAGCGCATCGTCGGCACGGCGCCCGCGCTCGCCATCGGACTGGGCGTCGCGGTGAGTGTGATACTGGCGTGCGCGGCGCTGGCGTTTCTGTACTTCTTCTTTCCCAACACGCGCGTTCCGCCCCTCTCGGCGTTGATCGGGGCGCTCGTGGCGGCGCTGCTCCTCCAGGGACTTCAGATTCTTTACCTCAAGCTCCAGATCGGCGTTCAGAAATATAATCACATTTACGGTTCCTTCGCCGCGCTTCCGATCTTCTTGATGTGGCTCTACCTCTCCTGGCTCGTCGTGCTTCTGGGGGCGGAGATTTCCTACGCGCACGCGAACCAGGCTGATTGGGAATACGGGGGCCTGACGTTCAGGCCCAGCCCCGCGTACCTGGAACGCCTGTCGCTCGGCGTGATGGCCGTCGTGGGCCGCGCCTTCGTCAACGGCGACCCCCCGCCCACGTGTCGGACGCTTTCGCAAACACTGGCCGCGCCCATGCGCGTCATGCGGAACCTGATCGGGCGCCTCGCGACGACGCGCCTTCTCGCTGAACTTCAATCGGACGAACCCGCCTATCAACCCGGAGCTCCGCTCGAAAAGATCACGCTCGGCCGCATCATGAATGCCGTCAATGGCGACGGCGACGAGTCGGCCCAGACCATGCGCGCGCTGGAGGACCTCGGCGTGACGCGGCTCGTGCGCCGGCACGAGGAGGTGGACAGCCGTTTCCACCGCAGGACGCTCGAGGACTTCGTCAACTCATGCGACGAGTACGCGAAGACGGAGCGCGACGTGCCGGCGGTGAAAGGCTAAAACCTCCCGGCCTTTTCGCCCGGGGCGCACAAGGTAGCCATCGGAAGTCATTCCGGCGGGTTGACGGCGAAACAGGCGACGCAGTGGTCGTCGCCGACGGGCAGCAGCGGCGGTTCCTTCTGCTTGCAGACGGGCATGCGGCGGGGGCAGCCGCGGTCATGGAAGCGGCAATAGTCCGGCGGATTGAGCGCACTCGGCACGCCGCCTTCGAGCACGATCCGCTTGCGCCGGGATTTCGGATCGGGCACGGGAACCGCCGAGAGCAGCGCGCGTGTGTAGGGGTGCAGGGCATTCTCGAACAGTTCGCTGCACTCGGCGATCTCCACGATCTTCCCCATGTACATGACCGCCACCCGGTGGCTGATGTACCGGACGACGGAAAGATCGTGGGCGATGAACAGGTAGCTGAGATCGAATTCGTCCTGAAGGTCCATGAGGAGATTCGTCACCTGCGCCTGGATGGAGACATCGAGCGCACTGACCGGCTCGTCGCAGACGATGAGGTCGGGGTTCAGGGCCAGCGCGCGAGCGATGCCGATGCGCTGGCGCTGGCCGCCGGAAAATTCGTGCGGGTGGCGCTCGGCGTCTTCGGGCTGGAGACCGACGCGGCCGAGGAGTTCCCGTACCCGTTCGCGCCGCGCCTCGCCGCGGGCCACCCCGTGCACGTGCAGGGCCTCGCCGACGATGCCGCCCGCGGTCATGCGCGGATTGAGCGAGGAATACGGGTCCTGAAAAACGATCTGCATGTCCCGACGCTGTTCCCGCATTTCCTCGGCCGTAAGCGACGCGAGGTCGCGGCCCTTGAAAAGGACTCGCCCGCCCGTAGGCTCGATAAGGCGGAGAATCGTCCGGCCGGCGGTGGTCTTGCCGCAGCCGCTCTCCCCGACGAGACCGAGCGTCTGCCGTTTCCGCAGGGTGAAGGACACGCCGTCCACGGCCTTCACCCGGCCGACAACCCGCCGCAACAAGCCCTTGCGAACGGGGAAATGCTTTTGCAGGTCGTCCACGCGCAACAAATCGGATTCGCGATCGGTTTCCGTCATGTTCGGACGTTTTTCTTTCCTTTGCGCCTTCGCGCCTTTGCGCGAGGCTCGCCTATTCGATGACCCAACACGCGGCGGTATGGCCGGGGCGTTTTTCCTTCAGCGCGGGCGTAAGCTCGCGGCACTTCTCGACGGCATATGGGCAGCGCGGATGGAACCGGCAGCCGGAGGGCCACTTCGTCGGGTTCGGCACCTGGCCGCCGATCGTATCGAGACGGCGACCCTTGGGGTCCGTCAGTTTGGGCACCGCCTTGAAAAGGAGCATCGTGTAGGGATGTTTGGGATTCTCGAAAAGGTCCTCGGTAGGCGAATACTCGACGATCTTCCCGGCGTACATCACGGCGACGCGGTCCGCCATGCCGGCGACGATGCCGAGATTGTGCGTGATCAACAGAACCGCCATGTTCAGGTCGGCTTGAAGGTCCTTGAGCAGGTCGAGGATTTCAGCCTGAATCGTCACGTCCAGCGCGGTGGTCGGTTCGTCGGCGATGAGCAGATCGGGGCGGGAAATCAGCGCCATGGCGATCATCACGCGCTGCTTCATGCCGCCGGACATCTGGTGAGGGTATTCGTCCACGCGCCGGTCGGGATCGGAGATGCCCACGCGGTCCAACATCTCGACGGTGAGTTGCCGCGCTTTGTCGTAGTCCTTTTCCCGGTGCAGCATAACCGCCTCGATAATCTGGTCGCCGACGGTGAAAACCGGATTGAGCGAGGTCATGGGCTCCTGGAAGATCATCCCGATTTCGCCGCCGCGCACGCGGCGCATCTCGCTCTTCGAGAGGGCCAGCAGGTCGCGCCCCTTGAAGAGGATTTTTCCGCCTGCAATGCGGCCGGGCGCGTCCACGAGCCGAAGGATGGAAAAGGCCGAGACGGATTTGCCGCAGCCGGATTCGCCCACCAGCCCGAGCGTCTCGCCGGGACCGATCTCCCACGATACGCCGTCCACGGCCCTCGCGACGCCTGCATCGGTGGTGAAGTGCGTATGCAGGTCCTCGACACGCAGCAGATGCTTGTTCTTCGAGTCGGCCACGTCATGTCCTCAGTCTGGGGTCCAACGCGTCGCGCAGTCCCTCGCCGACGAGATTATAAACTGTCACGGACGCAAAGATCAGAAATCCCGGAAAAGTGGTCAGCCACCAGAATCCGGTCGGCCAAGCCAGGGCCTGGTTGAGCAGTTCCCCCCACGAGGCGGTGGGCGGACTGACCCCGAAACCCAGGAACGACAGGCCGCTCTCGGTCAGTATGGCGCCCGCGATGCCGAACGTGACCGACACGAGCACCGGCGCGATGCTGTTCGGCAACAGATGGCGGAACATGATCCGCCACGAGCTGAACCCCAGCGCCTGCGCGGCGACGACATAGTCGAGCCGTTTCTGCGCCAGCATCTGCCCGCGCACCAGCCGCGCAATGCCGGTCCATCCGGTCAGGCCGATGACGAGCATGATGTTGAAGATGGAACGCTTTTCCAGAAAGGCCATGATCGTCAGGACGAGAAGGAAGACCGGGAACGTCATGACGATTTCCACGACGCGCTGAAGGATCAGGTCCACCCACCCCCCGTGGTAGGCCGAAAGCGCTCCCGCGAAGACGCCGATGAGTACGGCCACGCCCACGGAAAGAAAACCGACCGACAGCGAGACCCGCGCGCCGTGAATGACCCTCGCCAGCACGTCGCGGCCGACCTTGTCCGTGCCCATCAGGTGCGTGTAGTCCGGCTTGCGGTATGAGGTGAACTGCTCGAAGGGGTTGTAGGGGATGGGCGGCATGAGAACAAGATCGCCGTCCGCTTTCGCCTTCGCGGCAATGGCGCGATAGTCGGTGGTGTCCAGTTTTTGCCTGACGACGAAGAACGGAACCAGACATACCTCGAAAAGCAGCAGCGCGAGGTACAAGAGCGCCGGGCGGCGCAAAACCTTGAACGGCGTCAGCAGGACATACGCCGCGCCGAGGATCGGGGCGCCAAGGGTGAGATACACCATCAGGAAATTCAGGATGCGCTCGAGCAGGAACTCCGGCGCTTCGGAAGGCGCGAAAATTTCGCGCAGCAGCGGGGACGAGACCTCGCCGCCGATGCGCATGAAATAAGGCTTGCTGTGGGCCAGGCAGGGTGCATAGAGCGCGACAGCCAGCACAAACGCAATCCCCGCCAGGGCGCACAGGGCCAGACGGTCGCGCTTGAACTGCGCCCAGACCAGCCTCCGGTAGGATTGTCCCTGCGTTCGCGCCATCGCGCTACTCCAGGCTCACGCGCGGGTCCACCACGCCGTAAAGAAGGTCGGAAACGAGAATTCCCAGCAACGACAGCGCCGAGCCGATCGTAAACATGGCCATCATGAGCGGATAGTCGCGGCTGGCCAGAGCCTTGATGGAAAGGCTGCCCATACCGGGTATGCTGTAGATGTATTCGACGACGATCGAACCGGCGATCATGCCCGGCAGCAGCCCGGCGAAGATGGTGACCATGGGGATCAGGCTGTTGCGAAGCACGTGCTTCAGGATCACGACCCTCTCGGACAGTCCCTTCGCGCGAGCGGTGCGGATGTAGTCCTGCCGGATGACCTCAAGGATGCCCACCCGCATGTAGCGCGACAGGCCCGCCAGACCGCTGTAGGTCAGACAGACGACCGGCAGGACGTAATGCTTGGCCGTCTCCCAGAGGACGAACCAGTACCCTTTTCCATGAACCACGTACGGGTCCGGCCGGATGCCCGCCACGGGAAAGATACTGAGCTTGGCGTCGCCGGTGAAGAACATGAGTAAAAGCAATCCGACCCAGAAGGCGGGGAGCGAATAGAGGATGAAGAGCAGCAGGGTCACAATGCGATCGTCAAGGCGCTTTCGCCGCAGCGCCGAATAGATGCCGATGGGGATGGCGCAGGCGTACACGAGCGTCACGGCGACGATGTTGAGCTTCAAGGTAACCGGCAGACGGTCCGCGATGACGCGCATCACCGGCGTGCCGGGATCCACGACAATGGAATTGCCCCAGTCGAAGCGCGTGACGAGGTCCCGCAGCCAGTATCCGTAGCCCACGAGCGGGTTCTTGTCGAGGTGGTACTTCGTGCGCAGGACCTGCTCGATGTCGGTCTCCTTGCGGTCCTGCTGGAGCGTGCCCGCGCTCTCGGAAGCGCCGACGAATTGCGCGCGCGTCGGATCGCCGGGCGCCACGCGCATCATCGTGTAGGCGATCATGGTGATCACAATCATCGTGAAAACCATGAACATCAGGCGCTTGATGACGTACGTGCGCACAGGCTATTCTCTGTATTTCTGCTCGCCCGGCGGCACCCAGAAGGCGTCGGTGTACAGGCCCAGGGGGTGGACCTTGACGTTCCGGAAGCGCCGGTCAATGGTCGTCAGCGTGTCGGGCGCCATGAGAAACGTGTAGGGCTGCTCCTCGTGCACGATCCGGTGGAAGCGGCGATACAGGGCGATGCGCTTTTCCAGGTCGAACTCCCGCCGCCCCTCCTCGATAATCCGGTCCGCTTCCTCGTTCGCGAAGCTGCAATGATTCGACGTGCGCGGCTTGCCGACCTGGCTGGAGTGCCAGAGCTGGTACGGGTCCGATTCGTATCCCATGCCCCAGCCGAGAGACACCACGTCGAAGTTCTGCTCTTCGATGCGCTTGAGGTACACCGACCACTCGTACGGATTGATCGTCACCTTGATGCCCGCCTTCTTGCAGTCCTCGGCCATGATCTCGGCGATGCGCAGATAGGTCGGGGGCTGGGTGATGACGCTGAAGACGAACTCGAACTTTTTGCCGTCCTTGTCCAAAACGCCGTCGTCGTCCGTGTCGCGCCATCCGGCCTCGGCGAGAAATCCTTTGGCCTTTTCAATGTCAAAGGGCCACGGCTCGATCGCGTGATCGTAATAGGGCGATTCAATCCAGAAGTTCCCCGTCTGGATGCGGGCCAAGCCGCGATACACCTCGTCGCGGATGCGCTCGCGGTCGCACAGGTGTGTCAGGGCAAGCCGGACGCGCCGGTCCTTGAAGAGATCGCGCTGCATGTTATAGCCGATATAGTTGTAGAACCGGCCGCTGTACTTGATCTTCTCGTAATGCTCCTGGAACCTGGCGTCGTTCGTCTGGTCGGCCCACTGGCCCGGAAGAAGACCGATGGTGTCCAGCTCGCCTTTGCGGAGGGCCTGAAGGCGGGCGTTGGGCTCCTGGACGATCTTCAGGACGCGCCGCTTCAGGAACGGCTTGGGGCCGTAATACTTCTCGTTGCGCCGCAACGTGATGTGGCTGCCCTTCACCCATTCGTCGAAGATCCAGGGGCCGCACCCGACGATCATCCGGTTGCGCTCATGGTTTTCCGTGAAGCCCTTGTCCGGGTCGTCCGGGTCGAACCGGTAGAAGTGCCGCGGCAAAGGGGCGAGCCCCAACGACCATTCCTTGGACAGGAAATACCGCTTCTTCCAGTACACCTTGAAGGTGTAGCGGTCCACCACCTCGATATGGTCGAAATCCTCCAGGTACGTGCGGATCGGATCGCAAGGAATCTTCGGGTTCATGACCACGTCGAAGTAGAACTTGAAGTCGTCGGCCGTGACCTCGACGTCCTTGTATTCCTCGCCGGTAACCGGGTCGGTGAAGTCATGCCACAGGACC
>Ga0272442_10006319_pt1 | contig 15599 bp, 13 predicted proteins | sample SSMForm2O_FD_200262 | JGI IMG/M metagenome (GOLD analysis project Ga0272442, IMG submission 200262) | Marine sediment archaeal communities from Little Sippewissett salt marsh, Falmouth, MA, United States - SSM-Form-2O | ecosystem: Environmental > Aquatic > Marine > Wetlands > Sediment ...
GGATCACTCACTTAAATCGAATGTCGATTTGTCCAATTCACGCTGAACCAAGACACGGGAGGCTCTTGTTTGTATTCTATTTTTTTGCCCTCAGCTATTTCATTCTCTATTAAAGCTTGAATATCATCCTTTGAAATATCGTCAAATATTTTCTGAATCATATTCGATTACTCCTTATTCTTATCAAGAAATCCTCACCCCAGAACCTGCACCATTGCCTTATTGAATCGTCCGGGTTGGATGAAATATCCCAGGTTGAAGGGGTCTTCCTTTTTCCCGGCGTTTCTCTTATCCCATATCTCGGCGATCTCTTTCAGTTCCGATGCCGTAATCAGCATGATGGTGGTTCCTTTCTCTACCTGGTACTGCATGGCGAGAATGGCGGACTCTGCTGTGAATTCGGGACCGATGACAATAAAACAGGCAACGATCTTTCCAGAAGCCTGGGATGACGCTATGTAACCGTCAAACTGCCTGATATGATCCTTGAGATTCACAGGGGTTTCTTTTGATTTGTTATCCCAGAAAATGACCTTGTCCTGGAAGGAGAGGGCTCCGTCAGCATGGGATGTTCCAACAAGATTCAGAGGTTTATGATTCAATTTCTTCTCGAATAAATACTCCGTTGCCTCCTCGAATCTTTTCTCACACTCGAGATCCTTCTGTATAAGCTGCTGGGAACGCAGAAATTCAAGATCCCTTCGGGCAAATTTGTCGAAGAATTCATACCACATCTCCCGTTCATCACCAACGGTTTCATATTTTTCCAGAATGGAATCGTAAAAACCGATAATCCTTTCAATCAGCTCAACCTTGGATCCGGAAACGGCTGTATTGATATCAGAGCACCACTTTTTAAGATCGGTAATATCCAATCCATCCCTTGGGGATGTTCCCCCGAGCAGGATCGAGGGCGATACCTGGGAGATAAAGATCTCCTGAAGATCCGAAACCGTATTGGCGCCTTCATAAGATACTTTGATCTTTTTCAGGATTTTCTGCATGTGGGTTTTGGATCTTACATATTTGCATTTCAAGAGTTCCCTGTAACCGTGCTTTCGAATTTCGATTTTGAAGATCTCACGAAGGGTTTTTGCGATTTCCTCCGGTATGATATCGAAATCTGTATTGTCGTTGTCCCTCAGGGAAAAAACGAGTCCCTCCTCCTGGAGGCATCTCCTGACCTTCTCGATATCGTCCCTTATATGGGGAATGTTGCCCTGTTTGGGGAATTTCCCCAGCTTCGCTTCAAGGAGGTGATATTCCGTATCCGTGATTTTCAATCGATCCTTGATCTTTTCCAGGAGGTTCTTCTCATCCACTGAAATGGAGTCATTATGCTGCCATGCAGTATCAAGAATAAATCCGAACAGTTCCAGGTTCTTGTTCTTTTCACTGCTTTTGAGGAGAATGTCTTCGTTGGATCTGTTGATAATGGACTGCTCATAATCGATAATATCATCTTCCGTTTCCCTCTTCGGGCACATGAAGTTATCCTTGTTCAAAATAATCATCTTCAATATGAGACGCGAAAGGATGCGGACATCCCTGTCATCGCTGAAGAAGATTCTTTTCAGGCTTTTGATTACATTATCCTTAAAATAGTACTGAGGGGCCGTCTTTTTCATCGCTTCCCGGATCTCTTCATCGCTGAGGTTCTTGTAATCGATAACATAGGCCTTTGCGATTCTTTTGAGTTCAAGGGTTGTCCCGATGTTCTCGACGGTTTTCTCGATATTCATGATCATTCTCCCGGCAGAAATAGTAATTTTAGTTTCCAGAAACTTTAGTGAAATTAAGATACAACCAAATCGGGATTTCAATAAAAAAAAGATAATTTTCGGAGTTCCGGATAAAATTATTACTCAACCACAGATTTCACAGATTTCCACCGATTGAAAAGAGAGGGGAGAAGAGGTTAGCCACGAAAAGGCGCCAGGCTACGTTACGCTTACGGCGACTTCCGTCTTCGTTCCTCGTAAACTCTGAACTATGACGCGACAAGACGCCCCGGCAGGCAAAGGCACAAAAAGAATACAATCATCGCGCCACCCCGCGAAGAACCCAGGGGAGGAAGAATCCTGTAGATCCTGTAAATCCTGTCAAAAATGCCTTTCCCCCTCCCAAGCCGCCCTTGTCGCGGCGTAGTTCCGAAGCTTGCGAGGAACGAAGACGGAAGCCGCCGGCCGCCAGCCGCTTCACCGCCCTCAATCCCTTCGGTAGGGAAAAATTACCTTATAAAATCCTGAATATATCCAATATCCGGCAAAAAGGGTGCAATTCCGGGTTTTTCGTTGCCTCGTCGATCCAATCCAAATTATCTCTTTAACCAGTTGAATCGCAGATAGAACCTGAAAGGAATCGTGATTTTCCATGTTGCCGGATGAACTGCCTCAGTACAAGGATATCAGCGGGTGCGCGATCGCAGGGATCATGTCGGAGGAGGGACAAACCTTCTCCGGCGATCAAATCATCGCGTCGATCGCCACCATGCACGGCCGCTCGAATGGCCTCGGGGGGGGATTCGCCGCTTACGGCATCTACCCGGACTTCAAGGATTACTTCGCCCTCCATATCATGTACGAGGACGAGGAGAGCGCACGGGTCACGGAGGAATACCTCCAGCACCAGTTCATCATCTATCACAGGGAGGTGATTCCCCACTCCCACGAAACCTCGATTGTCAAACACCCGCTTCTCCGTCGATACTTTGTCCGTCCCCAGATCGTTACGGAGGATACCCCCGACCGCATCTTCGAGCACCTGACTGACGAGGAGGCCGTGTTCCGATCCGTGATGGAGATCAACAGCCGCCACCGGGGCGCGTTCGTGTTCTCGAGCGGGAAAAACATGGGGATCTTCAAGGGCGTTGGATACCCGGAACAGATCGGCGAGTTCTTTCAACTGGACCGGTACGAGGGGTATATCTGGCTGGCTCACGGACGCTTCCCGACCAATACCACGGGTTGGTGGGGAGGGGCCCATCCGTTCGGGCTCCTGGACTGGGCCGTGGTCCACAACGGCGAGATCTCCTCCTATGGGATCAATCGCCGCTACCTGGCCAATTTCGGATACAACTGCGCCCTTCAGACCGATACCGAGGTGATCGTGTACCTGTTCGACCTGCTGGTGCGTCGTCACGGCATGTCCCTCGAGACCGCGTGCATGGCCCTGGCCCCTCCGTTCTGGTCGGAGATCGATGCCCTCCCTGAGGAGTCGCGCGAGATGGCCCGGGCCATGAGGATGGTGTACGGCGGCGCGCTCCTGAACGGACCCTTCTCGATCCTGCTCGGGTGGAACGGGGGAATGCTGGGTTTGAACGACCGGATCAAGCTGCGTCCCATGGTATCGGCCCGGAGGGAGGATTTTATGTACATCGCCAGCGAGGAATCGGCAATCCGCGAGGTTTGCCCGTCCCCCGAATATATCTACCGTGCCGAGGGCGGGGAACCGATTATCGGGAGGCTGAGGGCGGGGAGCGGTAAGCGGGAAGCGGTTGAGCGGTGAGTGGGGGAGCGCTTGAAAGGTTATAATACAGTGCTTTATTTGGATACTTTTGGGGGATTGACCCCATGAAAAAATGGCTTGTTCAACCTGATTTTATCGTGAAACGCGATCGGGAGAGCTGCATCTCATGCCAGGTGTGTGTGAAGCAGTGCGCTCACGACGTGCACGATTTCGACGCGGAAACGGACCTTGTCTTCAGCGAATCGGCCAGATGCGTGGGTTGCCACAGGTGCGCCACACTCTGTCCCACGGGAAGCATCTCGATCCGGCAGTCTCCACTCGAATTCCGCCCCAATGGAAACTGGACCGCGTCCGTGATCCGGAATATCTACAAGCAGTCGGAAAGCGGGGGCGTGCTCCTCTCCGGAATGGGCAACGACCGCGACTACCCCATCTACTGGGATCGGATGCTGCTCAACGCCAGCCAGGTGACGAATCCCTCGATCGATCCCCTGCGGGAACCGATGGAGCTCCGCACCTTTCTCGGGAGAAAACCCGATACGGTGGAATTCGAAACAGGGGGCGGGGAGTTGAAACTGAAAACCCGGATCCTTCCCCAGCTCGAGATCTCCGCACCCATACTCTTTTCTGCCATGTCGTACGGCTCGATCAGTTACCATGCCTCCTATGCCCTGGCCCGGGCCGCGAGCGAATGCGGGATCCTGGCCAACTCGGGCGAGGGAGGGCTCCACCCGGAACTGCGTCCCTTCGGGGACCGCATGATCGTACAGGTGGCGTCCGGACGCTTCGGGGTGGATCCGGAATACCTCGCGTCAGGGGCTGCCGTGGAGATCAAGATCGGACAGGGCGCCAAACCCGGGATCGGGGGTCACCTCCCCGGGGAAAAGGTGGATGAACAGATCTCCCGCACCCGCATGATCCCGAAGGGCACGGATGCCCTTTCCCCGGCCCCCCATCACGATATCTACTCGATCGAGGATCTCTCCCAGCTGGTTCATGCCATAAAAGAGGCCACGGATTATCAAAAACCGGTGTCCGTGAAGATCTCGGCGGTTCATAACGTGGCTGCGATCGCCAGCGGCTCGGTGAGGGCGGGGGCCGATATCGTGGCGATCGACGGATTTCGCGGGGGCACGGGGGCCGCTCCCACCATGATCCGAGACAACGTCGGCATCCCCATCTCGTTCGCCATTGCGTCCGTGGATTCCCGCCTCCGGGAGGAGGGCATCCGCAACCAGGCCTCCCTGATCGCGGCGGGCGGGTTCCGCTCGAGCGCGGACGTGGTCAAGGCGGTCGCCCTGGGTGCGGACGCCGTGTATATCGGAACCGCGGCCCTGGTTGCCATGGGGTGCCACATGTGCCAGAAATGCTACACGGGAAAGTGCAACTGGGGCATCGCCACCCAGGACCCGATCCTGACCAGGAGGCTGAATCCCGAGGTGGCGGTGCGTCGATTAAAGAACCTGGTTCGCGCCTGGTCCCTCGAGATCAAGGAGATGCTCGGTGGCATGGGCATCAACGCGATCGAGAGCCTGAGGGGCAACCGGGAGCACCTTCGTGGATTGAAGCTCACGGATCGCGAACTCGAGATCCTCGGGATCAAGGCGGCCGGGGAATAAAGGAGGAACCATGCCGCAGATCAGGGCCAGGGAACAGTACTGCCTGGGATGCAAGCTGTGCGAGATCCACTGTCTGGTGGCCCATTCCCGTTCGAGGAAGATCATCAAGGCCTTCACTCATGAACGGGATGAGATTGCCCCGTGCATCCTGGTCGAGGACGCCGGACAGGTCTCCTTTGCGGTGCAGTGCCGTCATTGCGAGGAGGCCCCCTGCATCGAGGCGTGCATCACCGGGGCCATGCATCGCGATGAGGGCTCGGGCGCGGTTCTTTGCGACGCCGACCGGTGCGTGGGGTGTTTTTCGTGCGTGATGGTCTGCCCGGCCGGGGCCGTGATGAGGCATCCCGGGGGCAAGGTGGTGTCCAAGTGCGATCTGTGTTCGGAACGCGGCGTTCCCGCCTGTGTTGAAAACTGCCCCAACGAGGCTCTGGTTTATGAAGAAGATTGACGCCCCATACCTGATCATCGGGAACTCGACCGCTGCGGTTGCCTGCATCGAGGGGATCCGGTCCCTGGATCCCGAGGGCCCGATCGCGCTCCTCTCGAGGGAAGAGCGTCACACCTATTCCCGTCCCCTGATCTCCTACCTGCTGGGGGAGGAGATATCAGAGGATCGGATGTATTACCGGGCCATGGATTTTTACAAGAAAAACAACGTCCGGGCGTTTCTCGGTTGCGAGGCGACGAAAATCGATGCTGGAAAGAAAACCGTTCATTCCTCGGATGGACGGGAATTCAGCTATGAAAAACTCCTCATCGCCACGGGGGGAACACCCATCACCCCCGATATTCCCGGCATGGAGAGCGAGGGCGTGTTTCACCTCTATTCCTGGAAAGACGCCGAAGAGATCCGATCCTGCATCCGGACCCGCAAGGTGAAAAAGGCCGTGGTTCTGGGGGGCGGTCTCATCGGCATCAAGGCCACCGAGGCCCTGCTAGCCCTCGGGGTCGGGGTGGAACTGGTGGAGCTTGCAGGGCACGTACTTGTCGCCATGCTCGACGAATCAGCCGCCGGGATCGTTCACAAGGCGCTCGGGGAAAAGGGCGTGAGGGTGCATTGCAACACCACCGTTTCCGAAATCCGGAGCTCGTATGGAGCCGCGAGCGGTGTGACCTTGGACAGCGGGGTCAATCTTCCCTGTGAACTGGTGATCCCGGCCATCGGGGTGAAACCCGATACCGCCCTTGCCGGAAAGGCCGGCATCGAGACCGATCGCGGCATCCTGGTGGATGAAGGGATGAGAACCGGCGTGCCGGATATCTTCGCGGCCGGGGACGTCACACAAGGTTACGATCGCGTGCTTGGTGTGAGCCGTCCCATCGCCATCTTTCCCGGGGCCTTCCGGCAGGGGAGGATCGCAGGGGTCAACATGGCCGGGGGCGGGGAAACCTCCTCCGGGAACATGGCCATGAACTCCGTGAGCGTTTGCGGCGTTCCCACCATATCGGTCGGCATGATCCGGCCCGTCGAGGGATGCCGTGAGATCCGCCGTATGGATGAAAGGGCCGGTTCCTATAAAAAGATCATCCTGAGAGACGGACGGGTGGTCGGAGCCATGTTCGTAAAAGAGGTGGATCGCGCCGGGATATATACGGGGCTGATCCGGTCCGGTGTGGACGTTTCAGAGATCCAGGACGATTTGGCCACGGACGATTTCGGGCTTTTACGGCTCCCCCGGGAATACCGGAAATACGTGGTATCGGGCACAGGGATAGAACTATGAGGATTGATGCGAAAAACATGGATTATCGTGAGCTCAACAGCCGAGTGCGCGAGGCTGTGAAGGAATCGCCCGCGATCCGGCTCGAGAACGTCCGGGGACAGCGTTACATCGGGTGCGGGATCGGTTCGAACGTGAACATCATGATAAACGGCACACCCGGAAACGACCTGGGGGCATTCATGAACGGACCCCGGATCGAGGTGCATGGGAACGTGCAGGACGTTGTTGGAAACACCATGTCCGGAGGCCGGATCGCGATCCACGGGGATGCCGGGGACATACTGGGTCATTCCATGCGGGGGGGCAGGATCTACGTAAAGGGGAGCGTGGGTTATCGGGCCGGGATTCACATCAAGTCCTTCGAGGATCGCCATCCCGTGATCGTGATCGGCGGCCGCGCCGGGGATTACCTGGGAGAGTACATGGCGGGCGGCATCGTGATCGTGCTGGGTCAAAACAGCGGCGGGGGAATCCCCGGGGGGAAGGAGAGACCCATCACCGGTCGCTACACCGGAACGGGAATGCACGGGGGTGCCTTGTACATTTTGGGGGAGGTTCCGAAGGAAAAGAGGGGTCCCGAGGTTTCCCCGAAAGAGATTGAAGATCACGAAAAATCCCTCCTCGAGGAGATCCTGGAAGATTATAAAACCGTGCTTTCCCTTTCCGATTTGAGTCCCCGGGAAATCATTCCCCGCCTGACGAAATTCACACCACTCACAACCAGGCCGTACGGAAATCTGTATGCTTACTAACGGCTGAAAAGAGGGAATGCTTTGACAGGATGGAGAGGATAATACCACCCCCTCGCTTTTACTCCCCATTTTCGCTACACAATCAATCGCGGTTTCGGTGAGGATCGAAACCAGGGCACATCAGGCGTTACGCGATTGATCCTGTCACGATCCTGACAAAAATATCTTTCCCCTCGCCATCCGCCGGCCGCAAGCCGCCAGCCGCTTCCCCGCTCATCAGGATATTACTTGACGGAATATTGAAAATCGATGTATTGAGATCCCAAATATTTCTAAGCTTTTATTGTCAGGGGGTAGGAGATGATGAAAGAGAGAAAACCGGTTTTTTCAAGGGGGATCCTGGTACTCGTTCTGGCTTTGCTGGCAAGCTCGATCGCGGCAGACGAGCTGCCAAAGCTTATGAGGGCGCCGGAAAGAAAAAGCAAGGAAATCAAGCTGCCGCCTGGAACGGGTTTTATCCCGCCTTCCATGGACCTCTCCCATATCAAGGGGAATGCCTTTCCCAAGGAGAGAATCGCGACCCAGCAACTGCCGGATAAGTTCGACTGGAGGGACTTTGACGCGGTTTCTCCGGTGAAAGACCAGGGCGGATGCGGGGCATGTTATGCCTTTGCGGCCATTGCAAACATCGAATCTAAACTCAAGCTCGATGGAGCGGGGAATTTCGACCTTTCCGAAAATAATGCCAAGGAATGCAACTGGTTCGGCTCGAGCTGCGGGGGAGGGAATTACCATATCCTCATCCCACTGTTTACCTCGGGGGGCGTGGTTTCTGAAACCTGCGATCCCTACGTGGCCGCCGACGTCAGATGCGAACCCTACTGCACACCCCTGAAAACCCTTCTCTCCTGGAGAATCATCAGTTCAGAAACCGTCGCGGATACGGAAGTCCTGAAGGAGTATCTCCATACGTTCGGCCCGATCAAGACCTCCTTTTTTGCGGGTACGGGGGACTGGGGGGATCCCTGGTATGTCGAATTCCAGACCTATGATGGCTCTTATACCCTGAATCGCCCGGATCTGGGAGAAGACACCAACCACTCGGTCCTGATCGTCGGGTGGGACGATACACTGGTTCACGCGGGAGGCACGGGCGGCTGGATCGTGAAGAACAGCTGGGGGAGAGGCTGGGGAGATAAAGGCTATTTCACGATCTCCTACGGTTCCGCCGGCATCGGAAAATGGTGCTCCTTTATGGACGACTGGAAGGATTACAATCGCCACGATAAGCTCTTTCATCACGACGAGACCGGTTGGAACTGTTCCTGGGGATACGGCGGAAAAACAGCATGGGGATTTTGCCGGTTTATCCCGCAGCAGGATGTGACCCTCACCAGGGTGGAATTCTATACAACCGACGCGGCAACCGTGGATATCTACATCTACGATCACTTCGACGGAACGGGACTGAAAGGGGAACTGGGAAAGTCACGTCACCATATTTACCAGGAGGCCGGGTATCATTCCGTGAGGTTGCCCAACACGATCCCCATGACCGCTCAGGACGACTTCTTCGTGGCCCTGAAGTTTGAAAACGAGAATTATACATATCCCGTGCCGGGCGACGAGGAGGGCCCCATCGATGCGGATCGATCTTACATGGGACTTCAGGGTCTGGACGGTCCCTGGGAGAACACGAAAGATATAAACGTCGACCTGTGCATCGGGGCGCGCGGCGTTCTGTCCGAACCGCCTCCCCCCACACCAACCCCGCGACCCACTCCAACCCCAACTCCCACAAAAACTCCAACACCCACTCCTTCACCGTCTCCGACCCCCTGCGATGTCGGGTGCTTAGCTGGAAGTATCGTCGAGTTCGAATCATGCGGTATTGAATTTAACGATGGATGCAATATGGACGTGCCCCGGTTCGATCGCGTTCAATGCGGTGACGACCTTTGCGGCATACTCTGGGCGGATGGAGGATTCCGCGATACAGACTGGTATGAACTGGAACTGACCGGCACGAACAGGGTCAAACTCACCGCCAGGGCGGAACTGCCGATTGTTATCGGATTTATCGAAACCGATCCACCGGGTACGGGCAATTGCGACGATCTGCTTCCCCTGATGACGATTTATGCGGCGGGCGATCCTTGTGAAGAGGTGTCCGTGGAAAAGAGATTCGATCCGGGAATTTACTGGTGCTTCATCGCACCACAGGTGTATGAAGGGTACCCCTGCCCCGGACCCTGGGTGTACATGCTCGAGGTCGATTGCATCGCCGGTCCGACCCCGACATCGACCCCGTCGCCCACTCCCACACCAACAAAGACACCAACACCCACCCCGACCAAAACCCCGACCCCGACCCCAACACCGACTCCGACGCCAACCCCCACCCCGACTCCGACGCCGACTCCCAGTCCCACACCAACGCCGTCGCCAACCCCGACGCCCACCCCGACGGAAACGCCCGTTCCGGATGAAGGATGCAAGTGGGACCAGTCCTATTCCTACAGCGACGACTTCGGAGTGCCTTCGTGGCAGGGTCGCGGCCTTGTCACGAAGTATATCCGGGTGGCGGACGATTGGAAATGCCTGGACGGCAGCCCCATCAAGCAGATTCGATGGGTGGGCACCTATCCCGGGTGGATGAATTCCGCCACTTCGAAAATTGACCCGCCACCGGATGTCCCGAGTTCCTTTATTCTCCGGATGTATGAATACGAGGCCGGATCGCCCTCGGGCAAACCGGGGAATCTGATCGCTGAAGAGGTCTGCTCCAGCTATTCGCAGGATTGGAAGGGATTTATACTGCTCTGGAGCAATCCCAGTTCCTACCAGCATCTGTTCAGCTACGAGTGCAACCTTTCCACTCCATGGGTTCAGGAGGAGGGAAAAACCTATTTCATCTCCATCATGGCCTCCTTTTCATCCGTTCAACCGGAATACGAATGGGCCTGGCTCAATGCCTGCAGTTTTCACTGGAACGACGACGCGCTCCGGAAGCAAAACTCGGAAGGGGAGTGGATTGAGCTGGTCTGGCCCTCGGGTCACCGCCTGGAAGGCCAGTCCATGGATATGCGGTTCGAATTGTGGACCAGGGGTCCCACCCCGACCCCCACCCCGACTCCCACCCCGACCGGGACTCCTACAGCCTCTCCATCGCCCACTCCCTCGCCGACGCCCACACCCACACCCACTCAAACTCCGAAGGATATGAAGTGGAATCAACCGCCCGATCTCGTTGATGGGTTCGACGTGGTCTCCTGGCGGGACATCAGGGGGAGCATGGAGCTGGCAGTGGCGGACGACTGGATCTGTACGGACGGCTCCGCCATCGGCAAGATCAAGTGGTGGGGCTCCTACCGCGCTTGGAAGTATTACAGTCCGGCCCCAGTGGATCCGCCGGAGGTAAAGCCCATCGGTTTTCGAATCTACTGGTATGATTACCTCCCCGGTCCATTGTTCCCCCGACCGGGCAACCTGAAAAAAATCGAGTTCTGTGACAAGTACACCGAAAAATGGATTGGCGCCGTATCCCGCTGGAACTATGCGAGATACTATGAACACGAATTCGAATACGAATGTGAACTCGGGGAACCGTGGTTCCAGTCGAAAGGGGAGAGATACTTCCTGATGATCCAGGCTATTTACGAAAAGGAAAATCCCCAATTCCCCTGGGGGTGGCTGAATTCCTCGAACCACTGGAACGCAGCCGCCGTTCTGTGGACCGGTACAAGATGGCTGAAACTCTCGTGGCCCAATGGGCATCGACTTCAAGGCAAACCCATGGATATGAGCTTCGAACTCTGGAAAACGGATGTTACCCCGACCCCAACACCGACCATGACCCCGACCCCGCGTCCCACTCCGACCCCGACTGCCACTCCCACACCACAGCCCGGTTCGAAATGGGTACAGCCGGTCAATGCCACAGACGGCTTCGATATCATATCCTGGACTGGCGTTAAATCGGTGGTGGATATCAGGGGCGCCGACGACTGGCTCTGTACCAATGGAAAGCCCATCAAGCATATCCGGTGGTGGGGATCATACCCCGGGTGGAAAAACAAATCATCTAGTCCCGTGGATTCCCCAACCACAAAACCGGTGGCGTTCAAACTCGGGTGGTACGAATACAACGATGGGGGAGCCGTTGCAATTCCGGGGAAATTATTTGCTGAAGAAACCTGCACTGAGTTTTCGGAAATATGGTCCCGCTCCATCCCGCTTTGGAACAATACAGCCAGCTATGAACACGAATTCATGTACGACTGCAACATCAAGGTTCCCTGGGAACAGACCGAGGGAACCCGGTACTTCCTCGTGATACAGGCGGTGTTTGATGTGGTGGAGCCGAAATACAAGTGGGGATGGGCCAATTCGAGCGTTCAGTGGAACAGCAGGGCCCTTTTCTGGAACGGGTCCATATGGAAGAGGCTGCAATGGCCGGACGAACATCGTCTCGAGGGGGAACCCATGGATTTCGCCTTCGAGCTGTGGACGGAAGTGCCGCCGGCTCCCACTCCCACACCGGTTGCAAAGGCGGATTTCTATGCCACTCCCACTTTGACCATGATCAAGCGGCCGGTGAGATTCATGGATACATCAACCGGGGAACTCATCAGCTGGAGCTGGGATCTGGGCGATTCCAAAACCAGCGATCTGCGAAATCCCCTGCATTTTTACGATACCCCCGGAACCTACACCATCACGCTCGAGGTATCCGGTCCCTTCGGATCCGACAGCAAAACAAGAGAGGATTACGTCGTCATCATGCCGTATCCGTCCGAACAGGATCTCGTCGATTATCTCCTGGGGATAAAGGAGATCCCGGTGGGAGACGTGAACCGAGACGGCTGGATCGACATGGCGGATCTCATCTCCCTGATGGGGAAATAGGGGAATCAAAAAAGAAGTTCGAAACGTCCGTCTGTGGTGGATCAAATTGCGTCTTGCCTTGGGCGGGTAAGATTGCTGTTTGTTCTTGCCTGCGAGGGGCGCTTACTGGTATGAATCTACCTGAATTGTGAATTAGACTGATGTAGGAAGAAGGGGACTTCCATGCGAGTGATTCATAAGAATGTACTGGTGGATGACAACAACCAACCGATCGCCGTTCAGATTCCCTATGGCGATTGGCTTCTCATCGAGCGTCAATTGGAGCAGACCTCTCTCACCGACAAGGGCCTGCTGGACCTTTACGGTACGATTGCGGTAAGGGAAGACCCGCTTGCTTATCAGAGGCGCATCCGCGGGGAGTGGGATTGATGCGCCTTCTGGACACTAATATTGTGATTTATCATCTCGGTGGGAGGCTGGCACATCCTTTGAGCGAGGGAGAATATGCCGTGTCGGTCATCACCGAACTTGAACTTCTTTCCTATTCGGACTTCTCAGACGCCGAGGAGCAAGCCACGCTGGAATTTTTGAGACGTGTGAGAATCATTGGCTTGTCACAGGAAACAAAGCGCAAGACAGTTGAAATCCGCCGTGGTACGCATATGAAACTGCCCGACGCCATAATCGCAGCAACGGCCTTGGCGCTTGACCTGGAGTTAATTACTAATGACCCTATGTTCAAACAAGTGAAAGAAATATCTTGCACATCCTTGCCGCTGGTGGATCTGAAAGAGTGAGTCGTGCAAGGGTAAGAGGGGACAGCTTCAATTGGACAGATAACAACCACCCGGAGCACGGGGTAATTATTTTGCCTTGAGACAACAGGGCTTTTTTCAGTTGAACAGTTTGAAAAGCATGGACTTTTTCAGATCCACGGCCCGGTGGGGGCACATTTCGTGGCAGCAGTAACAGCGGATGCATCCGCGACGTGCGATACTGGCCTTTTTTCCTTCCCCGGTTTCCACCAGATCGATGATCTCCTCCGGGCAGGCGGCGACGCACGCCCCGCATCCCACGCAATTTTCCGTATTGATGACCGGCCTCAACGTGAAGGCGGAATTGAGAAACGGGGTCAGGAGTTTGACTACTGTATAGATTGCCCCCGGTGATTCCCCCCTCATGGTGGCGGGTGGGGTGAATTCCCGCCTCAGCTCGGAAATCGGGGCGGGGGAGAGGATCTCGATTTTTGAAAGTTGCAAGGGACAGATTCCCTCCTTCCGGGCTTGAGACAGATAGGTAACCCGATCCGCATCCATGCCGATGAGCTCGCAAACCGCGAGATCCACACTCAAGGCGTCGGTTCCGGCGATCAATAATCCCAGCTCCTTCGGATCCCCTCCGGAGGGGCCGTGCCCCTCCATTCCGACGATCCCGTCCACAATGTTCAAAGCCGGGGGAAGTGCAAAGAGCACGTCGAGGAGCATTTTCCCGAACCTCTCCGGAGCGGCCAGGGTGGAGTGATATCCCACCTTGAAACGGCCTGGAACAACGCCGAACATGTTTTTCACCGAACAGGTGAGATACATGAACGAGTGGGTTTTGACCTTGGGGAGGTTGATGATCACGTCGGCCTCGACAAGGGGCTTCATCACTTCGATGCGTTTGACGATCCGCCCCCCGGGGAGGGAAAGGAACTGGTATTCCTCGTTTTCGTTCAGGGGAACATCGAGGGAGTCGAGTTTGCACTTCTGATAGACTTTGCGAAGGGAGGCTGTTTTATGTGGGATGGCGGCTCCGGGACTGTCCGCGATAAAGGGTTTGCCGCCTGCTTCCCTGACGAGCGAAGCCGCGGCCCGCACCACTTCCGGGTGGGTGCTGAGGCATTTTTCCGGGGGCGCCCCCATGAGGATGTTGACCTTGAGGGCAACGCGCTGGCCGGGTTTGACGAAAGAGGCCATCCCCCCGAGGGGGGCAAGAACCTCCCGCATGGCCTCGAGCACCTTTTCCGGGCTGTATTCCCTGCACCGGGCCAGGGATACTGTTTTTGATTCGAGATCAGGCATTGAACCACCTCTGGCGGCCTTTGGCCGCAACCAGAGAGAAGAGCGGCTTGCGTCCTGCGGCTGGCGTCCCCTTTAGATCTATATGTCTCTTCCGTCTCTTATGTCTCTAAACGTTCAGGGTCTAAAGAAAAAACCCTGTCGAAACAGGGTTCAGCTATTACCACCACAGTCGGGAAAAGATCGGTTTTACAAGGGTTCGTCGTAGTGTGGGAACTCGGCGCCCCAGATCTCCGGAAGGATGAATTCCGGTTCCATGAGGGGCTCGTAGTTCTCGGGAACGGGGAGGGGAAATGTAACGACGTCGTAGGCTCCGGACAGGGTGCGGCCCCAGGTCCATCCCAGACCCTTGACGGATCCCATGACGACTCCGGTAAAGGGATCGGTTTTTTTCCATTCCACGGCGATGTTCTTTGGAAGTTCCATCCAACCGGTCAGAACGTTGACCAATCCCCGGCCGAGCTTGTGCATCATGCTGTGGCTTTCCGTTTTGGAGCGATACAGGTCATCATTACAGAAACCGGATACAGCAAACAACCCGATGAACATGACAACCAGAAATAATACCAGACTCCTTTTCGCAGTTCGCATAAAACTGTACCTCCCCCGAATAATCGTTTGTTACCAGTATGAAATGGGTATTCCTAAAATTTACTCCGCCAGTTCTTTGAACGGGATCGGGTCGTCGACCCAGGAATCGAGAGTTTTCCATTCGGGCTGCGGGCATGTTGCCACTTCAAATACTCCGTAACCCAACCGCTTGCCGCTCTTGAAAAGACCTTCACCGACGCCCACGAAAGTACCTGTAAAAAAATCCGTATTCTTGATATTCCGGTTCAGGGATTTGGGGATTTCCATGAAGCAGAAGGGGACGTTGATCACGCCACGGAGGAATTTGTTGGAAATCTTGCTGGCGCGGGTGGTCTTGTAAAGGGGTCCCGTGGCCTCGGCAATGGCCGTCAACATCAAAAGGGTGATCATCAGGAATACAACCGCACCCATTCGCAGACTCATCTTTTTTTTCATAACTCTACCTCCAGACAGCAAGAACTGGCCCATCCCATCACTTCATACACTTTTCAAGATCAAGGAAATTATCTTTCCCTTTCCTTGAGAGACAAATCCTATTGAAATACATTTGTACCATAATCATGCCGTTTTGCCGGTGCAAGAAAAAAATACCATAAG
>Ga0272442_10006321_pt1 | contig 15594 bp, 16 predicted proteins | sample SSMForm2O_FD_200262 | JGI IMG/M metagenome (GOLD analysis project Ga0272442, IMG submission 200262) | Marine sediment archaeal communities from Little Sippewissett salt marsh, Falmouth, MA, United States - SSM-Form-2O | ecosystem: Environmental > Aquatic > Marine > Wetlands > Sediment ...
TGTTCCCACAATCTTGGTTTCCTTGCCATGTAACTTTATCGGACCGAGGTGGGGAAAAGTTGCAGGTTTTATCGAAAAAATATTAAAAATATGTGTCTGGCACCGGAGCAAATCGTGGAAATCACCCGAAAGACCGGCATCATGCGCTTTCCTCGTGCTCGGTCCGTAACCGTGAATTTTCCGGTATTAATATTTTTTATAGCTGTAACAAATATTACTACCCTTTGTTAGCAAACAATGCGATCCGCTTTTCGCAAATGAACCGATACATGAAAACGGTACGGCAAATAATCTGTCACATGAGAGGGGGTGTCAGGCAGGAGGAAGTGAATTCTAGATTTGCAAACGCGGAAAAAAGTGCTGGATAAATTGTTTACAGGGGCAAGGAGGTTGCTACATGAAGAAGATTATTGGAATCATTATCATTATTGCTGGTATACTCTTGAGCAATTTCACTGGCGCTGCTGCTCACGAAGATGATGTTTTCTGCGCTGTCTATTTTACCTACATCGGCTGCCCGAACTGTGCCTATACAGATCCTGTCGTACTGCAAGATTGGATGGAAAAGTATCCCAACTTGGTGGTCATAGAGTACATGTGGCGCGGTGGCGAATGGGAAGCCCCCAATTCAAGATTCTTCGGCAGATATTCCCATACCTACAGAGCACATGCTGCCGTGCCTCAGATTGTCATCGATCAAAAAAGAATCGAACTGGGGAAGATGCAGGTTCCCGGTGCTAAGAAGTACTTCACAGTTTCGAAGTCGAACCCCTGCCTCCTGCTGGAGAATGCCGTTTTCTGGCAGGATCTCGATATAAGTGACTTGCCCGCCGAGCCCAAAATCTGGGCCAACGGGAGGATTCTGATATCCGTGGGGAACAACGAGTGGCTGTTCCAGTGGAACGGAGAGACCTTGCCGGACGGAAGTATCGGCGATAAAGCCATGAACAATAATTTCGTTAAGAGTCTCCTGTTTACCGACGACATCAACAAGAGCCTTGCAGGCTCTCAATTTGAGGTCGTAACCCCTCATGTGGCCAAATTTTCGGGTGCTGCTTTTCCCGGCAGGGATTTTATCGAATCGGCTACATTCGAACGAGCCATAAAAATAAGCCTCAAAGAAAAACCAGTGCAAGCGCAGAAACCCGACCAGGAGCAAAGCATCAAATCCACAGCAACGAAAGACAAAACCGATGCAGATACAATCGAAATACCCGTTCTCGGCACAATAGTTCCCGGCAATTTTTCCATTCCAGGGCTCACCGTTATTCTGGCGGTAGCCGATGGCCTCACCAATCCCTGCGGTTTCTTTGTCCTGTTTTTCCTGCTGTCTGCTCTTTTGACCCTGGCCGGATCAAGAAAAAAGATGATTGTCGTTGGCGGGGTCTTTGTCTTCTTTTTCCTGCTGTATTATTTTCTTTTCATGGCCGTTCTGCTCAATATATTCATGCTCGGAAGAGAAGTCGCAATTATAACCATGATAGCCGGCGGAGTCTGTATTTTCGCGGGTGTATTAAATGTAAAGGACTACTTTTTCTTCCAGAAAGGCCTCACTATCTCTCTTTCCGCGGAAAAAAAATCCAGATTTGAGGAGAGAGTGAAAAAGCTCAGCTTGACTTCGTCTGTCACTGCTCTCATCGTAGGGGCAACCATTGTGGCCAGCTCAATCAGTCTGGTTGCCATCGCGTGTACTTTTGGTTTCCCTCTTGCGTATACGAGAATTTTAACCCAGAAATCCCTTCCGACACTGCAATACTATTTGTACCTGGTTCTGTATAACCTCATCTACATCATCCCCATGATCGTTATCATATTAATTTTCGCCATTACCCTGGGGAAAAGAAATTTTGGAGAGATTTGGATGAGGATATTGAAGCTCGTTTCAGGTGTCATCATATTGGGCCTGGGAGCCGTTCTCCTGTGGAACTATACCTTGCTGGAAAATGTCACGTTTCTCTTTTATGTCGTCATTGCCTCTATTATCATTTCCGGTGTCATCATCATGATCAGCTTGCCCATTATCCGGAGGCAGGCAGACCATGGCCCGGTCTCAGACTCCGAATGAGAGGCACAGGCAATCAGCGATTACTTATCGGCGCAAGTACCGGCAATATAGACATCCGGCACCTCAATATCATTAACCGGCACTGCAATATCGGTCATATGAGTGCAACCGTTCAACTTCACATGAGTCCGATTCCTGTAAAATGAACTGAGTAAAAACTATTGACACCGCCGGGCCCTGGTGAAGAACATGATCACCTGCAGGACGAGGAGGAAAAATGCTCGATATTCAGATGATAAGGCAGGATCCGGACAAGGTTAAAAAATGCCTCGCAAGGGTGGGAGCCGGGCCTGTGCTTGTTGATCAACTACTTGAAATTGATGCGGAAAAAAGAGCACTCAAGCAGAAGGGGGATGATCTGAGAGGCGAACTGAACCGCAGATCAAAACAGATCGGCAAGACAAAGGATCCCGACGAAAGAAACACTCTCATACAGGAAGTGGGCTCGGTAAAGGAGCAGATAAAGAGCATCGAATCCGGAGAAAACGAAATTGAAGCGCGTATGCGCGGTCTCATGCTCGAGATTCCCAATCTCCCGCTCGACGAGGTGCCGGACGGTGCCGATGACAGCGAAAACGTGGTCGAAAAGGTCTACGGAGAAGAGCCCGTATTTGATTTCGAGCCGAAAGCTCACTGGGACCTGCTTTCCGGCCTGGACATGATTGATTTCGAAAGAGGACAGAAGGTCTCGGGCTCGCGCTTTTATTTCCTGAAGAACCAGGGAGCGAGGCTTCAGAGGGCGCTCGTAACCTTCATGCTCGACCTTCATATCGGTGAGCACGGTTACAGCGAGCTATACCCCCCATTCATGGTCAGGTCTGACTGCCTCGTCGGAACGGGCAACCTGCCCAAATTCGGCGACAATCTATATCATGACGCCGAGGAGGACTACTGGCTCATCCCCACGGCCGAAGTGCCGGTTACGAACTTTCACCGTGAAGAAATACTGGACGATGATGATCTTCCCCGGAGATACGTTGCCTTCAGCGCCTGCTTCAGGCGGGAGAAGATGAGCCATGGCAAGGATACACGGGGCATAAAGCGCGGTCATCAGTTCGACAAGGTCGAACTCGTTCATGTGGAGCGTCCCGAAGAGAGCAGGGCGGCTCTGGATTATCTTATTGAAAGCGCAAGGACAGTGCTGGAAAATCTCGGCCTGCATTACAGGGTGGTTAAGATGTGCGCCGGAGATCTCTCCTTTGTATCCTGCATTAAGTACGATATTGAAGCATGGGCGCCCGGCTGCAGGGAATGGCTCGAAGTCTCCAGCTGCAGTCTTTTCGGTGACTTTCAGGCGCGCAGGGCCATGATTCGCTACAGGCCCGCTGATTCAAAGAAACCGCGCTACGTTCACACACTCAACGGATCAGCTCTCGCTCTTCCAAGGACGCTGATATCACTTGTAGAGACCTGCCAGACTGAACAGGGCCGCATCCGGATTCCTGAAGCACTCAGGCCCTACATGAACACCGAAGTTCTCTGAGGGAAAAATGACTGAAACAGCAGACGCGCAGAAATTTTTCAGCGAAGGATACAATTGCTGCCAGTCCATGCTTCTGGCATTCGCACCGCGATTCGGAATAGAGCCACAAAAGGCTCTCAGACTGGGCCGGGCGTTCGGAGGCGGCATGGGTACGGGCAGTTTCTGTGGAACCGTTACAGGATCCATGCTTATTCTCGGATTTAAACCTTCAGACGATGATGAAGATGAAGCAATAAATAAAGCTCATCAGCTTGTGGAAAGATTCATCGAAGAGTTCAAAACCCGCAACAGGTGCATAAAGTGCATCGACCTGCTGGACGGCGTGGATGTGAATACATCCGAAGGACTCGAAAAAGCACACAGCCTGAATCTTTTCGAACAGGTCTGTCACGGGCTGCTGAAAGACGCTTCGGAAATTCTGGAAAAGCTGCTTTCGGAATAAGCCTAATACACCCTTACTGCCTGCTTTTTGCGGCCCTGCCCGCCAGTTCGTCCGCCAGTTCATTGAGGGGGATTCCCGCGTGTCCTTCAACCTTGTAGAAGTGAAGATCACTGAACCTGGACATGTGTCTGTGGATCTTCCTTACAAGATCCTGGTTAGATTTGACCTTCCATCCCATGCTCAGAACTCCTATGGCATAGGATGAATCAGAATGTATCACCACTTTGCGTTTCGTTCCCCTGATCGATTCAAGAGCCCTGAGCACCGCTGTGAGCTCAGCCACGTTGTTGGTGGTTTCTCCGATATATTCGGATATTTCTTTTGTATTGTCGCCCTGGCGTATGACAACGCCTATGCCAGCGGGGCCGGGATTTCCCAGGCTGGCACCGTCCGTGAAAATTTGCACGTGTGCGTCGGCATGTGACTGAGCATTTGAATTCTCTGTCCTGCGGGGTGGCTTTTTCTTTCCGGGTACATCAGGAGCATCGAGAGCCCTGATGTTGGAAAGAGCAGGAGTGTATATTCTGTCGTCATCCTTTCTGTATTTAATTTCCGCGCGCCCGTTGACGTCCAGCGGTATGCCGTTTTTGTCCACGTGAACGTAGACCTTGTTGTTCCTGAATTTCATTCTTTTCCACGGCATTGGCGCCTCTTTTATAAACCGTACTGTGATAAAGACAATAAAAACAGCCAGCTTTTTTATAATCAACAACTATGTTAAAATTCACAAATCATGAAGGACACCATATTCACGTTCGTCTTTAACCATATTGAAAATTATTGAAGGTCATGAGCAGGGACGACAAAAAAAAACTCGGCAAAATACTGGTCCGTCATAAACTCGTTACAACCGACGAACTGGACGACATTCTGAAAGACGGGCACCCGGGCAGGCTTGCCTCCAAGGTGCTCGGCAAGGGCTATGCCGAGGAAGTACAGCTTCTTAAAGCCCTGAGTGAGCAGATGGGAGTGCCCGGCATTGATCTGAGGCGCATTATTGTCAATCTGAATATTCTTGAATATGTGCCCGGCGAAATAGCCAAACAGAACAGTATACTTCCGTTGATAGAGGAGGAGGAGCAGCTGTTCGTTGCAATGGCTGACCCGGAAGACAGGCGCGTGGTAGAAGAACTGGAGTTTGTCACGGGCAAGAAGGTTTTTCCATACGTGGCGATACACAAGCTCTTAACCGAAGTAATAGGAGAATGCTACAGGCTCAGGGATTCCGGAAAAGAGATCTACAAAGGGATTCTTGCGGAAGATGAGGATGAAGAGGGGGTGGACGTATCTTTTAAGTCTTCTTCGGTGGCGGTTCTTGAACCCTCCGACAGGCGGGGATCTGCAGCCATTGTCGACGACAGGTTCAAGGAAACTGTTGCCGGGTCGGTTCCGTTCAAGGACGCGGAAACAGATTTTTCAGGCTTGATGCCGGACGAGGAACCGCCTGCCGGACCTCCGGGTAAAAAGCCTCCGCCGCCTCCGGAGGGAAGGTCCGGAATTATGATTGAGCAGGCGGCCATGGAAAGCGAAAAAGCTGCCTCATCTGCACCTGAGGGCGCCGGACGGAGAAAAAAAAAGAGCACGAAAAAAATACTCGTGGTGGATGATGACGACGAAATCCGCCTTCTCATAAGCAGGGTTCTCAGGGAGAAAGGGTATGAGGTATTTGATGCCTCCAAGGGAAACGAAGCTCTGCAGAAAGTGAGAATCGACAATCTCAACATGATAATACTCGATGCCATGCTGCCCGAAGTGCACGGCTTCGATATTTGCCGCAAAATCAAGAAGAGCTCAAAGTACGGTCATATTCCCGTGATAATGATCAGTGCGATTTATCGCGGATGGCGTTATGCACAGGATCTCAAGGAATCCTACGGGGTAGATGCTTTTATCGAAAAGCCGTTCAAGATAGGTGAACTAGTTGAAATGGTCGAGGGTTTTTTCCTTGCGGATTCAGCACCGCCGGAGCGAAAGGGCACCGAAGAGCTTTCCGATGAGGCGGAGCAGGAATTGAAAAAAGGCATACAGCTTTACAAGAGAGGTGACATCGAAGGAGCCATAAAGCGTATGGAACATGGCATTAAAATCGACCCGCTGGCATTCAGGCTGCAATACCACCTGGCGCTCCTTTACGGCAAAAAAGGCAATGATTACAAAGCGATTCAATGTCTAGAGAGTACACTGGAGCTTGCCCCCGACTTTTTCCCCGCAATGAAAAATCTTGCAGTTATTTATCAAAAAACTGGATTCAAATACAAAGCAATAGAAATATGGGAAAGAGCTCTTGGGATAACCGTGGACGAGGAGACCAGGAAAGGCATCAAGGAGCACTTGATGACTCTGCTGTGACAAAGTAGATATATAAAATGTCGATTTTGAAAGTGGTTTTATTATGAAGTTTGTATGCGGACAGTGCCACACCAAATATACGATTTCCGATGATAAAGTACGCGGAAAGACACTGAAGATAAAATGCCGCAAATGCGGCAACATCATAAAGGTAAAAGAACCCTCACGAGGCAGAAAGACCGCTTCGGCTCCTCCTCCGTCCCCGGGTTCATCGAAGGGTCTGTCAGCCCTGGACGGTCTTTCCGGCAAGCTCGAGTCGTCCTTTGTCGAAAAACCGGTATCCGGACCTTCAGCTGTAAAATGGGTGGTGCAACGAACGGGTAATGAAGAAGGATCGAGCCAGAAAACCATTGAGTGGTTTGTTGGTATCCAGGATCAGTCGTATGGCCCCATATCGGCTGAGGAATTTGTGACACTCGAAAGTGAAGGAAAGGTCGGTCCCCTGTCGCTCGTGTGGAAAGAAGGCATGAACGACTGGGTAGAGATGGTGAGCGTAAAACCGCTCATGGCGATGATCGAACAAATCAAAAAGGAGTCAGACCGGAAACCGGCCGTACCGGCAGAATCCGGGGCGGCATCAGATGAATCCATGCTCATGGGAGCGCATCTCGGACGTATAGGAGCGCGTCTGGACTCTGCAAGAGTCGAGGATCAGAAAAGAGTCGGACATATTTCACTCGGGCCTGCCGGGCAGGCTTATTCTCCATCGCTGCTTCCACCGCGTCCCAGGGCAAAAGGGCTTACCTACGTGATAATAATCGGCTTCTTCCTGGCCATGGCCGCATGCGGGGTCACAATCGGATGGCTTATCGTAAAAAGCACTCAGGACAGGACAAGGCAGGTTGTGGCCCAGGCGAACAAAGAGGAATCGGGTCTTCAGGAGACAGTGGAGACAAAGGCCCTTGTCAATCCTGCCACACAGAAGGCTTCCATGGGGGAGGTAAGAACGGATGAGGAGAAGGAAGCAAAATCTGTGAGAAAGGTTGCAAATACTCTTGAAAAGCCCGAGCACAGGAAAGAATACGACAAGGAGCAGAAGGAGCTTTTCAAGAAAATGTCCGGTCTGGACGGAGAGGAATCCAGAACGCTGCGCAAGAGGCCGGACAAGCAGGTCGATACTGAGGTGGGAGAGTCGGGCAAGGGACTTTCCGAGCTGCAGCTCAGAAAGGTTGTCTCCACAAACAAGTCATCAATGCAGAGATGTTATCAGAAAGCATTGCGCAAAACCCTCGATAATTCCATCGAGGTAAGACTTAAAGTCAGGATCAATGTAGGTCCAAGCGGCGTTGTTACGGACACCTCGATACTTTCTTCGAACGTCACTGACACGTATCTTGGCAACTGCATAAACAAGACAGTAAAAAGGTGGCGTTTCCCGCCTGCATCAAAAAAATCAACATTTGATATTCCTTTCATGTTCACGCCCGGAGGATGATGCATGCCGATAGATCCGGCCCTTAATGAAATACTATCCGCCGCGCTCAGGCTCGTATTCTTCATCATAACTCCCGTAGCTGCGGCAGCTCTTGCCGCAGGCTTGATTACCGGAGCGCTTCAGGCACTTACGCGTCTAGAAGAGCCCATTGTAGGATTTATTGCCAGGCTGCTCGCTGTCAGTGCCGTCCTGGCGTTGCTGGGCGGATGGATGTCAGAAAATGTCATCAGGTTTACGGTCGAAATGTGGAGTTCCCTTTAGAAATTGCAGAACGATCCCGTATTCAGTCAGATGTACGCGGTTTTTGCAGTGTTTTTCAGGATAGCGCCCGTTGTCTTCATGCCTCCCCTTGTTGCAGGAAGGAGAATGCCCTTTTACCTGGGCGCAGGCATAAGCATGGTACTTGCTCTTTTTCTTGCCGGTACTGCTGACATTTCCGGGCTGCCGCAGGATGCCGGTACGCTTCAGCTTCTTGCTGTCGCAGCATCAGAACTGCTGCTTGGAATAATCATCGCTGTTCTGTGCACCGTGGCTTTTTCCGCATGGGAGACGGCAGTACGGATTTCGGGTATGGTTTCGGGCTTCAGGCTGAATCCCTTTGACGAAACAGAAACTCCTCAAGGAGCGCTTTTCCTGCTTTTTGCAGTATGCGTTTTCTTTGTTTCCGGCGGGCATCATCTTGTCCTTTCGGCCATGGCGGCCACGTTCGAGTATGCACCTGCAGGAAGCATGGTTACGGAAGGGTTTCTGAGGAAATCATTTGTTCTGAAAGGTGCACACTTTGTAACGACAGCGACTGCAGCGGGCTTTATCCTTTCGTTTCCTGTCGTGGCGGCGGCCATGGCCTCTGACATGGCATCTTCCATGCTTACTGTTTCCCTGGGCCATCCGGGATCTTTTCCATCAAGACTGCTGAAACCCGTCGTCGTCATTATGCTTCTTGCGGTTCTGGTCGCTGTAGGATTTCCTTCTATCAGCGGGATTATGCACACACTTGCCGGGCTTGTACATGAGGCGGCAGGAAGTTAGGATTCAGCTTTTATGGAGTAATGCCATGCGGAAACTAAATAAAAAACTGTATGTTTCGCCGGTGATTTTGTTCTGCATGACGGCTGCAGCCTGCGGCGGTGGAACAGGGCATACGGAACCGGAATACGTAACTGAAGAGCCCGTTCACCAGGAAAAGGCCGCAGACAACACGATGACAGTAGAGGGATCCAGGGGGAGTCTCGGATGGGACGAGGTAAAACCCGTGTTTGAGGAAAACATGGACAGCCTGTTCCGGTGCTACGAGAAAGTGCTTGACGACCTGGGAGAGTTCGTCAGCGGTGAGGTTGAACTCGACTTCAAGGTAAAAACAGACGGCAGTGTCAGGGATGCCTTTGTTTCTTCAAGCGACCTGGGAAGTCAGAGCGTTCACAGATGCCTGCTGCACAAGCTCGAGCGTTTCACTTTTCCTGAGCCTCACGGAGGGGATGCCGAGGTTACATACGCGCTTGATTTCGAGCTGGATATGGCCGGTTTCGATCCCGAGACATGGACGATGAATGAAGTAGCCGGGCATATCGGACAGGTTCATGAGGAGATTGAAAACTGCATGAATGGTTCCAGGGGGGTCTCGCTCACGATTTACATCGATATGGGGGGCAGGGTGATCGAGACAGGCGCTGCATCCGACAGCCCTGATCTGATGGAAGCAGCCGACTGTCTGTGCAGGGCTGCAATGATGTGGACTTTTCCGGATCCCGGGCAGAAAATGGCCAAAATCACACTCGATTTTTAACTTGAACAAAAGCGCTAAGATGAATGCTGATTCCGCGAATAGAGGCTTAACCTCATAGAATTAAACTACATTATACCATGGAGGTGTTTTTGATGAAAAATACACATCTACTTGGATTAAAACGATCCACGATCTTTTCCTTTTTAGCAGCTGCCTGCCTCTTCGTGTACACACAAACATCAATTGCACAGGATCCGGAAGAGGCCGGATCCGGTATGCATCAAGACAGTGATAGCGACCACCATGACCAGGTACACCATGAAGGGGAACATCACCATGCCCGTTATGCAACAGGCACAGTTGCGGTTTACCATGCAGGCGGTCTCGGACATGATGAGGTTCATCACGCAGGAGGAGCCGCCGTGTTTTTTGCAGGCTGCGTAGGTCCCGAATGGCTGTGGATGGAGGGGGCGGGAGCTTTTCTGAAACACGAGCAGATCAGGGCATTTCCGCTTCACGCGCTACTGGTTTTTCACTTTCATGCCACTGATATTATTCATCCCGCCATCGGCATAGGTCCTGCCATGCACACGGTTTTCGGACGCGGATCAGACATTCATTTCGGGGCGACAGTAGAGGCGGGCATTCATTTCTGGCTTGCTGGATCCGCCGGTATCGTAGTCGGAGCCGAATACGGCATGGTTTTTGGTGATGAACTCGAGCACGAAATCGGCATAAAGGCAGGGCCTGCATTCAGGTTCTAAAATTCTACAGAATACCCGTTTCTCTCAGGCTCTCGAGTGCTTTGTGGAAGCTTTCGGGCGGGGGCGCTTCGAATTTCATTTCTTTATCAGTTGCAGGATGAGTGAATGAAAGAGAGGCTGCATGAAGCGCCTGTCCCGGAAGAAGCGCTACAACGTGCTTGAGTTCTTTTGCTACCTTTCTGCCGCCGTACACCGGATCTCCGAGCAGTGGGTGGCCGGCCTCGGACATATGAACGCGAATCTGATGCGTTCTCCCGGTTTCGAGCTCGAGCTCCACGAGGCTTGCGCCGATCCCGTACTTTTCAAGCGTTTTATAAAGTGTCACGGCGTGTTTCCCCCTGCCGGTCTTTCCAGTAAAGCGTTTGCGATCAACGGGATGACGGCTGATCGTGCCGGATATCTTTCCGGAATCCGGCGCATGTCCCTTTACGAGAGCGAGGTACCTGCGTCCGGTGCTGTGCTCGTGGAACTGCCTGCTGAGCGATTCGTGGGCAGCAGGTTTTTTGGCGACCACGATAAGGCCTGATGTGTCCCTGTCGATCCTGTGAACGATCCCGGGTCTTTCGTAGTCACCACCCGTCAGCTCGGTGTGGTAAAGGAGCCCCTGAACCAGGGTTCCTTTCCAGTGCCCGGCAGCGGGATGAACGACCATTCCCGCTGGCTTGTTAACCACTATGACGTCGGCGTCCTCGTGCACGATGTCCAGGTCCATTTTTTCGGGTTTCAGAAAATCAGAAGGCTCCAGGGGAATCATTTCGATCATGATTTCATCGTCAGTATTGAGCCTGTAGCCGGCTTTTTCGCCGCACGCACCCACGGTAACGGCTCCGGCTTCGACAAGGCGCTTGATCCTGCTCCTGCTGATACCCCTTATCTTCGCTGCAAGAAAGACGTCCAGCCGCATGCCGGCTTGATTTTCTTCAACTTTAAATGAAAGACGCTCTACGTCTGACTGATATTGAGGATTTTCGCTGTTTTTGTTCATCTGTCAGAAAAGAAGGCGGGGAAGGGCGCTTACCAGAGCTTACATTTAATCCTGGCCTTGGCCTTGATGAGGACGTCAATGATGGCCCTGTCATAGAAATTTTTATCAAACAGCTCGGGCGTGACCCGGCTCTTGAAAAGATCGCGGCCTTCCTCGATTTCTTCTTCGAGGGCTTCGAAAAGATTGTCGCCCTGAAGCCCTTCCATGATTTTTTCCTCGTTATAAAGTGAAAGGTCCGATGCAATTGCCCTTGAAAGCCTCCGGGCCGCCTCATCCGTTTCAATAAGCCGCATTTTCAATAACTCCTTTTCTTGTATTCCTTGAAAAAGAATCTTACACGCACCCGGATTCAGGGTCAAATACGCTTGCACTGCTGGATGATTGGGATACAGACTATGCTAGAAAGATTTTATTATTTCAGGAATACCAGATGAAGAAAAAAACCTTGCTCAGCTGGAGCAGCGGAAAAGACAGTGCATGGGCGCTTCATGTTCTCAGGCTGGATCCTTCGCTTGAAATTGTCGGCCTTTTAACCACGATTAACGAAAAAGTCGATCGCGTTTCCATGCATTCCACAAGACGTGAACTGCTTGACAGACAGGCAGATGCGGCCGGACTTCCGCTTGAGACAGTCGATCTGCCCGATCCATGCTCGAATGACGAGTACGCAGCGGCCATGCGCCGCTTTGTTGAAAAGGCAGTGGCCCGTGGGATTGAATGCATGGCTTTCGGAGACCTGTTTCTCGATGACATCCGCGAGTACAGGGAGAAGCAGCTTTATGGAACGGGAACAAGGCCCGTTTTCCCTCTGTGGGGAAGTTCGACCCGTAATCTTGCGGAAGAGATGCTTTCGGCAGGTATTGAAGCGTACGTAAGCTGTGTAGACCTGAAAAAACTGCCGTCCGATCTTGCAGGAAGAAAATGGAATCAGGACCTGATTGACCGGTTTCCTCAAGATGTTGATCCGTGCGGAGAAAACGGGGAGTTTCACACCGTTGTCACGGCCGGGCCCATGTTCAGCAGGCGCATTCCGGTCAGAACCGGCGAGGTCATCGAGCGCGACGGCTTTGCCTGGGCGGACATTGTGCCGGACGGCTGATTCAGCAGATAAAACGGTGTCAGACACCTTTTACAGGCCCTTCAAAGGGTGCCAGACATCCTTTTTCAGCACTTCAGCACATAAATTAGTTGATTGATCCATTAATACATTGTAGGAAACCCATAAATTAATTTCAGTGGAAAGGAGGGGAATACTTTAAAGTTAACTTACAGTGTAACTTTACTGTAAATTGGTAAATCACTGTCAATTGTAAACCTGTTAACATTGGAGGTGAGAAAAATGAAGCCTGAACAGGCATATGAAACGATGCAATCCCGCATGGAAGGACTTGATCGCTCAATGGTCAGATCACCGACGTACAAAGTCGAGGACAGGATAGTGGAGGCCCAGCGCCTTTACAAAGAGGCCGACGCCAGGGGCGCGATGTTCGAAAAGCTGTCCGAAATCGATTTGTTCGACATGGACAACGTGAACAGGCTCGAGCGGATGGCGCTCGCGCTCAGGCATGCCGAGTCGAACTGGACCATACTGCGCAACCCCACGCGCAGCAGTGATTTTGTGCAGAAAATGGAGACGCTCGAAGAGATGCGGAAGGGCCTTTTAAGGGATCTTGATTACGTGGCCTCCCGCTTTCAGCCCGAGGGCCTTGAGCGCACGCTGGGCCTTGTCCGCGAGGGGCAGTCCAGGGAGGATTTACTGCAGGACGTAGAGACACTGGCCACGCTGGCAAGGAATAACCTCAGTTATCTCGAGAAGATAGGCTTTGAGAAAGGCACGGCCGAGCAGGCGTCCAGGCTTGCGTCAGAGCTCGGCGGCATGCTCAACGTGGACAAAGACGACATGGAAAAAGCGAAAAACATGCGCGACAGGGCGTCCACGGTTCTGGAAAGCATGATGAGCGAGGTACGCTCGGCCGCTAATTTCCTTTTCAGGCACGAGCCCGAGACTCTGTCAGATTTCAGGGATCACAGTCTTTAAACGATATCCTTATACTTACGCATCCGGAGAACTCCGAAGCCTGAACTTCGCCCGGTTCAGGGCTACCGAGTGCTCCGGTGCCTTAATATCAAACGGTTTTACCCGTTCAAAGCAGACGGGGGGCCTCGAATTTAAGAAATTCCGCTTTCCTGAGCACTCTGATGCCAGAAAACCGCCCTTTTTAACCTTCTATTACAATCTGACTGCAAGAAACCAGCTATTATGACCTGTTCTTTTCACTCTGTTTGTAATAACCCGGCCTGTTTTACCCCTCTTCAACACTCTGACTGTAATTACGAGGCGGGTTTCCTTTTCCCGAGTGCTCTGGAAGTAAAAAGTGGATTCCAAAGGGTGCCAGACACCTTTTCGGAGTATTCCCACCCTTTTAGCGATAACTTTGCTATAATTCTTCCATAATTGGGGAGACGCAATGATCAATAAAAAAATATTCATGGCACTGGCTGTTCTGCTGGCTTTTTCCTGCAGTGAGAATAAGAGTGAGGAACGGGATGCCGGTCTGGATTCGAGTTCCATCATGGAAGCTGGCTCTGATACCGACAATGACACTGACAGTGATACTGATGCCGATACCGATTCTGACAATGATACAGACTCGGATACTGACTCTGATTCCGATACCGATGCCGATGCCGATGCCGATTCTGACGTACATGGAGTTCAATGCATCTGGGCAAAAGTTGCCGGTGGATGGGGCTGGGATAGTGCCGGCGGCTTTTCAATTGATTCTGATAGCTCCATATTAATTGGTGGTACGTTTTATGACACAGCCACTTTTGGTGACGGTGAATCAAATGAGACGTATTTGAATTCCGGAGAAGACAGGGAACAGATATTTGTCGCAAAATATGAATCTGACGGCGACCTGGAATGGGCAAAGGCGGCAGGGGATGATTATGCTGATGCCGGTCCGGGATGTTATGACGGAGGCATAATTACAGGGCATTCCGGTCGCGACATAGATGGATTTTCAGATGGATCTTCTATTGTTACGGGAAGTTTTCATGGTGAGGCCACGTTTGGAATTGATGAAGCCGGTGAAAAAACTCTGTATTCAACTGGAAGCAATGACAACTCGGACATCTTTTTTGCCAAATACAACGCTGACGGTACTTTTTCGTGGGTTAAGAGTGCGGGAGGAACAGAGAGTGATCTTGGATTCCAGATAAAGGTGTTATCGGACAATAAATTTATTATATCAGGGCAATTTAAAGGATCCGCAACATTCGGCAGAGGTGAAACCGGAGAGAAGACTCTTGGCCCGTCGGGTGATACGAGCGACATCTTCATTGCAAAACATAAACCTGACGGAGATCTGATCTGGGTCAGTAATGTTGAAATGAACGACTGGGGGCATGTTAACGGACTTGAAGTCTTAAATAATGGTTCTGTTTACATAACAGGCAATTATTACGGAACCGCTGTATTCGGAATGGACGAATCCAGTGAAACAGAGCTGCAGTCGCAGGGTGAATCTGATGTTTATATAGCCAGGTATAATTCAGACGGAACATTCGCATGGGCTGAAACTGCGGGAGGAAGCGGCAGAGATATTTCATCGGATATTATCTCATTAAATGGTGATTCCTTGATAATCACCGGCAAGTTCACACCTGATGCAACATTTGGAGGGGAAGTTCTGGATACAGGCACAATATTTATCGCTCAGTACAGTTCTGACGGTACAATGGAGTGGGTCAGTGGTAACAGCGGGGATTCGAATACATGGGTAAGCGGTATTTCTGTGCTTCCGGACGGCGATTTAATAATCCTTGGGACATTCAAGGATACTGCCAGATTCGGAATTGGCAAAAGCAATGAAACCACATTGCTTAATTCAGGTGATCCTGAGAATGCATTCATGGCGGGATATGACAGCAATGGTGACTTCAAGTGGGCGAGGATCGCTTTTTATACTCAGAACAGTCTTATGGGATTGGTAACAAAGGATATTGAGTGTCTCAGTGATGGTACGTGCATTATCACAGGTGGATTCGGTGAAACGGGCGTATTCGGTCCCGAACATGCAGGCGAAAGAGTACTCTACGGCGGTGATGTAATAAGTATTGTTGTTGCAAAGTTCAAACCCTAGTTTTTCTTAAAATTATCTTAATCTTCAAAGGGTTATCAGAAACATTTCAAGAGTGGCAGTGGAAGGGTGCCAGACCTAATTGATCCCCAGAAAAACCGAGGGAGTGTCTATTTCCAAGCATGACATTTTTCCTTTGAGATGTTGAAGGGTTGCGCGAAAATCCATATGACAGATAAGGTGGTGTTCCTCGCGCAGAATTA
>Ga0272442_10006322_pt1 | contig 15593 bp, 7 predicted proteins | sample SSMForm2O_FD_200262 | JGI IMG/M metagenome (GOLD analysis project Ga0272442, IMG submission 200262) | Marine sediment archaeal communities from Little Sippewissett salt marsh, Falmouth, MA, United States - SSM-Form-2O | ecosystem: Environmental > Aquatic > Marine > Wetlands > Sediment ...
TCCCTCAGACGTCGGCGGCAGCTGCTACTGCGTGCCCGGAGAGACCGGAAACTCCCAGGCCGGCGACCCCTGCCCCTTCGGCGACGTAAACGCCGCCGCCGACTTCTGCGCGGCCGGGCTGGCCTGCCTGGGCATGGCCGCGGACGGCACCATCGGCACCTGCACGATAGCCACCGACTGCACCACCAACGACCCGCCAATCCCCGCCAACCAGAACCCCGACTGCGTGGGCGGCAACTGCGGGGCCAGCTTCTGCGCCGACGAGTGCGACGCCAGCGGCAACTGCCCGACCGGCTTCGCCCCTCAGGATATCGAAGGCACCTGCTACTGCGTGCCCTCCTAGGTAACCGCAACTGAAGAACAAAAAAAGCCCCCGGCACCCCCGGGGGCTTTTTTTTCCGCTTTCACACCCCGACGGAGTTAGAATATGACCATGTCCCGGTTCCCCCTGGCATACATTCCGGCCGCGCTTCTGTGGGGGCTCTTGTCGATCCACTGCGCCAACGACGAACCGGAATGCGTCCCCGACTGCACCGGCAAGTGCTGCGGCCAGGACGGCTGCGGCGGCGTCTGCCCGGACGACTGCGCGGGAGGGAAGCAATGCAATCCGCAGACCTGCCGGTGTGAATCCGGCTGCCAAAACGACTCCGATTGCACCCCGATCCAGTGCTGTATCGACAACAACTGCACCGAGATGTCCTGCGGCACCCGGGAGTGCGGCCCCGACCCGGTGTGCCAGAAGGAATGCGGCCCCTGCGATCCGGGGGACATCTGCGTCTTCGGTGTCTGCCAGGACGGACCGCTGGGCGGTGACTGCCCCGCGGGGCAGGAATGCGTCCAGATGACCACCGGCGGCTCCATGGGCTGCATCATTTTGCCCAACAACATCCCGCCCCAAAACCCCGTCGACTGCATCGCCGCACCCTGCCAGGGCAACTATTCCTGCTACTGCAGAAACCAGGAATGCAGCGCCACCCAGTGCGTGGAGAACTGCGGCACCTGCCCGGCGGGCTCCGAGTGCTGCCAGGTCACCGACAACGGCGTCCGGGGTTGCATGCTCCCCGGCTGCACCGAATATCTCCCCGATCCGCCCGATTGCCGGTTCACCGAATGCCCGGGCAACTCCGGCTGCTTCACCGACGGCTCCCGGTACTGGTGCATCGATCTCTGCTCCGAGGACTACGGCCCCTGCGACGACGGCGACCGGAAGTGCGAGGCCAACCGGGTCAGGGAGTGTTGGGGCAACGCCTGGGTGACGACAGAGACCTGCGACCCCGACACCCAGATCTGCAAAGACGGCGCATGCATCACCCTGCAGAGCTGCAACCTGCAAAACGGCGCCGGCGACTGCCCGCCGGGTGAGATGTGCTTCCCCTGGGATCAGGCCTGCACCGTGTTCAACTGCTACCCGGCCGGGACGGTGGCGCCAGGCGGCGCCTGCTTGCATCTCACCGATTGCGAGCCCGGGGCCATCTGCATGGACGACAGCCGGTGCTACCAGGTCTGCAGCGCAGCCATCCCCTGCACCGGGACAAAAACCTGCCAGGAAATCAGCGGCTGTCCCGGCGACTTCGGCATCTGCGCCGCCGATTAGAATTGAATCCGATTGTTCAGCCGGTAGGCAAAATCAGCGCAGGCCGGGAACGGGGGGATCGCCGGGCCCCGGGGTGGGATCGTCCTCTTCGGGCGTGTCCTTGACGGTTCTCTTCCTGCAACTGGACGAGAACACCAGCGACAAGGCGGCAAGCAGGACCAGCAGGATGGTCAGTAATCGGCGCATGGGTGAGACCTCCCGTTCGGTTTGAATCCGTGTAATCGAGTGTATTCACCGATCCGGTCTTCGTCAACCCGCCGTCGCGACACCTACATGTAGGGAAAAAGCCCACTTTAAACCAGCACTTGACGCTGCCGGGGGTGCTTGTAAATATTAGGACTGGCTTTTCGGGGATCAGAAGGAGGGTTTCATGCGCAGATTTTCGTTTTTGTATGTGCTATTGGCTCTCACGCTTTCGGCGTCGATTTGCGCGGCGGGCCCGGCATGGGACCGCCTTCTTCAGGAATCGGCGACTCAACCAGTCTTGAGCACGCAAAAAGGACGCAGCACCCCCGCCCTGGTCTCCGGACTGGATCTTTCGCTGCCCGGGCGGGATCCGGCCGCGCGCGCCGGCGTGTTCTTCGACCGCTACCGCGACCTGTTCCTGCCCGGCGACGCCTCGAGCGAAGTGCGGGTGTCCAGGACGGTGGAAGCCCCCTTCGGCCCGGTGGTGCAGATGCACCAGTACCTCGACGGCTGCCGGGTGTTCGGCGGCTCCCTGGTGATCTCCGAGGACGTCCGCGAGCGTACCCGCCTGGTGATAAACGGCCTGAGACCCCTGGGCGCCGTGACCCGGTACGACTACGCGGCCCCCCGGAACGTGGCCGTCTCCAACGTGCTTTCGGCCTTCGAGCAAAACGGGCGGGTCCGGTGGACCGATCCCGAGGTGGAAACCATCTGGTGGCCTGCGGGCAACCGGCTGGAAAAGGGTTACCTGATCAGCTTCTACGCCGGCAATCCTCTGGGCCAGTTGGTCTACCTGGCGGGCGGACCGGAGGGAAATGTCATATTCGCCTACCGGCGCGCGCCCACTGCCAGCGGCTACGCCTACGAGAGCAGCCCGTTGCACGCCGAATATGTGGAGGTGGACCTGCCCAACCTCACCTCGACCGAACACCTCAACGGCGAGTATGCAACCGTTTACAACTGCCTGGGCTCCTCGTCGTACAACTGCAGCGGCCAGCTCGCCCTGCCCGACCAGGACGGCAACTACCTGATCGAGCCCACCGGAGACAACGACCCCAACCTCGCCGACGACGCCTTCGCCGAGGTCCAGGTATACTATGCCATCAATTTCATCCACGACTACATAGCCGACGTGGGCCTGAACGCCTCGCCCATCGATGTATCCGTCAACTGGAGCGCCGGCCAGAGCGCCAACGCCATGTACATGGGAGACGCCATCGTCATAGGCCAGGTGCCGGACAAAATCGACCTGGCCCTGGAAAACGACGTGATATACCACGAGTACGGCCATCACGTCTTTCACAGCTCGTCCGGGACCGGCTTTTTCGAGATGGACGCCTACGGTCCCACGTTCATCGCCGGGGCCATCGACGAGGGAACCGCCGACTACTACTCCTGCACCGCGCTGAACGACCCGGTGCTGGGCGAGTACTGGGCCTCGGAACAACCCAACTATTTCCCGGACGGATACCTCCGCAACCTGGTGAACGATCACCACTGCCCCGAGAGCCTCATCGGGGAAACCCACGAGGACAGCCTGGTCTGGAGCCCTTTCGCCTGGAAGGTTCGCGAGTTGATCGGCAAGGACCTGTCGGACACGCTGTATCTGGACGTCATATCGCATTTCCCCGACCAGGTGAACTTCCCCCTCGCCACCCAGGTGTTCCTGGAAAGGGCGGCGTTGGTTGTGGACGCCAGCACGGTGGATCAGATGCGGGGCTTCGCGGAAGAGCACGGGATCGACGACTGCGAGCGCTTCATCGAGCTGACCGTGGATACCTATGTCAAGGGATACAAATGCTACCTCAGGGGCATGGCCATGGTCCCGGCACAGATGCGAGCCCTGCTGCCGTTCATGCCTGGACAGATGCACTACTACGTAAAGACCGCTGCGGACGACACCACCCTGGATCTGCGGGAGTATGCCATGCAGGCAAACGTAGTACTGCTGATCCGGGAGGACCAGCCGGTGGAGCATACCTTCAGTTTCGCCACCGGTCTCAGCTCGACCTATGACTTCAGCATAGAGAACGGGGTCGGCGTTTACGATCTGCTGGATCCCCAACCGGAGACGCCCTTCGAACCGGGTCACACCTACTGGATCCACCCCTGCAACGAAAGCGACCCCGATACCATCGCCACCATCAAGGGCAAGAGCTACAAAGAAACCCAAGAAGACGGCGGGACGGACGGCGGCGGCGACGGCGGAACCGACGGCGGGACGGACGGCGGCGCGGACAGCACAGCCGACGGCGGCGGGGAGGACGGCGGGGTTACCGAGTGCCCCGACGGCTGGGACTGGACCCCCGAGGGTTGCGTGCCCATCTGTAAATCGGGTTACAAGCCCGAAAAAGACGGCGACACCTGGACCTGCGTCCCCGACGACTCCGGATGCGGGTGCCGAACCAACGCTAACGGCCCGGGGCTGTGGCTGCTTTTCGGCCTGGCGCTATTGATCCGGCGCCGGCGGTGCAAGTAAAACTACAAGTTAATCAGGCCTTTACGCAGGGCGATCACCACCGCCTCGGAGCGGCTGGAGGTGTTTAGCTTCTTGTAGATGTGCGAGAGGTGGGTGCGCACCGTGCGGCGCTCGAGGTTGAGCACCTTCCCGGCCTCCTGGTTGGTAAGGCCCCGGGCGATCATCTGCAGGATGTCGGTCTCGACGGGATCGAGCAGGGACTCCTGGTCCGCTTCGGATCCCTGCACGCTCTTGAAGTAGTTCCAGAACCGCCGGGCGATGCGGGGCTCGATCACCGTTCCCCCGCCCAGCACGTCCAGGATCCCGTCGCGGATCTTCTCGGGCGCCACCCTCTTCACCAGGTATCCGCCGGCCCCGGCCTGCATGGCCTGGTATACCTTAACCTCGTCGTCGAATGAGGTCAGGATCAGGATTTCGATCTCCGGGTGGGCGGCCTTGACCTTGCGGGTCACCTCGATGCCGTCGATGTCGCCCAGTTCCAGATCCAGCAGGACCAGTTGGGGCGTCACCGCGTCGATGGTTTTCAAGGCGCTCTCTCCGGATAGGGCGCTGCCTACTACCCGGAACTCCGGGTACGATCCCAGAAGCCGCATGAGGCTCTTGAGGGTCTTGGGATCGTCCTCGACCACCACCAGTTCGACGACTTCGCTCATCGTCTCATCTTCGGGTTCTTCTGCGTTTCCTGCGGACGCGCTTCTTTCTGCGCTTCTTTTTCTTAACGGCGGGCTTTTCGGGCTTGGCCTCTTCACCGGCCGGCTCTACCTTGGCCGGCGCGGCGGTAACCACCACGCGAATATCCTTGTGCTCCCCCGCCTGGAGCATGATCACTTCGTCCATCAAGCGGGAGCCGTCCAGGGTGTCCACCATAACCCGGTGCTTGCCCGCCCGCAGCACCTGGTCCTCGACCGGGGTGGTCCCCGCAATCACCTCCCCGTCCAGTGTAACCTTGGCGGGACTGGCGGTGTGGACCGACAGAAAAGCTATCGCGGATGCCCCGGTTCCGTCGCCCGGGGCCGGTTCTTCGTCCTGAGGCCAGAACACCAGCGCCAGGACCACCGCCACGACTATCACCGCCACGACGACCAGGGCCTTTAGGGGAAATTTCTTTTTGACAACCGGCAGCTCGTCGCCGGGCGGTCCGGGATCCGCAACCGGAGGCATCTGGATGGTGTCGTGCTGTTGTGAGTAGTCCTGGGGAGCCGTCTCCTTGGGGGTGGTTTCCTCGGGGAGGGCCCCCGGCTCGCTCAGGACTTCCTCGGCCGCCTTCTCCGGCTCGGTCTGCTCCTCCTCGTCCTTGTCCACCACCAGCGTGGGAATCTTCTCGGTGCGTATGGGTGTGGGCTCTTCTTGCTCTACCTCTTCTTCCGGCGCTGCCGGCACATCCGGCTCGGGAACCGGGGGCTCCGGAGGGGGTTCCGGTTCGAGCGGTTTCTCCAGCTCCGAGATCTGATCGGAATGGACCTCCTCGGTGTCCTCGGACTCCTTTTCCTCTCCCAGTTCCATCCAGTCCACCACTACCGAGGTGGCCATCGGGGTTTTCTTCTTCTCCCCCGGAAACGGCGGGGGCCGCGAGGGCATCGAGCGCCCCTTCAAAGGCGGAGGCCCGGCACCGGCGGGCTTCTTGCCCTCCTCCTTGCCGACCTGGCCGAAAGCGGCTTCCCAGGCGGCTACCCGGGCCAGAGCCTCCTCGTCGACTTTCTCTTCCACCGCGGCGTCGGTCGCCACCGGCTCCGGAATTGCCGGGGCGGGTGCGGACGGCGCAGCGGGGGATTCTGGCAACATGTTCAACCGCAGACCCTCACCCATGGCGGGCTTATCGATCGAGCCGGGTTTTCCGACAACGATGGCCTCGTTGGGAAACAGGTTCTCGATAAAATCCTTCACGCCGGCGCGCTCCTCGTCGGGCCCCTTGAGCATCGCCGCGCGCAGGCGCTTGATGGCGGCGGTGAACGATTCGATCGATTCGTGCCGCTGGCGGGGAGCCAGGCTGAGCGCCTTGATGAATATGGCATCGCAGGAGAACGGGAGGTTCCGATCCAGCTTGGAAGGCAGCTCGATGGTGGAATGCCTCACCGACACTCCCGCGCCGGAGCCCTCCTTCTCCATGGGCGGCGCGCCGGTAAGCAGGGTGTACAATATGGCCGCCGCCGAGAAGACGTCCGACTGCGGGACCGGGTCGCGCCCCTGGGCAACCTCCGGAGACAGGTAGGCGGACCGCTGCCGCCGGGACTTCTGCTTGAGATCCTTGATGCTCAGCAGGGTGCTCTCCAGCCCGGTTCCGTCCAGGCGGGCCACGCCGTCATAACCCACCAGCACGTAGCCGGGGCTCAGCCCGCCGTGCAGCAACTGCTGCTGGTGCAAGACCTGCAGACCCTGGAGGAAATCCAGCCCGATCTGCAAACTGCGGACCGGGCTGATGTGCACCTCCCGGGAGCTGAGGCGGTTGATGGCCATTGCCAGATCGAAGCCATCGGTTCTCTCGGTAATCCAGTAGTAGCTGCCACCCGCCTCGCCGAAGCCGACATGGCCCAATATGCCGGCGTGATCGATGTGCCTCATCGCCACGGACACTTCGCCGAGTGTGTCCAGCACTCCGGGGACATCCGTCACCTGTTTGAGCAGGCGCCGGGCGGTGACCAGCCGGACCTCCCCGTCCACACCCAAGCGGGCCAGGAACGCCTCGGCCAGATTCTCGTCGGCAACCTTTTCCAGTAGTTCCAGTTGCACTACTTCTTCTTCCTGCGGCTCTTGCGCGCCGGGGCGATCAGCAACACCGAGCACCACGGACAGCGACGCAAATCCGGCTTGGGCAACAAAGAGCGGCACACCGGACAGCGCGGGCCCTTCTTCTTCTCCGGCTTGACCGCCTCGGTTTTCTTCCTGGCGGCCAGATAGGCTTTTATCCCGCGGCGATCGGAGGGCAGCAAGCGTCCCCGCAGCGAAGCCTGCAGCAAGAGGTCCATCATCCGCTCCAGACCCTCCAGGCGCTCGGCCGTGGTTTCAGACTTCTTGCGTTTGACCTTTCTGGAAGCCACGCTAGAAAGTTGCCACATCCTGGGCCGTTGCGCAAGCCTGCGCAAAGTTGATTCCGGAAGGCAACTGAGCTAGTCTGGGCCTGGGGAAAGATATATGGCTCTGCGCTTCTCGCATGTTTTACTGGCGGCATCAGTTGCCCTGCTGGCCGGTGCTGCGTCCAAGGCCGATGCGCCCAAGGTCCAGATCTACGAGGAGGTGGAGAAGGGCTTTTCCATAGGCCTCCAGGCCGGGGTCTGCTATGACTTCGACCCTCCGCTCGACACGCCCGGCCCGGGCATCCTGGCTGGCCTGGAACTGGGTTACGACATTACCTGGGTGTTCCGGGTAAAAGCCGGCTTTCTCACCGAAAATTACTCCGGGTCGTCAGAAACCCGCAGCGGCAGCGAGGTAACCACCGACTTCCAGTCGCGCCTGGTCTGGGGCGGAGCCTCCCTCTCGCTGCTGGCCACCCAGCGTTTCTACGCTTACGCCCAGGCCGGCGTGGGCTACCTGGCCACCTCGCCCAAACACGTGGGCGGCATGGACGTCGCCGGCAAGGACGATGTGGCCATCCTGGCCGGCGGTGGCCTGGAGTACTACCCCCCGCTGCGCCATTTTTCCTTCGCCATCGAAACCAACGTGAGCATCCTCCCCCTGCGCGGCGACGTTTCCATCGCCGTCTTTCCGGTGGTGCGCTACACCTTCGGCCTGGGCGAGGTGCGGATCATCAAGCCCCCCAAAGACCGCGACCATGACGGCGTGGAGGACAAGCGGGACAAGTGCCCGGACACCTGGGGCACCGAGGCCCAGGAAGGCTGCCCGGAACCGGACACCGACAACGACGGGATAATCGACCGCGAAGACAACTGCCCCGAGGAACCCGGGCCGGCCTCCAACCGGGGCTGCCCCATCGACCCGGACACCGACGGCGACGGGCTGCCCGACAAGCTCGACCGCTGCCCCGAGGTGCCCGGGCCCAAGGAAACCGAGGGCTGCCCCGACCGCGACGGGGACGGGGTCTACGACCATATCGACAAATGCCCGGACAAGCCCGGCAAGCCCGAACACGACGGCTGCCCCAGCAAAGCCCACGTCAAGGTCAAGGTAAAGTCGAAGGCCATCGAACTGCGCGAAAAGATCCACTTCGAGTTCGGCAAGGCGAAGATCAAGAAACAGTCCTACGGCATCCTCGACCAGGTCGCCGCCACCCTGAAGCAGTATCCCGAGATAAAGAAGCTCCAGGTGGAAGGCCACACCGACTCAAAGGGCCCAGCCAAGTACAACCAGAAGCTGAGCCAGCGCCGGGCCCAGGCGGTGGTCAACTACCTGACCGGCAAGGGAGTCGAGGAGCACCGCCTGGTGGCCAAGGGGTTCGGCGAGGAGAAACCCATCGCCTCCAACAAGACCAACAAGGGGCGCAGCATCAACCGCCGGGTTGAAATGATCATTCTTGAGCGCGATTAGGGGAAGGGCCGGAAACCACCACCCCCAATTTTTTACGCACCTGCAGGAACTGCTCCGAGAAGGCAAACCGGAACAAAGCCAGCATCCGCTCATCCCGGTTGAGCAGCGAGGCCCGGTCGGGTATGAACCCCAGGTCGCGTCCGCCGGCGGCCTCGGAGAAGCGGGTGATTACCGACATGGACGCGTTCAGATCCCCGCAAACCAGCAAGCCCACCCGGTCGGCGGTGCGTTCAACGCCGATGGCCCAGCGATTCACGTCGTGCGCCCGCGGCTCAAGGGAATAGCGGCGGATGAGCGGGACGACCATTTCCATGGTCTGTTGCGGCGTGACCCGCTGGATGGCCGCCAGATACTGCGTGGCGTTGGGCGGCAGTGAATGCGGCGGCGCCGCCTCAGGCCGGGCCAGCTTGCACAGAAGCGCCAGCAGCTGGACCAGGTCATTCGGGCTCAGCTTACTGGGCAAAATGAACCCCATCGCAGCTTTCACCACTTCCCGGGCAATGAAGAAGGCCAGTTCGGCCGGATTGCTGCGGTCCAGAACCTCCCGGGAGATAAGAACGGATGCGGTCCCGCCGCTCTCCAGCCAGGCCTCGTAAGTCTTCTGCGGAACTATGAACACCGAGAAGGGGCGGCTGGCAACCAGCCAGCGGGCCGTCTCGGCAGCCATGGCCACCTCGGGGAAGTTGTCCTTGGTGACCATCTGGTCGCCCTGGATCCCGAACTTGCCGAAATCGGCCGGGAACAACTGCTCGAGGTAAGGCGCCATCACCGACATGATCCGCTGCAGCAGGCAATCGGCAGCCGGGTGCAGGAAGGTTTCGTCCCACTCGCCCCGGCCCAACGGCCGGTTGGGGCGGGAAGCGGCACCCACGTAGGAGAGATACCGGCGGGCCTCCTGATCCATCGGCGCCAGGAAGCGCAGCCCGGTGTAATAACATGCCGTACGATCCATCTCCCCGCGAGCCGATTCCAGGCGGGCCAGATAGCGGTACAGCTCGGGATCGGTCGGATCCATCCCGGCCAGCTCCCTGAAAACCTCGATGGCCTCGCGGTAGGTTTCCCAGTCGCTGGCATACAGTGTTCCCAGCCGGCGCAGCAGCTCCTTGTCCCGGGGATGGAGCTCCAGGGCCCGGCGAATGCAGGCCGCCGCCCGGGAGATGTCCTTGATGTGCTCCTGGTAGACTCCGGCGAGCTTCAGGTAACGCTCCAGGGCCTCTTCCGGATCGAGGCCCTGCTTGAGCCGGGCTTCCAGCGCCTGGCCGGACAACGAGGCATGCAACCCCCACTTCTTCTCCCCGCGGGCCAACTCGGCCACTTCCTCCACCAGACCAAGGTCGGCCCCCCCGAGCTTGAGCACCTGCTCGAAGTTGGCCAGGGCACCCTTGGGATTTTTCGATTTCACGAACGATCGGCCCAGTTCCCGGTGAACCTGGATCTTCTGCTGAGCGGACAACTCGAAGTTGACCAACTCGGCCCCCACCTCCTGCAAGGCCTCCCAATTACCCAGTGAACGGAACAGTTCCCAAAGCCTCCAGCGCGGCTCCAGCGCATCGAAGTCCAGGCGGAGGGCTTCACGGTATGCCTCTTCCGCCTGGTCGAAGTCCTCCAGCCGCTTCAAGTACATGTCCCCCACTTCCATCCAGTTCTTCATCGCGTCCGGCGAATCCGGTTCGAGTTCAAGCGCGCGCTTGGCATGCACCAGCGCCGGTTTCCACTCCCTGCGGTTCTTGTGATAACCGTAAAGCACTCGTACTGCCTGGATGTCGTCGGGTTTACGCTTGAGCACCTGCTCGAAGCTCCGGGCGGCGTCATCGAACCGCAGCAGCTTGCGCTGGGCGTGCCCCAGCCTGCGCCACAGGTCCAGCACCACGTCCTCGAACCCTTCCTCCGGCACCACTTCCAGCAGGGACTCGACGGCTTCCACCGACTCCTCCCAGCGCTCGGCCTGGCCCAGCAACCGGATGAGATTCTGGCGGGAGGGAATGAACGTGTCGTTCAACTCCGTTGAGCGCCGGTAGTGCTCGATAGCCGCATCCAGGTCGGACTGGTGCTCGGCGATTTCCCCCCGGCGGAAGGCGACTACGAACTTCCGCGAACCCAGTCCCCGCTCTCCCAGGCGCCGGTAAAGGTCGCCGGCCTGATCCCAGTTCTTCTCCAGATAGCGGATGTCGGCCAGCTCCTCCAGGGCTCCGGTGTGTTCGGGATCGATCGCCAGGCACTCCTCGAACCGGGCAGCCGCCCGGGACAAGTCCTGCAGGTGCTCCTTGCACACCTCGCCCATCTCGAAAGTCAGCGCGAGCTTGCGCTCGGGATCATCGGCCAGTTCCCGGCGGTGCGCCAGCAGCTCCATCAGGCCTTCCCACTCCCCTTCCCGGGCCAGCAGAGGCGCCAGGATCTCGTAGACCTCAACATTGGATGGATCCAGCTTCAGCGCCTGGCGCAGCGCTCCGATGGCTTCGGCGACGGCATCGATGCGCTGGAGATGCCGGGCCGCCGCGGAATACAATCCGATTCGCCGGGAACCGGCCGCGGGACTCGTCGCCCACGCCAGGTAGAACTCCGCCAGGTCCTTGTCGTCCTGCTGGGCCTTAAGCACCTCCTCCAGGCGCTGGTAGGCCTCCCGGTAGGCCGGGTCCAGACTGATGGTCCGCTCGAACGCCTGGCGAGCGGGTTGGAGATTTCCCTCGCGCAGGTGGATGTCCCCGAGCCTCAACAACAGCCCGGGCTTGCTGGCTCCTTCCGGCAACCCGATCAGCTGTTGGGTTGCGCTTTCGGCCTGCTCCCAGCGGCCCAGCGACCAGTAGATATCCGAGAGCATCTGTAACACTGTGGGATCTTCCGGCCGGTCCTTGCGGGCCTCCTCCAGAGTGATCGCGGCGGCCGATTCGTCCTTGATCTCGTGCAACTGCATCCTGGCCAGCCGGAGTGCGACCTGGTAACGGTGATCGCCCGGCAGCTGCAGCGCGCGGGAAAAGGCTTCGACCGCTCCCGCTTGTTCACCCTCGCGCGCGAGGATCTCCGCCCGCCGGATCCACAACTTGGCCTTGCCTTCGTCCGCCTCCAGCTCGCTCATGCGGGCCAGAATCTCGGCCAACGCCTTCTGGTTGCCGGTCTCCTGGTACAGTTCGGACAGCTGCCGGGCGGCCTCCAGATCGTCTGGGACCGTTTCCAGAAGGCTTTCGATGGCTTCGATGCGGGTGGCCGCGTCGGCGCTCTTCTGCGTATCCACCAGCATGCGCTTCAGCTTCCGCAGATCCCCGGGGGTCAACATGTCCGGGTGCTCCAGCAGCCAGCGGATGTGGGGCGTGCAGGCCACCGGATCCTCTTCAAACAGAATTTCGGCGATGAATCTCCTGGATACCAGGTCGTTTTCATCCAGGGCCAATGCCCGGGTAAACGCTCGCTTGGCTTCGTCCTTCTGCCCCAATGACCACTTCAGCAACCCGACCGATCGCCGCAGATCACACTCTTTGGTTTCGTCGGTCGCCCGCGCGGCCAGCGCTTCCAGCGCCTCGACCAGGAGCACATCGTCCCGGTCGTCCACTGCCAGCCTGCGCAGCGCCAGCAAGGGAGCGCCGTCTTCCGGATCCAGGGCGATGGCCTTGCGCAAGGCCCCTATCGCCCCGGCCCGGTCGCCCAGGGCTTCTTCCCGGATGCCGGCCAGGCGCGACCACAACTGCGCGCGTTCGCGCTCGGAACCCGCCAGTTCCACCTGCTCCTGCAGGATCACGGCCAGCTGCGGCCATTGGTCCAGCTGCAGGTACAGCTCGGCCAGCTGCCTCAGTACCTCGGCGTCCCGCGGCTGCAGTTCGCGCAGGCGCTCGAGCACCGCGACCGCGTCCTCACAACGCTCCAGCTCGTCCTTCAGCACGGTGGCGCGTTCGCGCAGCAGCGCAGCCAGCGCCGCGGGATCTTCGGTACGGGAAGCCTTCTTATCCAGGTGGACGTCCAGATCCTCGAAGGCCTTTTCCAGCCGATCCAGGGCCAGGAGGCGATCCAGGGCTTCGGAGTCGTCGGGCAACCTCGCAAGCAAAGCGGTCCATCCCTGTCGGGCGGCCGGATGATCCTCCAGCACGTCATGGGCCAGACGAGCCGCCTTGCGCATGGGCGCGATCTGCTCCTCGCCTTCCAGAAGCTCGGCCAGCTTGAGCAACGCCTCCCGCTGGCCCTCCGGGTTGTCCAGCAGGCGGTAGAGCTCGGAAAGCTTCTGCCAGGCGGCGTGATGATCCGGTTTGGCTTCGACTATCTGACGATAAATCCCCGCGGCCCCCTCGGGATCGCCCAGCTCCTCTTCCAGCAGTTCCGCGGCGCTGCGCAGGTGGCCGAAGCGTTCCGGCTGGGAGCCGGCCTGCTCGGCCTCCTGAAGCAGCAACTCCACCCGGTCGGCGAACCGCCGCCCGCCGGTGTACAGCTTGTGCAAGAATGCCCGGGGCTTGGGGTCCTCCGGCTGGGCCTCGATGCACCGCTTCAGGCGCACCTCGGCCTCATCGGTCCTTCCCCGGGAGAAGTCGATCTCCGCCAGCTGGATATCCAGCCGGTAGCGATCGTCGTCTTCCAGGCGGTCGGCCAGCGTATCCAGCCTGCGCAGCACCGCCTCGGCCTCCTGGGCCTCCCCGCCCTCCTGGAGTAACTGGGCGGAACGCTGCAGCGCGTGGGTGTGATCCGGGTCTACTCTCAGCATCATCCGGCAAGCCCGGAGCTCCTGGCTCGCATCCTCCGGATCCTCCAGCACGCCGGCGAAGCCGGCTCCGGCCGCTATGCGCACGTCCTCCTGCCCGAAGGCCTCGTCCGGCAGCCCCTCCAACTGGTTGAGCAGCTCGGGCCAGGCCTCGCGTTCGGCTATAAGACGCAGGATCAGCAGGTTGGCTTCGTCGTGGTCCGGCCGGATGGCCAGGGCTTTCTGCAGGGCGGCCTCGGCCGACTGGGCCTCGGAAGCGTCCAGCCAGGCCTTGGCCGCCTTCAGCCAGACGTCCGCCGCCTGCCGTTCGGGTTTGCGTCCCGCCAGACTCTCGAACATCATCGCCAGGTCGGAAAACCGCTTCTGGGAGCGGTAGATCGACTCGAGCTGGACCGCAGAGTCGGCGTCCGAGGGCTCCTGCTGAAGAACCAGCTCGTAGGTGGCAACCGCCGCCTCTTCCTCCCCGGCCCGCCTGCGCAAGTCGGCGATGCGGCGCAACAGGGATGCGGGCGTCTCCGCCGCCTCGGCGATCTCCCCGGATTCGGATACCATGTGCTCGAGGGCGTCGGCCGCCTTTTTCAGCATTCCCAGGCTTTCGCAGCGGTCGGCCAGCTCTTTCAACAGCGGGGTGGGATCGGTCGCGGTCGCCACGGCTCTCTCGAGTAACTCAACCCCTTGCTGAGCATCCTCCAGCCGGTCGAAAGCCAGCCCGGAGGCCGCGTGCAGCTGTTCGCTCTGCTCGTCGGCGCCCTCGATCACCTCGCAGATTCGCAGCTTCAGCTCCAGCAGCCGCCTGAAGTCCCCGACCTGTTCGAGGACCTTCGCCTGGTCGGTCAGGGGCGTCAGCCAGCCGGGTTGCAACTCGGCGGCGCGTTCGAAAGCGGCCGCGGCGCGCTCGGGAGCATCCAGGTTGTTCAAAAACAAACGGCCCAGCCGGTGTACCCGACGCGCCGCGGTGGACTGATCCTCCGCCAGATCCACCAGGGCTTCCTGCATGTCGGCGACGCCTTCCCAATCTCCCAGTTGCTCGTAGAGGGTCTGGGCGCGGTTGACCAGGGATTCCTCCGGCTCGATCTCGATCACCTGCCTCAGCAGGGCCAGGCCCTCCTCGGGCTGCCCCAGCTTGGCGATGCACAGCTCCGCTTTTTCAAGCAGCAGCTGCTTCTGACGCTCGGGCGACTCCTCTTCCTGGACGCTCTCACCCAGAAACTCCCCCAGGGCTTCGGCGTCGCCCATCTCGCGCAGCAGCTCCAGCACCGCGTTCTGGTTCCCGGCGGAGGGCTCGATGGAATAGACCTCCCGGAACGCTTCCAGGGCCAACTGCCGGTCCTGGAGTTCGTCCCGGGCGACCTGGCCCAGCTCGGTGAAAGCCCGCAGGGCTTCGTTCCGGTCCCGTGCCTCCTCCGCCTGGGTCCTCAACAGTTGGACCAGTTGCTCGAACTGTCCTTCCTGGCGGTATATGCCCGCCAGCCGGTCGGTCGCCGGCTCGTGGCCCAGATCCATCAGATCCTGCCACTTGGCGATTGCCGAGTCGGGCTGGTGCAGGCGCATCTGGTATACGTCGGCCAGCTCCTCCAGTCGCCGGATCTTGTCCTTCTCCTGGGGGGCCTTTTGCCAATGCTCCTCGAGGAGGTGGGCCAGCCTCTCCCACCGCGCGCTCTTGCGCAGCATGTCCAGGAGATCGGAAACCGCCGACTGGTCCTCGGGATGACTCTGAATGTGCTCGGTAAGAACATCCACCGCTTCGTCGGGGCGATCGACATGCTCGAACAGGAGCAAGCCCAGCGCCCGGCGAACTCCCCCCTCCCGCTCCGGCGACGTGCCGGCGGTCAGCCAACGCTGGTACACCAGGGCCAGATCCTCGTAGCGCTGCTGCTTGCGCAACAGCAACTCCAGCCTTTCGAACGCCTCGGGATCCACGCCGGCGAAATGCCGCGGGGCAAAAGCATCCACGTGCGCCGAATACAGCCGCGCGGCGTCATCCAGCTTCTCGAGCGCCCAGGCCGCCCGGGCGGCTTCCAGGGCCACCTTGGCCAGGATTTCAGCCGGAAGCTGAGGACCGGGCAGATCGGGGGAAATGGCTCGCTCTCCCAGCTCCAGGGCTTCCTCGAAGCGTTCATCCTCGAAACGGCGGCGGGCCAGCAGCAGCAAGGCCGGCCGGCAGTCGGGATCGCTTT
>Ga0272442_10006324_pt1 | contig 15593 bp, 10 predicted proteins | sample SSMForm2O_FD_200262 | JGI IMG/M metagenome (GOLD analysis project Ga0272442, IMG submission 200262) | Marine sediment archaeal communities from Little Sippewissett salt marsh, Falmouth, MA, United States - SSM-Form-2O | ecosystem: Environmental > Aquatic > Marine > Wetlands > Sediment ...
GTCTGGTCCTCGCTAGATCCGGACTGCATAGCCCGCTGGCCTGCAGAACTCCGTGAAGGCAGGACGGCCTCCGGAGAGCCGATCCTTCACGGCGTGGAAACCATGTGCGCCATGCATACGGATGCGTTCAACAGGAGCTACCACAGGAACGTTCCGTCCACAGGGGTCTCCATGGAGTACAGGTTCCACTTCCTGAACTACGCGGAAAGCAACGACCTGGCTTTCGGCCACCTGTTCATCCGCAACATGTCCGAGTACCTGAAGTGGAATGACAACCCTGACTTTGTAGCCCAGGTCGCCAATACCCCGGACGGCCAGGTCTGGGGCGAGTATTGCCTGATCTACGTTGAGAACTACGTGGCGATCGGCGATGACATCCAGTACCCGGGCTACGGCCGCACTGACGAGGGCTGGGCTTTCCACCCTGAAAAACAGATCAAGTGCATGGTGGATCAAGACGGACTCGGTAAGGACTTCACCCTGGGCGGTTTCGCATTCATTCTGGGGTACAAGTCCCTGCGGGAATGCTCGTTCAACGGCGAGACCATGCAGTTGGCCAACTGCAACAATATGTCCTGGGGAGCTGAATTCGGTTTCCCGAAATCCGTTGATATTGGTACCCAGTCCTCCTCGGGCTGGGTGCATGAGTGGGCCACTGCGGTAAAGGACGGTGTTGAAAAGGACCTGTCCTACGGCTGGTTCGGGGGCGAGATCAGCCCGTGGACCGGCAGGCCGGCAATCGGTGTTCCGGGAATGCTGCTTCCCACAGACGAGCGGTTCAGCCAGTGGCTCTGGGGAAGGGGCGGCAGGATCGATTACACCCCGTGGGCGTCGATCCACGATTTCGGGCCGCGGGACACAACCAGCACGGATTTCGCGATCATGTGCTGCTACCCGGCCAACCCGCCGATGGTGATGAAACCCTCGAGCCTCGAATATATCGACGACCCCGAATTGCAGGCAAACATGGCCCCCATGGAGCATATGGGCGATGTGGCCAAGCTGGTTTACGCGGGCGGGTTCGTTCTGCCTGAGACGCCTGTACCTCCTTCGATAACCATCATCCCCGGAGACAGGCAGGTCACAATCACCTGGGGCAATGTCAATGTCAACACCCCGGATGCTTACTACTACTTCGTCCAGGAGAACCCGGATGTTGACCCGGAGGGCCTGTACCGCGAGTACGATTTCGAGGGCTACAAGCTCTACCGCAGCTACGTGGGGCCCTCAGACGCCCATGCCGAGCTGATCTACCAGTGCAGCCTCTCGGACAATAACCTATCGTTCTACTATATCGACACCAGGGACAAGGATTTGTCCTACAGCCGTCTGCGTAACGGGATGAAAGCCTGGTACGCGCTGGTTCCCTATGACAGGAACTGGGATGCGAAGATAGGCGAATGGTTCAGCCTGCCTGCGGACGACCAGTCCAAGGTCTGGAACCGCACGGCCCCCGAGGGCTACTTCACGATCCGAGGGCGCAGCGATGCGAGTAATTACAGGCCAGCAGAGCTGGGAGAGGTTACTTACATTGGGCCGGCGACCGTGCCGGGCCCTGTTGCCGAGCTAAGCGGTGACGGGAACGGCAAGCTCACCGAAGATCCCAAATACCTCCAGCCCTATCTGGAATTTGATCTTGAAGTTGTGAACAGCGAGAGGATTCAGCAGGACAGAACGGATTATTTAGAGTGCACAGGCCTAGATATCAACTGGCGCTGGTGCAGGTGGGCAGATCCCAAGCGGGAGCTGTCCCTGCTGAACTCAAGCGGCAATGCAATGGTTGTGGCTCCTATGTTTCCAACCACGAATGATATAGAACTTTTCTTGAACGACACCCCGACAGAAGACGGTGTCAGCTATGCACTGGCTGTGCAATACGACGGCGAGGTCCATAGTTACGGCGGTTATGGATTTGTGCACCAGTATGTGGATCTCGATACGGGCGGCTGGACCGGAGGAGACCTAGTACCGGAGACCAGGAAATGTTACCCCCAAGGCCTTGGCCAGCAACCCGCGATCGGGGCCTATTTCCGCACTGGCGTGTTCCAGATGACCTGGAAGGCTGCCGGAGGCGGCCTGAGTCTCGATGTCCAGGAAAAGCTCAGCGGGTCAATGATTCCATTCGACCCGTATATTGATAACCAGGGATGGGGATTCATGCCCGCCGACACCTATATGGATTTCTACGGGGAAATCGAAGGCGGTGTGGCCCAGGCGGACCGGGAAAACCTGATGTTGGAGGCTGTAGCCGCCGACAACACGGACAATCTGGGAATCTGGGTCAACGGCTTTGTGATGGAATTGAAAGATGTAAGCGCCATGCCTGCTGCCGGCGTCACTTTTACATTCACCTATTGCCTCGGTGAGTGGAACAGCGACCAGACCGTTTTCACCCAGTACGCTGACCCGCCTTATCCGGGCGACAAATGGCAGATCAACATCAAGGCGATGACAATGGAACCCGAGGATGCGGACCTGACCCAGGTCAAGGTCGTGCCGAATCCGTATATCGCCAGCTCGGTGCTTGACATGTCCATCAGCAGCCGCAGGATCGAGTTTATCAACCTGCCGGACAAGTGCACGGTCCGGATTTACTCGCTCGGCGGCAACTTGGTCAACGTGCTCAACCACATCGGCGCCAACCGCACCGGCTGGGGTAATTTCGTGGACGTTGATTATATCCAGCCGGACAATACACCGTACGAGTTCCAGGGTTACGACAACCACAGCGGAACAGAGGCCTGGAACCTGAAGAACCGTTTCGGCCAGACAGTTGCCAGCGGACTGTATTTCTTCCACGTGACGGACTCCCGGGGAGAAACGTATACCGGTAAGTTCTACATTGTCAACTGAGGAAACTCTGATGATCGGTCTTACTGGAAAACGTTATTCCCCTGAAAGAATTTATGGAGGTAGAATATGTTAGGAAAAATGGCAAAAGCCATCTTGACGGCTGGCGTACTCCTGGCGTTCGTCGCGCTTCCCCTGCTCGGTCAGGGTATTGAACGGAAGGAATACACCGGTCTGGACAAGTATCCAACCCAGGATCGCCCAGACGCCTCATCGTCTGTGGGTGTGCGGGCGGCCGAGTTTCTCACCATCCCGGTGGGCGCCCGTGCAATCGGCATGGGAGGCGCCTTTGCCGCGGTGGCGGATGATATCTCATCCGTCTGGTGGAACCCGGCGGGACTGGGATTTCTGGAAAGCCCGGAGCTGATGCTCACCGTGGTGGACTACACCCTGGACCTGACCTACAGCTATTTTGCCGGTGCGATCCCGATCGCTGACGGCTTAATGACTGTGGGCGGCTTCGTGGGCTATCTGGATATCCCGGATGAAGAGATCACCACGATCACCAGTCCGAACGGAACAGGCAGTTTCTACAATGCCTACGATTATCAGATGGGCGGATCATTTGCGATCAACCTCTCTGACCGCTTCGTCGCCGGACTGAACGCGAAATATATCCACCAGGATTTCTACCAGGATCTCTCAGGCAACTCTTTCGGTATCGATGCCGGTGCGATCTACCACACGGAGCTGGCTGATCGTGAGATCCGCTTCAGCTTCGCGATCCAGAACCTGGGCACCAATATCACCATGCGCGGGGACAAGCTCAGGACCAGCCTGCCGCCACAGACAATGACCGGCGGGGCTCCCAACGCTTACGGTGATTATTCCACCGATCCCTACGCCATGGTCACCAGATCCACCAGGCCGGCTTTTTACGAGACTCATACGTACCGCCTGCCGACGAATGTAAAGATTGCTGTAGCCTATAATCTTTACACCGACGACAAGGTCAACTGGCTGGCTGCGGCCGAGGTCTGGCGCCCCAGCAACATCCCTATCACCTACTCCACGGGAACGGAGATGAGTTACAAGTTCACCCCGTTCCTCACCGGTGCGATGAGATTCGGCTGGCAGATCCAGACCGACGAATACACCGAGTCTGCTGATGAAATGGGATTTGCCTACTATGGTGATGATCCGACTCTGCGCGGCCTGAGTTTCGGCGGTGGTTTCAAGCAGTTGTTCGGTGGAAAGTCGATCGGCTTCAATTACGCCTACAAGAACAAGGGCAGACTTACGGCTGACAACTTCTTCTCCGTGACCCTGGGTTTCTGACAGAAGCAGAAAGCGGCCCTTCCCCGGATGGGGAAGCGGCGCTCCTGCACTGAAGCGTATGAAGTCAGCAACAAAAAACTCCCCCGGCCTTTAATGGCCGGGGGAGTTTTTTGTTCCATCGTCCGGATAATGACCTGCCCGGGAACCGGCGGTTCAAAGGCTGATCTCTTTGCCCTTCTTTGCCGCCCGGTATATCGTGTCGATCAACAGGCCGGTTTTCCGGCCCTCATCCCCGTTTACTGCGGGCTCCCTTTTTTCGCGCACAGCCAGACAGAAATCGCTGATTATCGCCTCGTGGCCGCTGGTGTCGGTTACCGCTACCCCACCGGCGCCGGCCCCGCTGTGTACCACCTCTGCGGTTTCGACCTCGGGCTGCGGCACTCCCTCCACGTCCCAGTTGACAATCTCGTCGTTGACCGTGATTACCGAGCCCTTTTCAGCGTGTATCTCCAGCCGCACCGGATAGCCGGGACTGGCCACGGTGGAGGCGATAACAGTGCCGATCATGCCGTCCGGATAAGTGAGAATCGCCGCGCCGTGGTCCTCCACCTCGATCCCGCTGTGGGCCAGAAGAGCGGTCTTGGCGCACACCCTGGCGGGAAGACCGAAAAACCAGCTCATCGTGTCCACGTTATGGCTCGCCTGCTGGATGAACGGCCCGCCCCCGTCGATCTCGAGCGTGCCCCGCCATGCGGCGCTGTCGTAATAGTCCTGGCCCCGGTAGAACTTTACCGCAAGGTCGGCTGCGTAAACTTTGCCGAGAAGACCGTCATCGAGGACCTTTTTCAAGGCGATATTGGCCGGGCTCATTCTTCGCTGATAGCTCACTCCCAGGCGGAGGTCGGCTTTGCGGCAGGCCTCGATCATGCGGTCCATGTTTTTCAGGGTAACATCGAGCGGTTTTTCGGTGAGCACGTGTTTGCCCAGAGAGGCCGCCTCGATCGCATCCCGATGGTGAAGGCCGTTCGGTGTGGCCAGCATCACCGCATCGTAATCCACTCTCACCGAGCCGAGACTGTCAGCCGCAGCGCCGAGATCGTTTTCCCGGGCGTATTTACGCGCCCGTTCCAGATCGCGGCTCACCACGGCCACTATCCGGGCCTGCTCCACCCTGGAAGTTGCGGCAACATAGGTATTGGCAATATTGCCGGTTCCCACCAGCACGAATTTTACTGGTTCCATGCAAAGCTCCTTTACACGACAATTAAGACTTCAAAGCAGCCGGGAATTGATATCTGCAAGCTCCAACAGCACGAGATGGCCGCATTTGGAGCAGATACTGAGACTCAGCTCAGAGAAGAGAAACCCGTTCTTTCTGTGCAGCCCTGATCGCCTGGATGGTGTATTGCACATCGAGTATCGGTTGATCCACATATTTCGGGAACATGCCGACCACCACGCAGTCTGTGGGCTTGATCCTGGCGAAAGCCCAGCGGAAAGTCTCGCCTACCTCCTCCTGGCTGCGGCAGTTGCGGCTGCAACCGAGGATCTTGTAAGCCAGGCACTGTTTGCCGGTTGTCTGGATGAACTTGCAGATGCGCACAGGGTCATCGGGGTGGAACTCCTCTTCCTCGAACTTGCCCGTGACCACCGCACTTCCCCGGGGTTTGCGGGCAACGTTGTAGAAAGGCGTCATGTAGAAATCGAGGTCCCAGTCCCTGTCCTCCACGTAATCGAAAACCTCCGGGATATGGGCCGCTATGCCGGTGCGAAGGCCGGTGTCGCGCATTGTTTTCAGGTAATCCTGCACCTTGTCTATTTTCCCCTCACGCCAGTACTTGTCGGTTTCGGTGCCGTGAAAATACATCCCGATAGCGCCGAAAGCGGCAATCATTTGGATGTTGTGATGAATGTCGTGCATCTCGCTTGCGGTCTGGGCGATAAACTGAATATCCTCACCCTGCCGGCGCAGCAGCTCCAGGTCGTGGAATATCCGGTGGTAGTCCCCGCGCCCCTGGAAAGTGTTTATTCCCGCCCTCAGGCAGCGCTTGAGGGTCTCAACGATCCTCTCAGCCGTGAAATAGCTCTCCATGTCCCGGTTCATCTCTTCGCTGAAATGGCTGTTCCACACGAACGGGTTGCCGCCGACGATCAGACGCGAGACTCTGTGCGGCCCGAAAGCCACCGTGGGCAGTTCGCTTGTGGTCTTTTCGCTGTTCATCGTTGATTGCTCCGTTTCCGCTGGTTTATAACTCCAGTGCGTAACACTCGTCTTGCCCGGCTCAGGGGTGGTCGCTGTGCCTGGAAGAGATCGGTTCCACGTGCACAGTAATATCGTAAACGTTTCCTAATTCATTAGATATGGCTTTTTCAACTTCCGAGGCGATTGTATGCCCCTCCTGCACGCTGAGCCAGGGGTCGACCTCGATATGAAGATCGGCGATGATCTGGCCGCCGATGTAACGGGCTCGCAGGTTGTGAAGGCCGTACACGTTTTTGTTTTCAGACGCTACCGAACGAATGCGCTCAATTATCTCCGGCTCCGGAGCAGTGTCGATCAACCGCCTGAAAGCCTTGTGAGTTATATCAAAACCGATCTTTCCGACCAGCACTGAAATGACGATACAGGCCAGGGGATCGAGCACCAGCAGCGCGGGATGGACTTTCGCCAGGCCTATTGCAGCCAGCGCAGCCAGCGAGGTCAGCGCATCGCTGCGATGGTGCCAGGCGTTTACGATAAGGGCCTGGCTTTGCAGCTTGTGGCCGAGTTTTAGAGTGCTCCGGGAGAGCCACTCCTTGGAGACCACGCTGACAGCGGCGATTATCAGCACCGCGAATGAGGGTTCGGTCAGCTCGCCGCTGAGTAGCGCATCCCCGGCGGCGACGGCCATAATGACAGCGAAAACCAGCAGGACCGCCCCGGAGAGAACCTCAGACACAGTTTCGATTTTCTTGTGCCCGTAAGGGTGGCATGCGTCCCTGGGCCGGGAGCCGTAAAACAGGCCCAGAGCCACGATAAGGTCTGTGGACAGGTCCGAGAGGGAATGGAATCCGTCCGCAACCAGGGCACGGCTGTTGCCCAGCAGGCCGCCTGCGATCTTTATCCCCGAGAGCAGGATATTCAATACTGCTCCGACAGCGGTGATTCTCAATCCCTCAGCCGTTCTTCCGATTTCGTTCCCGTGGTTTTTTTCCATGCAAAACACCCCTGCTAAAGATGTTCAGGCGGGAAAGATTCGTCAAGGGAGAGGGTGGCGTTCACCCGGTAAACATATCCAGCCACCCTGTGGCATGGGCGGCTGGCAGATCGACTCCCGATTGTTTCAGGTCTTCGGCCGCTCTCTGACCGCCTTGAGGCGGAATACTCCGGGGATGGAGGCAAGCAGGATCAGGGCCAGAGTATAGAAAATCCAGGCCATGCCGAACCGGTCGCCGATCCAGCCGCAGAAAGGAGCCGCCAGGGCGCCGATACCCAGATTCAGGCCGAACTTGACTCCGTAGCCCGTGCTGCGGTAATTCGGGGGAGTCGCCTGGGCGAGCATCTGGTTCTCGAGAGGCTGGCTGGAGAAGAAAAAGAAGAAGAAGATACACATTCCGATAACCAATGGATAGCCGGTGAAAAAGACTGCGAAGAGCAGAAGAGGGGCAAACAGCGGCACGATGCGCGAATAGAGTTTGAACGGCTCGATTCTGTCCGAGAGATGCCCGCCCCAGACCTGGCCCAGGCCACCCATGGTCAGGGTGATCGAGGCGAACAGGCCCCCGGCCACAACGACCGAAAGCCAGCTTACCTGAACGTTCTCGCCGAAATACTTGGGCATGTAGGTCATCAGCCCGCGGTAAACGAATCCCAGCACGATCATTATGCTGTAGAGCCAGAACAGGGTGTGCCGAGCAGCAGGCTCGATTTTGCCTTTGACCTTATTGCCCTGTGCGTCGACCTCGTGATGGGCGATTCTGATCGGAAAGAAAAGCAGTCCAATACCGGAAATGAAAACCAGAACCGCAGGGGCCAGGAAAGCGCTCTGCCAGCCGTAACTCTGGCCCAGAAAACCCGCCAGAAACGGCGCGACCGCCAGGCCCAGGCTGCCGAAAATCCCGTGGATACCCATCACCAGCCCCTTGCGGCGCACACCCATGGAGATCAGGCCCAATCCCGCGGGGTGGTAGAAACTCAGAAACAGCCCCATCACCCCGAGCGCGGTTGCCAACTGCCAGACAGTGCGGCTCATCGCGGCGAGCACGGCGCCGACGCCCGAGCCGAAAAAGAAGATCAGGAAGATCTTGTAGGAGTTCCAGCGGTCCGAGAGCAGTCCGGCCGGAAAGCTGCCCAGCCCTAAAAAGACCAGGCTCGGGAAAACCAGGATGCCCACTTCGGCAAGGGAAAGGTCGAATTGGATCAGCAGAAGAGGGAGAATGCCCGCGTAGATCAGCTCCAGCACATGCATCATTGCATGCCCCAGACTGGTAAAAAAGATTACCCGCCGCTCGTAAGGGTACTGTTCGCCCGGCTCCGTACCGGAAAGGATTCCCGCTGCTTCGTTTATTCCACCAGGCTCACTCATCGATCATACCTTTTTCCGAAACTTAAGCTAAAAGCCGAATGTCATGCCGATACGCAGCTGTAAGACATCGGTTGCAGATCTGATCGGATCGAAATATACTGTTCCTCCCCCGCTCTCGATCGATCCCTTTTTCAGATACTCGGCCTTTCCACCCTTGATATAGGTAAGCTTGATATCGATCAGCGCTTCCCGCAGCTCGGTGAGAGCCATGTCTATCTTTTTTTGCCAGACAAGCAGTTTCAGCCCGCCGCCGAATCCGAGATTGTAGGTGATGTCACTTAAATTGGTGGATTCTGCAATGGTTTCCGAGGAAAGGGCTCGGTTTTCCACTCGGCTTTTGGTGGCGATATAAGTCAGCCCGCCGAAAAACTCTCCGTAGGGCCGGATTGTGCCGCTGCGAAGCCCGAAAGACACGCCCGGGCTGAACATCAGCATAAAGTTGTCCGTGACCACGTCCACAGCCACCTCGGGCACAGTCATGCTGAAAGGCGTCACCCGGCGTCCCCTTCCGTAATTCAGGTAGTTAAGATCGCCGAAAATGGAAACCACAGCCGCGGACTCGGCGCCCAGCCCCCAGCCTATCCGAGCCCCTCCGCCAAAGGCGAAATCTACATGCTCCTTGAATTCGCTCCGCGGCCAGGCGAGAGAAAGGCCCAGCCCGGCCTCGAGCCTGGCGAAAGCGGCTGAGGGTACCAGCCAGAGGGCAAGCAAAAAGATGGAAAATGAGCGCATCAGTTTCTCCTTACACAGGTTTGCCGGACCATAAAGGGCAAGTGGAGGCGAGGTGCCGGATTTATTAACGTGTAAACCGGCTGTAAAGTTCCGGGAAAGTTTCTCTCTCAGCGCATCATGTTCTGTTTCAGCAGTCTTCCGGTGAGCCAGTCGATAAACTTTTCCGTGCTTACCCTCATTCCGATCCTGCAGTTCGGCGGCAGGCTTTCGTCAACCACCGTGTAACCCTCGCCTGTAACCCGCACATGAGCTTCCCTTGTGGTGACAAACTCGCCGGTTATCGCCATTGCCACAGCAACGGGGTCGAAAAGAGTGGGGGTTCTTCCCTGTGGGTCATTGATAGACCAGAGAGTGTAAAGCGCACTGATAGCATCTGTCAAGGGAGAATTTCGATAGAGAAGCTGAAGCCGTCTCTCAGCACTGAATTTCACCATAGTGGTCACGTCCAGACCGGCCAGGGTGATCGGTACCTTCGAGGTCATGAATTTCTGCGAACTCGCCACATCGGCCACAACGTTCCACTCGGCGCTCGGGCGCGGGTCTCCTCCATAGCCCATGTAGAACGAGCCGAACATCGAGTACACCTCTTTCACCAGCTTCCAGGCCTCGGGGTCTTTGTCGATCGCATCGGCGAGGTTGGTCACCGGCCCGACACTGATAATAGTTACCTGGTGCGGGTATTTGCGCAGAGTCTCGACAATAAACTCAGCCGCCGGTTTTTTTATCGGTCGATAGCGTTCGAATCCCTCTCCCCAGACCAGTTGCGGCGGCGGATCGCTTCCCTGGCGGGTGGGCCTGCCCACTGCCACAGGGATATGTTCCTGGCCGGCCTCATAAAGCATGCGGCAGCTCGCCCTGGCCCGGCCTTCCGTGGGGCCGTCCGCAACTGTGATCCCCAGCACCTCGAACTCCGGGCTGATCTGCACCAGAGCGTGGGCAAAGGCGTCATCGATATCGCCGCCCAGATCGGTGTCGAATATTATTTTCTTTTTCTCTGCCGCCATGGCAGCCGTAGAAAGCAGAAAAATGAATAACAGGCCCAGCAGGCCGGAGATTTTTGACAGCCGCTTCGCGGCGGAACTTTTCATCAGGCGCCCTCCTGAGATGAAAGCAGACTAGAGGTAGTTATCAAAGAATTTCACGAGTTCTTCAAAAATCTCCAGGGTGAAAGAGTGCGGTCCGGGGGGACGGAAAGCGACCAGGGCGTCTGGGACTCCCGCACGCTCGTAAGCAGGCCGGGCCTTGTCGAGAAGCTCCTGCACTCCCTCTTTGGGCATGCCGATATCATCCAGCGGCGCGGCGATAAAATACGGCCGCGGGGCTTGTGAGGCGACCAGCTCCCCATGGTCGAAATGAAGCATTATCCGGGGAATCCACCAGTAATGCCCGTGGTAACCCGGGGTGCCGATCTCGATCATGTGGCGAAGGCTTCCCACGCCTCCGCACAGCGGAGCTGCCACCTTGAAACGGGAGTCTGCCGCTGTGGTGTGAAAAGTGGTGATCCCGCCGAAAGACATGCCGGTGCAGCCGATACGCTCCGGGTCGACATCAGCACGCCGGGACAGATAGGTCAGCGCCTGCCTGATCTCATGCGCGTGAATGCCCTGCGAGGTGAAACCCCGGATCAGGGCTGCTTTGCTCTGTTTATCGCTAGTGCGGACCCGGTCTCCGAGACCGCGCTGGGTCATGGTCAGGGTGATATAGCCGCGGCGGGTGAGCTCGGAGGCCCATCCGTGAAGGCGTTTGTGAAGGTTGTCGCGGCCGATACTGACATATTCGAAAATGCCGAATTTCTCGCTGGTGAGTACGATCCGGTCGCCTCCGGTGCCGCTGAGACAGATCACCGCCGGCAGCTTCTCCTTGCCCGCATTCAGGGGCTTGCAGACATATGCCGGAACGATTTCACCGAAAATCGTAGGCCAGTGCACCTCCTGGCGGGTAAAACCGTCCTTTTTTTCCACCGCCCCCTCCACAGCGGTCACATCCGGCGGATCGGGATGGATATTGAGCACGCGGCAGAGTTCCTCGCGCACGTTTTTCGGCTCCCCGGGCGCAGCCTCGGCAACTTTGTCGTAGAATTCGTTCCAGAAGGGCACCGGCGCGCCGTAGACATGTTCCACGAGACCGGTTGCCACGGAGATTTCTCCGAAAGTCTGGGACCAGTCGTAGCTGCCCTGATCATCGATCCACGGCGCGGGCGAGCTGAGCCAGCTTGCATACTCGGGATGGGCCAGCACGCCCACAGCGATCAGGTCGGCAATATTGAACGGCTCTTCCATGCTCCAGCGGTTTGTCATCATCAGCAGGTGAAGGTAGTCGCCCAGGGGGCTCACCCCGCGCAGGGCCTTAGCGCTGTGGTATTTAGTCTGAAACATCACGTTGTTGCCGCAGGGGATGTATTTCAGTCTGGCTTCGGAAGTGAACAGTACCCTCACGGCTGCGATATCCTGCAGCATGTTGTGTTCGCCGCCGTTACCGCCGGGCCAGTCAGCACCGCCCAGCCAGGCGAAAGTAACCCGCCCGGTTATCGACGGATCGAGCAGGATCGCCGAGGCGAGGTTTGTTGCTGCACCGATACCGAGCACAACCAGCTCGCCTTCCCCTTTCACTTTTGATTGCTCGATAATGAAACGCGCCGCCTCGCTGTCCACGGCCTTTTCCATGCCCGGCAGCGGCTTGTCCGCTCCGCGGTAAACCGGTATCCCGCTCACACCGGCCAGGCCCAGTATGTGGTGGATTTCAAGGAAATTGCTCTCCAGTGTGCCGGAGCCGTTGTGCACGGCGGTGAATCCCTCGATATCGAAAATCTCCGGGCTCAGCAGGGCATAGGAGATTGCATGCTGGTCGTCTCTCTCGCAAGCGGCGTCAGTGTCGATAATAATCCGCATGCGGGCCGTTAGCGGTGAAGCCCACAGAAGGATAAGAACGAGGCAGAGAACGGGCAGATAGAGGTATGTCTGCAAAAATGGTCGCTGAGAGAGCATATCGCCTCCGCGGGATGAAAGGTGAAGCGGGTCAAGTGGTTTTTGCACGGGAGAAGTGGCCTAAAATTCTCCGAAATGCTTCCACCAGAAATCCTCGCCGGTGGGGAAGCTTTCCACGTCCTCCTTGCGGAAAGAATACTGGAAACCGCTGCAGTAATCCATCAGCAACGCGTAAGCCTCGTTCAGGCGCTGCTGCATCTTGCGGCATTTTTCGGGCGCCCCCCGGCATTGGTCAGGGTGCCAGATCTTGGAAAGCTCCCGGTATTTGTCCTTGATCTGCTTGATACTCGCGCGGTCGGGAAGCTCCAAGGTTCTGCGGGCCCTGTCCAGTTGTTCGAACAGGTTTTCCCGTTTGACAGGTTTCATTGTGAAATACCTTTGTTTCTGCGGTGCTCCGCCCGGGATCTCGTCCGGAGTCGATAGCTTACCGGAAAAAAAGGCTTAAGCTCGCACGGGGCTGCTTAGGCCTTTTTGGGCTATCGTTATTTTCCGTGCTGAGCCTATTTTAATTCCTTGATCATGATTTTCCGGAAAAGAACCTTGCTCCCTTTTTTCCAGTTTTCGCCCGGGTGCACCTGCACTCCGATAACTCCCGACTCGGGCACGAAAGGCTTTCCGTCCTTATTCAAAGTGCTTTGGTGATCGGTGATTTTCGTCTCCCCGATCCAGACTTGAATCCTCGGCGGCTGGCCCTCGATCCTCACCCGCATGGTGTTGAATTCATTCGGGTGCCAGTGGGAGAAACCCTCGTAGCAGTGCTGGTGGAACCCCCCGCCGCCCGGAACGTAAACTGCGCCGATTTCCCCCGTAGGCCTGTGGTCGATTGTTATCTGGTAGGAAAGCACGTCCGGCTGCACGCGAAGGAACAGGCCGGAGTCTTGGGGATAGGTGGTTTTCACCTCGGCATACAGCTCGTAGTTGGAGTACTTTTTCTTTGTCACCAGCAGGCCGCCTTTGCCCGCCGGCCACTGGTCGCCGGCAATACAGCCGTCGATCACTTCCCACTGGCCGAATTCGTTGTAGGAGACGAGCTTTTCCCAGCCGTCGAGCGTTTTGCCGTCGAACAGGTCCACGAAGCCGGTAAAATCGATTTTCGAATCCGCGGCCTCAGCCTGAATAGTGAAGGCGCAAATCAGAAGCAGCAGGCAGAAGGAAATCCGGAAAAAACTTTTCATTGATACACCCCCGGACAGCGAGTATTAAGAAAGGTATGGCGAAAAGAATAAGATTATGATATGATAGCTGACACGCACCCATAACGCAAGTTATAAGAGTGTTCGAACGTCTTTTTTTCAGGACGTGCTTTCAACGTTGTATTGTAGTTGTCTCCGATGATTTTTTGCAATCGATCCCCTGAAAGTCCTTGATGAATTTTATTATCCCTTAATCCCAGGATTCCCGCAGGGAGGTAGTTATGAAGTCTGCAAGGTTGGTGTTTTTTTCGCTTCTTTTGGCCGGTTTCGCTTTCAGCTCATCCGCAGAGGCTTTTCTCACCGATCTGAGGGCTCGCGGCTATAGCCTGATTCCCGCTCCGCAGCAGGTGAATCTTAACTGGGGTGATGCTGTGATCGACTGCAGTTGGGGAATCGAGGCCGCAGCCGAGCGGGAGCAATTCGCCGCAGGCTGGCTTGAAGAATGGGCCAGGGCGCTGCACGCTCTCGAATTCAACGGCAGCGGCCAGGGAAGGATCGTGCTTGAGGTGAACCCCGGTACTGTGAGCGAAACAGAAGACCCGGAGCTGAACAAGCAGGCCTACAGGCTGGAGATTGCCGGAAGCAGGATCCGGATTACCGGCAACACTGACCAGGGGCTGTTCTACGGCGTACAGAGCCTTTTGCAGCTTATGCGGCGCAACGCCAACGGGGCTGTCACCGTGCCTGCAGGCTCGATAATCGACTGGCCGGACCTCGAGCTGCGATTCGTGCACTGGGACACCAAGCACAACCAGAAAAGAATAGAGACCCTGAAACGGCTTCTGGACTGGCTGGCCCTTTTCAAGGTCAACTGTATCGGGTTCGAGATGGAGGACAAGTACGAGTACCCGAGCCACCCGATTATCGGCGCGCCGGGAGCATACACGAAAGAGCAGATGCAGGATCTCACCCGCTACGCACTGGAGCGGCATATCCAGCTCGTGCCGGTGATCCAGTCCCCGGCCCACATGGCCTACGTGCTCAAGCATGACGAGTTCGCCCACCTTCGCGCCGACGGCAGCAACTACCAGGCCTGCATGTGCGACGAGGAGGCGATTCGGCTGATATTCGACATGTACCAGGATATGATCGATGCCACCCCCGGGGTGAAATATTTCCATGTGTCCACGGATGAAGTTTACTATGCCGGGATATGCGAAAAGTGCGGCAAGCCGTATAATGATGAAAACCGCAGCCAGGCCTGGATCGATTACGCTAACCGCGCCCACCGCTTTCTCTCCGAGCGCGGAAGGCGGATGCTGGCCTGGGTCGAATACCCTCTTCTGCCCGAACATATCCTTCAGCTTCCCCCGGATTTAATCGACGGAGTGATGGGCGGCAACCAGGATTTTATCACCAACGAGGCGAAAGTCGGAATCCGTCAGCTCGCCTACAGCTCAACGCAGGGCGGTGAGCTTCTTTTCCCGAACCATTTCCCCACGACTTATCGCGGACGGCAGAGCCGGGGCAGGCTCGAGGATCTGGCTCAAACCGTGCGACGCGGCATTGAAATGGGCGCCAACCCGATCGGCTCTTTTGCCGCAGCCTGGGATGACTGCGGCCTTCACGAGGAGTCTTTCTGGCTCGGCTGGGTTACTGTGACCCAGTATGCCTGGACCCATCTCACGCCCACGGTCGAGCAGAACGTGGCGGATTTCATGGACGTATTTTACGGCCCGGGGCAGGAAGATATGGTGGAGGTCTATAACCTGCTGATCGAGGGTGCGCGCTTTTTCGAGACCGGCTGGGACCGTGTGGTCAGCAAAGAGCGGCCGCGGGGCTACGGCAACTCCAATGGCAAGGGTGTCGGTGGAGGCCGAAGCGATATGCTTCTGGAAACACCTGAGCTGCCGGGAGCGGGAAAGCTTTCTGTCAAGCCGGCTTTTTCGACAAAGTACAAAGAGAGGATCGAGCGAGCCAGGGTGCTGAAAAATAATAACGACCGCCTGCTTCACATGCTCAACCGCAATATCGGCCGGGCCGGTCGAAACCGCTATAACCTGGAGGTCTACCTCTCGATTGCCTGGATGGAGCGCCATTTTATCAACACC
>Ga0272442_10006325_pt1 | contig 15590 bp, 12 predicted proteins | sample SSMForm2O_FD_200262 | JGI IMG/M metagenome (GOLD analysis project Ga0272442, IMG submission 200262) | Marine sediment archaeal communities from Little Sippewissett salt marsh, Falmouth, MA, United States - SSM-Form-2O | ecosystem: Environmental > Aquatic > Marine > Wetlands > Sediment ...
CGGTCAGGGCATTCGTTACAATCAGGGCCTCTTTTTCCTTTTCCAGTTTTTTGATCCGGGAAAAGATCTCATGTAAAACCATACCCTTGATAATATTTTCTTTTTTCAGTATTTCCTGCTTATCGGTAAATTCTTCTTCCAGCACCTTTATCCAATCTCTGAATTCCGGCACTTCCAGCCTGATCAGGGGCTGCTCTTTTTGGGATTTTACTGTCTTTTTATTTTCCCGGCAGCCCAGTTCATTTATATCTTCAGGAATAAAAAAACGGGCAGGATTTTTCCTGGCTCCGCTTTTTTTCGGAAGATAAACATACAGCTCCACCTCTGCCCTGGTCAGGGCTACATACATATTATTCAATTCATCGATAGCGCTTTTAAGATAACTTCGGGCATAAACTTTGTTTAAAGCCTGCGAATAAGCCCGGTGATTTCGAGTGATCCGGAGCAGACCCAGATCCGGTCCGTCTTCGTCTTCCACATAAGAACTGGTCCCTTTGCCTCCGGTTGCCGGAGTAATATCCATCCTGAGAAACGGAATTATTACCACGGGAAACTCCAGACCTTTGGATTTATGGATAGTCAACACCTTGACCGAATCACTCTGGGGTGCGCAGACATAAAGCTCATCAGGAGAAGCATCAGGCAGATAAGCCAGCAGCTCTCCCATGCCGGAACATTCATCTTCTTTTTCTTTGATCAATTCAATAAACTTCATGAAAAAAGCGAGATTGCCGGGAAAAAGAGAACAAAGGCCCAGATTGCGGTAAATACTGGTCACCAGTTCATAAGTAGATATAAATCCAGCGGTCTTAAAAAACGGCTCCAGATAAAAAGTCCAGGCCTCAGGGTATTTATCGCGGAAAAAACGGTAAACCGCTCCTCTGCCTTTATTCTTTCCCTCTACATGCAGAAAGAAAAGAAAATCCCTTATTTCCTGTTCCGGGATGCCGCTGACCCGGCTGAATATCTCACCGGAAATAAAAGAAGCAAAAGAAAGATCATCTATAGGTGAATGAAGAAAAGCAAGAAAAGCAACCAGCTCTTTGATCAAAGGATTTTCCAGTACATTCAACGTTTTTTCCGATTCCGCGGGTATAGCTTCGGCTAAAAGCCAGGAAGTAAGCAATTCCACTTCATTATTATCCCTGGTCAGGATAGCGATATCCTGATAAGAAAATTTTCTCAGACGCAGTTTTTTTATGGTCTGTACTATTTCCGGCTTCAATATTTCATCCCGTTCCGCCTGATTTTTTTCATCGATCCGTTTAATCCGTACATATCCGCCTGATTTTTCCGGTTTATATCCCTGGAACGAATCCTTGAATATATCGGTTATCCGGGCCATCGCTTCCGGTGCATTATCCAGTTCGTCGGCAATTCCCGAGGCATTAACCGCTTTTCCCAGATTATCCTGAGAAAAAACGGAATTATTGAAATCCACGATTGCTTTCTGCGAACGCCAATTACGGGTCAAAGACCGTGATCTCAGATTATAAGCGGAAAATTTCTCTCTGACCCGGTCAAATAATTTGATCTCGCCTCCCCGGAATCTGTAAATAGCCTGTTTTTTGTCTCCCACATAAAATAAAGTGCCCCCTGTGGAAAGGGCTTCCTCGATCATCATTTCCAGATTACGCCACTGCAGATCACTGGTATCCTGAAATTCATCGATAAGATAATGTCTGAACCTTGTTGCCAGACGGTAATAAAGTTCCGCCACAGTGATCCCGTCATTGCCGAATAAACTGCGTGCAGTACGGTTAAGTTCTTCCAGGAACAAAACATCTTCTTTTTTTGATACAGTCTGAAAAAAAGATATCAGGTTATTGAATACCCGGATATAAGGTTTATAGGCCACCCGGGAATCGAGTTCGACCAGATTTTTCAGACCGGAAAACACATCCTGCCAGAGATCGGAAAATTGTGCCGAACAGGTTTTACCCTTATTTAACGGGGGCTCTTTTTTCCGTAATGCAGCCGGCAGATCGGAAATATCGAATATCTCATTGCTTTTTTCCAGAAACCCCAGTATGTGTTTTCCTGCCGACGCATTAAACCCCTCAGGAAGATCTTCCCGAATATCTTTTATTTTTTTATAAATATTTTTTTTAGCAGATATCACCTCTGAACTTTTTCCCGGATAAATCTTAAACGGCCGCCCGTATTTATTGCGCAGTCTGAACAAAGACTGCACCAGTTCCAGGATGTCCTGTTTAGGAAACCAGCCGTTGCGGTTTTCGACAAAAAGATAATGTTCAAGAAATTCTTCCAGAAAAGAATAGACATCTTCGTTTTCAGCCGCGTATTCTATGGTCAGATCAAGGCAAAAGGCAAGAGATTCCATATAATCCCGTTTAATGGTAAAACTGGCCGAACGGTCGATATTAAGCGCAGAACCTAAAAGCAAGGTATTGATAAAACTGTCGATGGTCTGGACCTGAAAAAAATTGTAGCGGTCAATAAGAAAATCCATGACCAGAGCAGCTTTTTCACGGGCAAAATCCGGATTTAAACCCAACTGTTCCAGCAAGGCCTGTTTTTCCTCCTTGCTGTCATAGGCATCAAGAGCAATCTTTTTTAAAAATTCCAGGATCCTTTCTTTCATCTCGATCATTGCTTTGTTGGTAAAGGTAATGGCCAGAATAGTACGCAAAGGCACATATTCCAAAGGATGACGAGGATCTAAAAGAAGTTTAAGATAACGGGAGGCCAGAGCATAAGTCTTGCCTGAACCGGCTGAAGCTTCGACAACACTGACTTCAGGAAACTGGATCAGATTATCTTTTTTATCGGCCATATTCAGGAATTTTTCGGTATTTTAAATGCAGTATCTATGAAAGGACAAACCAGTAATATCAGGTTTATTTTAAAAAGCGATTTTTGAGTTTCAGGAAATAATAATTAACGAATTTAAGCTCTTTTGCCGCATCAATATCAATTATTTCCGCTCCGGTCAAAAAGCCCTCTTCATCACTGATCAATTCGGACCAGACCACAGCTATTTTCAGGCTTACCGAATCTGCCCCTTCAGGCATAAAATATTCAATATGAAGGACCTGACCCTTTTTCCACTCGATTTCCGACGAAAAACAGATACCCATCAGGGTCAGGTTAAAGGTCTTACCCTTGATCGCTGTAGCTACCTCATTAAGCGGTTTGATCTGAAGAAAATCAACCACTTCCAAACGAAGAAATTTCCTCCTGTTCTGCATAAATGTAATTATATCATAACCGCTATGTAAAGCAATCTTACGCTTTTTAAAAAAAATACAATAAAACATAAATCTTATTTAGAATGGATAATATTAAAATAATAAGTTATAATTAAATATCATGAAACTCAGACAAACCCAGAAAATGGCCCAGATCCTGGCTCTGACCCCTGAAATGCGCCAGTCTCTGCACATACTTCAGCTGCCTGTACTGGAATTGAAAGATTTCATCAAAGATCAAGTCGAAGAAAATCCTGCCCTGGAAGCAAAAGAAAAAGACAGAGAACGCAGTGCACTGACGGAAAAAGTGGAAAGCATCATTAATGCCGACCGTGTGCCCGGCACCTCTTTTTCTGCCGATTCAGACGACGACCTGGAAAAAAAAAGCGAATACCAGAAAACATTGATCACCCGTCCTCCCACTTTAGGCGAGCATTTGCTTAAACAACTGCGTATGCTCGCTCTGGACAAACGCCGGCAGATCATCGGCGAATATATTATCGGGAATATTGACGAAAACGGATACCTCAATGCTTCCCTGCACGAAATGACCTCAGGCCTGAACAGAGAAAAACAAGACAGGGAAAAAATATCAGGAGAAGAGATCAAAAAAATGATCGAGATCATCCAGAGTTTCGATCCCTGCGGTGTCGGGGCCCGTAATCTTAAAGAATGCCTGCTGCTTCAATTAAAAATGGACCGGGAATATTTTTCTCTGGCCGGGAAAATAGTAAAAAATCATCTCTCTGAACTGCTCAAAAACAATTTACCGGCAATAGCAAAAAAAATGAAAATATCTGCGGCTGAACTTAAAGCAGCGGTTTCTCTGATCTCTTCCCTGGAACCGAAACCGGGACGGCAGTTTATTTCCGGAGGAGAAAATACAATACCAAATCCTGTACCTGATATAATTCTGGAAAAAATCGAAGGGAAGTACGAGATCATAATTAATAACCGGGACCTGCCTTCCTTGCGGATAAGCAATTTTTATCTTAACCTGATCAAATCAGACTCAGCAGACGAAAAAACAAAAATTTATATCCAGGAAAAAATAAAATCAGCTTTAAACCTGATAAAATCCATAGCCCAGAGAGAAGAGACCATGCGCAAAATGGTCCGTCAGCTTCTGGAAATACAAAAAGATTTTTTTGAACTGGGAGAACGCACTTATCTTAAGCCTCTTACGTTAAAAGATATAGCAAAGACAATCGACCGCAATGAATCGACTGTAAGCCGTATTGTCAGACGTAAATATATCAAAACTCCTCTGGGCACATACAGGCTGGACTTCTTTTTTACTAAAGGACTTAAAACCCATTCCGGCGCCGAAGTATCTCAGGAATTGATCAAGACCAAGATATTCAATCTGGTAGATGACGAACCTGCTTCTGCCCCGCTTAAAGACAGCGACCTGGCCGAAGCTCTTAATTCCGAAGGAATAAATATTGCCCGCAGAACAGTTGCCAAATACAGAGAAGAACTGAACATCCCCCCCTACCACCGCAGAAAAAATAAATAATGTGGAATTAACAAAAAGTGACATGTCACAAGTCACACGTCACAAGTAGCGTGCTCCGCACGCAAGGCAAATATTGAATGTTGAATTATCGAAAGATAGTACTGTAGGGAACATCTGTGCCCTGCCTGAAGCATCGGGGACTTGTCCCCGCCCCTGTCCGAACAGTCAATGGTCGATAGTAAGAATACAGGGTATAACGTTAGGATTAAATGGGGACAGGTCCCATTTAATTAGAGTTGAAATTTAAAGGGACCTGTCCCCGCATGCTGCCTTTGTTCGCATAAATCCGCGTTTTAAAAATTAGAAATTAGGTCAATTAGAAATTCATTCACTTGTGACTTCAGTCGCCAGTAAGCAAAACCAGAGGAGAGAATCTGGCTCCCGGATGTCCGAAGAGAAGCAAAGAAGAGGATGCCGGACATACAGTCGCCAGTAAGCAAAACCGGAGGAGAGAATCTGGCTCCCGGATGTCCGAAGAATACCAAAGAAGAAAACTCCGGACATAAAGGGTGCACGCTATGCGCGCAAGGAAAAACCTGATAATCAGTTCACAAAACCAGCGTCACTACTTTTGTAAACTAAAAATACGTAACCGTTAGCCGTTAACCGATACGGGCATCGTAACCTTAACCGTAACCTAATTTTGCTTGTGACTTATGACTTGTGACTTGTCGACTTACAGTCCGAATTATAAACTGGATAGTGTGGTTTCCACCAGTCTGGCAAGGCCCCGGACAGTATCCAGATTTTGAGAAGAAAAAGCCCTGTTTTCCAAGGAAGAAGAAGCAAGATTCAATACACCGAAAAGTTTGTTTTTGACTTTAAACGGAAGCAGAAAAGCTTTTTGCAGCCCGGGATTAGTCATTCGTTCTGCCAGACCCTGATCAGGCCGGGACTGATCGATAAATAAAGGCTCCTCCCTTTCCGCGGCTAATCCGGACAGGCCCTGGCCCAGTTTCACTCTGACTTTTCTAATTATATCCTTATGCAGGCCTTTAGCTTTTTTAATATACAATTCTTTGTCCTTTTTATCCCAAAGCATCAGCGAAGCCCGGTCAGCTTCCAGACAGGAAAAAGAAGTTTCCAGAAAAGAATTAAGCATCTGTTCCGAATATTGAGAGATCACTCCGTCTATGGCCTGTCTGATCTCTTTTTTAACAAAACGCATCTGGTAATTCTTATACCCTGACTCACAAAGAGCGCAGCCCACTTCATGAATAAGTTCCACTGCCTGTCTGATGCCGTTAAAAGAAAAGACCTTGGTCTCTCTTACTGCATTCGAAAAATCCTGCTCATTCACGTTGAAAAAAGCAGCCATTTTCAGATATTTTTCCCGATCGCCTCTTTTTCCGATGATCACCGGTCCGGCGATAACATAGGCAAGAATCTTTCCTCCCGCCTTTAAGGGTACGGCAAAATCATAAAAATGATCATGGCAGCGATTACCTTCTCTCCAGTCACAGGTCCGTTTGCCGCAAAGACAATTAAACCTTTCCTCGAACCGCATTTCAATGCTGCAGCGGAAGATACGGCTGGTAAAAGACACGGGGCCGCTGGGCCGGGTCAAAGTCAGGCCTTTGGGGTTGATCACGATCAGGGACAGGCCTAACACCTGCGCAAAATAATCCTGTATTACCTGAAATTTGGCAATATCGATAATGTCGTCAAATTTTATCTTATCCATGGCACAAAAAGATACGGACGATCAATCGTATAAAAAAACAGTTCAATCGTTAAGCAATCCGAAGTCTTTCATCTTGTTATACAAAGTCGTCCGGTTGATGCCTAAAAGCTCGGCAGCTTTTTTCCGATTGCCCTCTGTATCAGTCAGTACTTTCTCGATAATTTCTTTTTCAGAAAAACGCAAAGCCTGTTTCAAAGGCATATTTTTACGCCGGGCGCCGGTTGAAGAAGAAACTTTGATCTCATGCAGGAAATCAGGAAGATCTTCTTTTTTAATCTTTTTATCGGCGCAGAGTATTACCGCGCGCTCGATGATATTCTCCAATTCCCGGATATTACCAGGCCAGTCATAAGCCGAAAGTATATCAATGACTTCTTCGCTGATATCATTGATCCCTTTATTGTTGCGGGCGATACTCTTTTTCAGAAAATGATCGATCAGCAATGGTATATCGTCACGCCGCTCACGCAAAGGCGGTACTTGTATGGGTATAACATTAAGACGGTAATAAAGGTCCTCCCGGAACGAATTTTTTTTGATCAATTCCTGAAGGTCCTGATTGGTGGCAGCGATTATCTTGACATCTACTTTTACAGTGCGGGTATCACCGACCCTTTCAAATTCCCCTTCCTGCAGGACTCTTAACAGCTTTACCTGTAATTTCGGGCTGAACGTATCTATTTCGTCAAGGAAGATCGTTCCTCCGTCAGCAGCTTCGAACCTGCCCTGGCGGTCTTTAACGGCACTGGTAAAAGAACCTTTGACATGGCCGAATAATTCACTTTCCAGAAGATTTTCCGGCAAAGCCCCGCAGGACACCTCGATAAAAGGCCTGTCTTTACGCTGGGCATCACTGGCATGAAGAGCTCCGGCAATCAGACTTTTGCCTGTACCGCTTTCTCCCTGGATCATTACCGTAGCATTGGTCGAGCTTACTGCTTCGATCAGATTATAGATCTTCTGCATTGTCCGGTTCTGACCGATAATGCCGTGAAATTTTTTCTTATCCATGGATGCCAGCTTTTTTTTCAAAAAACGGTTCTCATCCATAATACTTTTCTGCTTAAGAATCCGCTTGATCACGATCTTGATCTCATTATCCAGTATCGGCTTGGTAATATAATCAAAAGCTCCTTCTTTCATCGCGTCCACGGCATTTTCTATGGACCCGAAAGCAGTGACCAGGACAAAGGCAATATCAGGATAAGTCTCTTTAGCCTTTCTCAGAAACTCGACCCCGTTCAGTCCGGGAAGCTTGAAATCAGATATGACCACATCAGGCTTTTCCGTATCCAGCATAGCCAGACCTTCTTCCGCGTCAGCGGCAATAGCGGCCGAATACCCGGCAAACCGCAATATCTCATAAAGAGATTTACGGGTCAAAGGCTCGTCATCAACAATAAGAATATGTCCTTTACTCATAACTATGTTATTTTCCCAGAATTCGAAATATTATCAAGATATTATCAAGAATTTTAGCTAAGAGGCAGTCCGATAAAAAAAGTGCTTCCCCTGTCAGGCTCACTTTCCACGGACAAAGATCCACGGTAGCGCTGAATGATCTCAGAGCAGACCGCCAGTCCGATGCCTGTGCCCTGACCCATTTTTTTAGTGGTAAAAAAAGGCTCAAATATCTTTCCTCTGATATCAGGCGAAATACCTTTTCCGGTATCGCTGATACTGATCTCAATACTGTCATTTTTACGGCAGGTTTTAACAGTCAAAATCCCGCCGTCAGGCATGGCATCGCAGGCATTTTTGATCAAATTATTCCAAACCAGCTGAATACCGTAATCAGGCACCTGGGGAAGATTTTCTTCTAAATATTTTTTTATCTCGATATTACTGCAGACAAAAATATGGCTGTGCGTAAAAATACTTTCCATTATTGCCAGATTAAGGTCGATCGTCCCCTTTTTGCGGGAATTTGTCCAGGAAAAATCAAGCAGAGAGCGTATTATTTTAGCGATCCTGGTCAAGCCGCTTCTGGCTTCACCAAGATATTCCCGTACTACTGAATTTTCTTCGGCACAGTCATAAGCCAGATTAACATAACGCATTACCCCGTCTAAAGGATTGTTCAGTTCATGCACCAGATTGCCTACGATCCTGCCGATCGACGAATAAGATTTGTGCTCTTCTATTGATTTTTTTAATGATTTTAATTCATCCAGAAGGTCCTGATTAAGCTTCTGCTGTTTATCCAGATAATCCTGCAAGCCGTAAAGAGTAAACCCGATGCCCTTGGAAATATCGACAACAGCAGAAAGATCCTGGTCATTAAAAGACTGTCCGCTGTCTTTTTCCGTAAGATTGAGCACGCCTAATAAATTGCCCATGAATTCTACCGGAACGGAAAGAAAAGATTTGGAACGGTAATTATTATGTTTACGCTCTGTTTCGGCAAGAAAAGGATCTGTATCCGTGTCTTTAACCAGTACCGGCCGGCCCTGCATAGCTACTTTTCCGGCCACATTTTCTCCCAGACGCTGACGCGTACCTTCCAGCTCAATATCCCTGGTGTTACGGGAAATTTCCAGAACAAGTTCCTGTTTTTCTTTATCCAGAAGAAAAATAGACGCAGACCTGGCCTTGGCCGCAGTCATACAGCGGTCCAGGGTCAGAGACAGAAAATCCTTAATATTAACGTTATTTTTATTCACCTACAGCCCGATTCCAAAAAATATTTTTACAGATAAAGCCTGATAATACTTATTATTAACATTTTTACTGTTTAAAGTCAATGAACAGCAAAAAATAGTATAAAACAAATAAACCAGAACAATGGATCAAAAATATTGGATTTCAGAAGCGGTCACAGGGAAGAAAGACATCAGGTATTACTTTGTGAAGCAAGTATCCGGATTGTATTATTTTCTTTAAGTTCTTTAAAATAATGATCATATATATTATTTTTATGGCTGAAAGGGACTTTAAAATCCCTTTGTCTGAGCCGGCCCAATCCCATATTATACGCGCACAAAACAGCTGCCTGAGAATATTTTTCGCCCAGGCTGTCACTGATCCAGCGTAAATACCAGGTAGCCATCTCAATATTTGTCTCAGGATCATAAGCCATATAAAACGGCACTTTTTTACCGAATACTTTAAAAGAAAGCCAGGCCCAGGTATCAGGAGTTATCTGGAACAGGCCTCTTTCCCCCCTGCTGCCTACAGAATAAGGGTCCATGCTGCTTTCGGCATAAGCCAGATTGGAAGCCAGTCTGGGATCTACACTGTATTTACAGGCATACAGATTAATGATCTCCAAAGTCCTGTCCTGAGACAAAGAATAAGAACAAAAACAGGCATAAAACAGGACAAAGAAAAAAATAAACGATTCAGATCTGATCATAATCTTTTTTTAAAAAACCGGCGATATTTAAGGGACTGTTTTTTATAACAAAAAACCATAGCTATTTCAAGAAATATTTATGTTTTTTTTCGGACTGATAATCAGTCAAGGCCCGGGCCGGGAAGTTCAGGAACCGTGTCCATACTGTGGATCTGCTCTATTTTCGAGCGGCTGAGGTTAACCAGATATTCATTATCAGTATACTTATCGATCAAAGAACTGTAAACGTCGATAGCTTTTTCATTCTGCTTAAGACCGGCATACATCTGCGCCACATCAAGCATGTACCCGGGACTGTCCGGATATTGCCGGACCAGTTTTTCCAGCACAGACAAAGCTTTTTCCGGCTCATTATTCTGAAGATAAGCCAGAGTAAGATAATGCGCCGCAGTCCTTTGTTTTTTGCCTGAAGAAAGATATTTCAGCATATCCTCATAATCCCAAATCGCTGCATCCAGGGCAGATCCCGCCCTGCTGTCCTCTGCTTCCAGGTAAAGCCTGGCAATCAGGAAAGGCACTGCCACTGCAACCCGGGAATCCGCAAAATCATCCCTGATCTGCTCATAAAGAAGAACTGCTTTCTCTATTTTTTTCTGTTCGCGGAAAATATAGGCCAGGCCCAGGAAAGAACTCATTTTCGCTTCCTTAAGAGAATGTTCATTGCTTTTAACTGCCCTGAACAGTTCTTCAGCCCGGGAAACATCTCCCTGCTTAAGATAAAGCCAGCCCAGCTGCGCTTTAAAATTAGCTGTTAACGGTATTTCGGAATAATTATCAGTCAGGACCTCATAAACTGAAATAGCAGAAGGTATATCATTCAGCTTTTTCAGATACATTTCAGCTTTTGCAGCCAGAGCCTGAAACGCGTCTTTACTGAGAGGGAACTCATCAATGATCCGGTCATAGGCTTCCAGGGATTTCTCTGTATTGCCGCTTATTCCATGGATAAGTGCAATGTACTGCAGAATGCGCGGCGCCACGCTGGTATCTGAATAATCATTAAGCACTTTCCGGTAATGCTCAAGGTAGCGGTGATAATATTCTTCAGATCCGGTCTTATCTTCCGGAGAAAGATATTGCACAAGATACAGCGGAGTCTGCAGGCCCAGAGAGGTCAAAGGATAAAGCTCAGGTATTTTTTCGTATTCAGTCAGAGCCCGGTTTTTATTTTGTTCTATCTCATAAATTTTGGCCAGAGAAAACTGCGCACCCGCAGCAGTCGATGAATTAGAAGAAAAATTGCAGATTATAGTTTTCAATTCTTCTCTGGCTTTATCGAACATCTTCCTGGACAGATAAAGGTTGGATATTTTGAAATGCGCTTTGGCAGCCAAAGCTTCCAGAGGGAACTCTTTGATTACTTTTTCATAACCGGAAATGATACGGCGGAAATCAGCCTCACTCAAATCCTTCCCTTTTTCGGCAGAAACAGCAGCAAAATTTTTTTCAGCCTGCCAGTATAATTTTTCTGAAAGATAACGAGGATCGGAACAGCCGGAAACAAACAGCAGACCGCAAAACATCATTACAGTCAAAAACGGTATTAGACTTTTAATCCTGTTCATAATTCTTTTTTTTCGTTTACAAATAAAATTGTCGTAGCCGAGATCACGGCAATATCTATAAAAAACATCATAATAATACCGGCAATAAGAGTCAGTAATACTATTTCAGGGAAAAATCTGGTCATCAGCATCACTCCTCTCAGCTTAAGTGAAAGCAGCGGCAGATAAAACAACGAAGGCACCAGAACCAGAGAAAGAGCCGGCAGAAAAGATCCGGCCAAAAATTTAAAATTAACGATCAAAGCGGAAAACCAGCTTTTATTTCCAATCATAAGGCAAGGTACGGCAAAAATGAACAGCATCTGTATCAAAACCGCTGCAATAAAAATCGCGTACATAGCGGGGTCATTATACTGTCCCGGGCCCTGCGGCAGAAACCGGACCAGAAATTTAAAAGAATAAGTAGCAAGGGCAAAAGGTATCAGCCAGACAAAAAACAATGCAAAATAACGTTTACAGGCGTGCATCAGTCCGGAAATAAAAGAAGACCGGCCCTGATTTAAAAAATCCGCGATCATCTTAACTGCTGCTGCACTGAAAATAAGGCCCAGAGTGGCACTGACTGCAACCTGCGCATAATAAAATAATTTAGGTAAAAGCACAAGATTAAGAGGATAATGAAGAAATCTCTCTCCGAAAAACCGAATTACCGGAGGTCCCAAAACTAGGGAAACCGGTCTCTGCGGTGCAAGATAGACCAGGCAAAGTGCGATCGAATTAAATAAGGCAGTCAGCAGAAAAGGAAGAACGATCCCGGGATGAGTAATGAGCAGTTTAAAAAAAAACCCCCAACTTTTAAATACTTTATTCATTCACAAATATAAGTTTGATTTTAACGGGCACCGTTTCCGGTAATAACCCGGCCCATAGTCCACCACACGATCATAAAATCCAGAGCCCAGCACATTTTCCGAATATACATCTTATCATACTTAAGTTTTATGCGGCAATCTTTTATTGTTGCGCCGTACTGATAGCGTGACTGGGCCAGACCGGTGATCCCGGGTTTGATAGCCAGCCTGTAATCGAAATCGGGTATGTCTTCTTTTATCTTTGTCTGCAGCTCCGGCCTTTCCGGCCTGGGCCCGACAAGGCTCATTTCACCTTTAAAAACATTGATCAGCTGAGGTATCTCGTCGATATGGGAAGTACGCAGAAAACGGCCCAGTTTTGTGACTCTGGGATCATTTTCCTGAGCCCAGACAGCTCCTGTATCCAGTTCCGCATTCTGGCGCATTGACCGGAATTTCAAAATATAAAACAATTTGCCCTGTTTCCCGATTCTCTGCTGCCGGAAAAAAACCGGGCCGTCAGAATCAAACTTGATCAAAACAGAGATCAAAACAAACAAGGGAGAAGCAGCGATCAAAGCCAGGCCGGAAACCAGAAAATCAAAGATTCTCTTGAATTGATTATATCTGGCCCTGGCAAAGCCTACCAGAGCGCTTATAAATCCGCCGCTCATTATCCAGGAAAAAGCCGCAAACGCAGGAGCATGAGAAACAGGCTCAAGAGCGATCTCTCCCTGAGCATAGACACTTCCTCTGACCCACAAAATAAAGCCGATAAAAACCGATAAGCTGATCCCGATACCAAGAGAATTAACAAATTTGTGCACATCATCCCTTAACAGTATCTCATGCTTCAGATACTGCTTCCAGGCCAGGACCAGGTTACTTATTTCTTTTTGAATTTCTCTGGACATCTCCTCTCCCCTTATATATGAAAGCGTTTTCAACTATACATAAGCAGTTTTAATGCCAGAAAGCAATAAACCGGGAAAAAACACCCGGAAAGAATTGATTTTGTAAAACCTTTAAAAACAAAGCTTTATATATACTGACTTTTGTTTTATTTTTTTCGGTTTGTTAACGGTGAAAAACACATATATCAATGTTCAGATATATGGACACCAACAGAAAAAGGTGTTGAAAAAGATAAATAAAAAAAGCGACAAGTCACAAGTCATCCCGAGGACATACTCGGGACAGGCAAGAGGCAGGAGGGAAATCATCTGTGTAATCAGCGCGCAAAACGCGCATCAGTGTTAATCATAAACGTGGAGCAAAGCGGAACGTATCTGTGTTTATCAGGATAAACCCTTTATAAAGCAAAAGAAGGCAAAAGAATTAACCTTTGCCTTCCTGCTTTTATAACGCTTAGGTAGAGCGGATATTTTAAGCAGATAAACTTAAATCCCCACATTTGAGGGGGGGGTAAGGAGAATGTGAGAACAAGCTCATCCGCCTTTTACCCCTCTTGCCTAAACGTTAATCTCAATTTTTTCAAGAACAGCTGAGGACCAAGGGATGACCATAGCCATCCCTTATTATCCTCTATATGTTTAGAAGGCAGCGAAGCCTCTAACGTTCTTATCCTCTTTTCTTTCTCAAAAAACCCAGGCCCAGCAGACCGCTTCCCAGAAGAATCATGGTCGCGGGCTCAGGTACGGGTGCAGAAGCGCAATTAACATCAACTTTAACCAGAGCAAGATTATCCATGTTCGGGTTAGCATTATTAGCGGTCCAGATCCATTCAGCGTCATAAGAAATACCGGACACAGAAGACCAGATATTAGGATCTGAAGGATTGTTAGTGCCGTAGCTTACAGGCGCTGTCCAGCCTTTACAAGCCGCAGGATTAAAGTCAAAAGAATTGACCGCGCGTATGGAAAACTGATCGCTTCCTGTAAGAAGCATATTCGTGCCTGTACTCTGAAAAACATAATTTTCCGGAAGTACAAACTGAGCTAAAAAACCGGCCGGATTATTAGTTCCCGGAGCCAGGCTTGAAACATCATTAGTTATGGCAAAATACAAAGAAAAGGGTATGCCGCATTCAATATTCAGCGAAGTTGTACTGGAGCTTTTCCAGTCGCTGCTGATGATCGGGCTCCATTGCAAACTTGAATTATCCCAGATCATATAAGAATTATCAGCAGTTGCTGTAGTTGTAATATCGATCGGTATGGCAAAAGCATTGATCGATAAAAATGCAGCAGTAAAGCAAACCAGAAATATCAAGATCTTTTTCACTTTATAACTCCTTATTAATTATTAAATTATCAGTTAGCTTTTTTTCCTTTTAAATAAACCCAGACCCAGCAGACCGCTTCCCAGAAGAAGAAGTGTGGCAGGCTCAGGTACGGGTGCTACATCAGTAACCCCCACTACCAGGTCATTGTAATCCCAGTCTGCACTGTTCGCAGGAAGGTCTTCAAATGCTGCAACTACATCAGGGCACCCCATAAGATAAGGAGTTACATCTCTGGTATCAAAAATAAGTCCATATTCATTTCCTCCGTTCAAAGTCTCATCAGAAAAGAAAGGACCGTAACCGGCTGAAGGATTAGCCAGGTAAAAACCGAATCTGGAACCGATATTTGCGGAATGGACAACAGTGCCGTCATTATAAGAAGCAGTTCCTGCTGCAAGATCGAATTCTATACGAGCAGAAGTATACACCCCGGCAGAACCGGAAAAAAGCTGAAGCATTTCACCGGCAGTAGGAGCCATAGTTATGTCATTAACAGCATCATAATTATAATTATAAATGCCGAAAACATTCTGGTTTTGATTTCCTGCCAGCTCCAGCAATATGGTAGCTACAGCATCATCCTGATTCCCGTCAGTATCAGTAAGTGCTACATAACTGGAACCGACTGCATTTACATTGTCATAATTGGAATTACTCAAAACATCCCCCAGACTGGGATAAGCCATTACTGTCTGTCCGGCAAAAGCGCAGATCAAACCTGAAACCAAGAGCATAATCACTGTTTTCTTCATCTCTTCCTCCTTAAATGTTGCATTAATGAACAAATTTTATTTTCCACCTGCTTAAAGCAATCTCTATGCCAGAACCAATATTCAGATGTTTAATGCTTTTGAAACTTATTCACAAATTATTGTATTACAATGTTTTAAAAAAATATTACGTTTTTTTCTCTATTATGTTGTCCTTGTCAAATTTTGTAAATTTAGATAAACAATTTGTAAGTTTTTTTTACAACTTTACAGCAAATAAAACAATATCCAGCTAAACTACTGATTATTAGTATATTATGTAAAATTTTCAGTGTAGGCCTGATTTACATATGAAATAGTGAAAAGTGACAAAATACATGAGACAAGAAAATCAATGTTTATCATGGTCTTTCATCAGTGTTCATCATAATAAAAGAATTATCCATCAGTGTTCATCATCCCACAAAAAAAAAGGAGCGGATCTCTCCGCTCCTTTTTATTAGCGATAA
>Ga0272442_10006326_pt1 | contig 15583 bp, 14 predicted proteins | sample SSMForm2O_FD_200262 | JGI IMG/M metagenome (GOLD analysis project Ga0272442, IMG submission 200262) | Marine sediment archaeal communities from Little Sippewissett salt marsh, Falmouth, MA, United States - SSM-Form-2O | ecosystem: Environmental > Aquatic > Marine > Wetlands > Sediment ...
TGTGTCACTGTCTGTGTCGGTATCTGTATCAGTATCAGTATCAGAGTCGGAATCCGCATCTGAGTCCGCATCAGCATCAGATGCATCTTTCTGCTTGTCTTGTGCATCTACGGACGCGTCGTTTTCCTGTCCGCTGGAGTCGTTGCAGCCCGACAGAAGAACTGCCAGTAAGCCGACGAGAACGGTCTTCAGGATTGTCTCACCGCTCATAGCCAGGGCCCCCTGTAAATGAAATCATTGTGAAAACAGTTTACTCTGATGAAACCGCAGGCTCAATACGATTCTGGATTCACGAAACCCCCTCCACAATCTCCTCCACCGTCGAAATTGATATCCCTCAGCTCCCTTCGTCTCCACCGGTGCCAGTGACATTTTATTATAAATAATTCCGACATTTTGCAGATTGTCTTCAAAATTAACGCAACCATCTGCGGTTTTGTTCCGATAATGTATATATGAAATACGATCACGACATACACAAACGCCGGTCGGTAAGGCTGAAGGATTACGATTACACCCGGGACGGGGCGTATTTTGTGAAGGTGTATATAAAATACAGGGAAAGCCTGCTCGGAAACATGGAAAACGGAAAAGTCAGCCTGAGCAGATATGGCTGCATAGTGCGCGACAGCTGGTTATGGTTGGAAGAACAGCATTCGTATGTCACCCTGGATGAATGGATTATCATGCCGAATCATATGCACGGGATCATTCTAATCGGTGATCGATGTAAGGGCGGTGATCGATGTAAGGGCGGTTCGCGAACCGCCCTTACTACGATGTCGATGTCGATGTTGAAGTCGAAGTCAAGGTCAAGACCGACATCGATGACGACACCAGGCCCGACCAGGCGCAAACCACTTGGCCGTTTGATCGGAGCGTTTAAGACCTTTTCAACAAAACAGATCAACAAAATCCGGAACACCCCCGGCCTGCCTCTGTGGCAGCGCAATTATTTCGAGCGCATAATACGCAATGAGCTTGAACTGAATCACATACGTGAATACATCATGCAGAATCCGGGACAATGTCACGACGATGATGTTCATCCGTTCAAACTGACAATGGCTGATTTTGTTTAATGCAGGCCGCGATGCAAGGGCCCTTCAGGCTTCCGCCTTCGCCCTTCGGGCTACGGCGGACAAGACGGCGGACAAGACGGCGTGATCCTTGAATCTGGATATCAAACCGTTCTGTGCGAATACGTGCATAATCCCCTCATACAACATTTGAAACGAACAGGCAGGAACAGATCGGGAGGAACCTGACATTAAAAGATGCAATACATTTTATTAACATCTAAAAGAAAGCCCCGCCACATGACATGGCTCCCTTTCATTGACACACCCGAAACCTTAATATATACAACGCATTCGTTCGGCTGCAGTGCAGCACACGGGGCCATAGCTCAGCTGGGAGAGCGCATGACTGGCAGTCATGAGGTCGGGGGTTCGATCCCCCCTGGCTCCACTAAACAGCTTACTTCATATTCCCCGCAACCTCGGCGATTTTTTCGGCCAGGGTGCCCACTTCTTCGTTTGTATGGGCACTGGAGAGGAAGAGTATCTCGTAAGCGGACGGAGGCAGGTAAATGCCCTCTGACAGAAGCTGTGGATGAAGTCGGTTGAAGCGATTCACGGCTTCTGTCTCGATTTTGTCCGCGCTTGACGGGATTTCCCCTTCAGAAAGATACAGCCATATCAGCGAGCCTATTCTGCGCCATTTGACAAAGGGAATATCGCTGGCAGCGGCTTCGAGCTTCTCATCAAAATGCTTTCCCAGGGATTCGAGCGTCTCGTAAACCTTTTCGTCCTTTGAAAGCGCATCCAGCGTGGCGATCCCGGCCGAAAGTGTGACCGGGTTTCCGGACAGCGTGCCCGCCTGGTAGATGTCACCCGTGGGAGCGAGCTTTTCCATGATGTCCCTGCTTGATGCAACTGCTCCAACCGGCATGCCACCGCCTATGATCTTGCCCAGGGTTGCGATGTCCGCATCAACGCCGGCTATTTCACCATATCCACCGAAGCTGAACCTGAAACCGGATATAACCTCGTCGAATATGAGCAGCGCCCCGTTGTCGGCGCAAAGTTTCTTAAGCAGCTTGAGCCATTCGGGCCTCTGCTCCAGAAGGCCGTTGTTTGCCGGAAGCGGCTCGATTATAACGGCGGCAATTTCTTTTCCGTATGAAGCGAACGCCTTTTCAACCGCCTCGTCGCTGTCCAGCGGACATACAATGGTGTTTGCCGCAAGGGCAGGGGGCACGCCCGGGCTCGAAGAAGTGCCGAAAGTCGCAAGCCCGCTTCCCGCCTTTACCAGAAGGGAATCCGAATGACCGTGATATCCCCCCTCGAATTTTATGATCCTGGGCCTCCCGGTCGCTCCCCGGGCCAGCCTGACGGCCGTCATCACCGCTTCAGTGCCTGAGCTTACAAAGCGCACCTGTTGCATTTTTGGAAAAGCCTTTAACACTCGTTCGGCAAGCTCGATTTCCCTGAGGCAGCAGGCACCGTACGAAAGACCCTGTGTCGCGGCTTTACGGACTTCCTCCACTACACTTCTGTGACAGTGGCCGAGAATGAGCGGCCCCCAGGACATGCAGTAATCAACGAATTCGTTCCCGTCCTCATCCCTGAAACGCGATCCGAAAGCGCTGCGGAAGTAAACGGGGCTGCCGCTTACGCTTTTAAATGCCCTGACAGGGCTCGATACCCCGCCCGGCATGAGACCGCATGCCTTTTCGTAAAGTTCCCTGGATCTTTTCCAAGTAATGCTCATGATTCCTCCGGTCCCGATGCATGCACATAAGCGTCATACAGAAGCTCTACCCAGCTGTCAAAACCGGCCCCCATCACGGTAACGGATTCGACACCCAGCTTTTCAACCGCTTCTTTCGTGGTCGAGCCGATAACGAACACAGGATGCTTAATCATCCATCCGTTATGTCTGTACAGCCTCCGGGCTGCGCTCGGAGATGCAACAAAAACTGCAGCCACTGGAAATTCCCCGTATTCGGCAATTACTGGAGCGATATTTTCGTAAAAAATGAGGGGGACTATTTTATATTTTGCCTCTAACAGAATGGAATCCAGCCCTCCGGCCCTCATGTTTCCTCTGACAACGGCGACAGAGGCCTCAGGATCGGTTTGATCGATTATCATGGGAGCGAGCACACTGCCTTCCGGAGGCTGGGCCACTATATCGGCGCGTATACCATGAGCGGCGAGCTCGTCTGCAGTTGCTTTCCCCACGGCGGCGACCATGGAATCCTTTATCATATGCAGAAGACGGGCCTGTTTCATTCCACGAACGGCTCTTCTGCTGCTGAACACGAATACGTCAAAATTCCTTTTCGGAACACACTCCGGTGTAACGTATGCGGTTTTTATGCAGGGTATCTCCATAACGCTTGCACCCCTTTTCTTAAGTGCAAGTGCCAGTGGTTCGTTGTCCTCAGTTTCTCGCGTCAGCACCACGGCCGGGCGGGTCGGTAAATCCATTCCGGTATCTCCTTTTTCTGTTTATGTGGCATTCCCTGTTCTATCCAAGTTCGTGCTTTCCTAAATGCTTCATCCTTTGCCGGAGATGCAAATGTCCGTATTGCATAAGGTCCTGATTCAGAGGGAGCCGCAACCGATATCCTGAAACCACTGTCCGTGATTCTCACCCATGCGCCAAAGGGTGCGTGGCATCCTCCTCCGAAGATCACGTGAAGATCCCGTTCGGCCGTGACGCACTTCCTGGTATAGGGGTCGTCTATTTTCTCGATCCTCTGTATGGCTTCTGCGTCGTCTTCCCTTGTTTCGACCGCGATTACGCCCTGTCCCGGGGCGCATATCCAGACTTCCGGGTTCAGGTCAAACGCCATCAGTCCCTCAATATCGAGCCTGAGTCGTTCAACACCGGCTCTGGCGATAACGATGGCGTCAAAATCACCACCCAGGAGTTTTTTTATCCTGGTGGGCACGTTGCCCCTTATGGGCGCGGGCATGAGTGTGGGCGATATTCTCTTCAACAATGCCTGCCTCCTCAGGGAGCTTGCGCCCACAACGGCCCCGTCGTTCAATGGAAGCACTCCCTGTGGGGCATAAGAATCAGGGTGGACGAGAAGCACGTCTTCTGCACAGTCCCTTTTCAGCATGGCCGGGACGCAGAGTCCGCGAGCCACCTCGGTGGGCAGATCCTTTAATGAGTGAACAGCGAGATCGATATTGTCATCAAGCAGTTCCTGCTCGATTTCCTTGGTGAAAAAGCCTACGCCGTCCTGCTCGTGAAGCGCCTTGTTCTGAAACCTGTCTCCCGATGTCCTTATTATTTTCAGCTCGGTTCGTCCCTTAAGCAGCTTCCGGACGCGGTCGGCCTGTTCGAGTGCAAGACGGCTTCCACGCGTACCCGTTCTGAGTGTTCTATCCGGCATTATTCATCTCCATTGCCCTGCCTGCCCGCATCCTTGAGGATATTAAATACCTCGTTTGTATATTCAAAAACTATGTTCCTCAGGTCATTCCGAAGCCTTTCCCGGTCCTTTTCCGGCACATAGGCCAGGCGGTTCTCAATCAGTCTCGGTATTTCCTCATTTACGAGCTGCCTGTGATGTTTCTGAACCGTGTCCAGAATCCCGCACACTGCATTCTCGCTGCAGAAAGCGTGAAACTCATCGACTGCACGGTCGACGAGGCTTTCCGTCTCCCTGTTCCTTGACTCAGCATCACTTGATCTTTCGCAGTTGTAAAACTCCGTAAGCTCGTCGAGACCAGCAATCTGTACGTGTTCAGCGATTCCATCTCTTTCCACCTGCTCGGGAATCCCGATGTCGAGTATCAGAAGACCGCGGTCGCCTGTACGCACGGGTATATGTTCACTGCGGACCACGGGCGTCATCGCCCCGGTGGCGACAATGGCTGCATCCACATCCGAAAGCACTTCGACAAGTTCACTCAGAGGGTGAATTCTTGAGCGCCCTTCTTCGCCGACTGTACGGTTCACGTACACCGGGATGAATTGTTCGTCCTCCTCCAGAAGTCCCTGTATTCTCTTACCGATCCGGCCCATGCCTACGACGGCCACTCTGACCCTGTCCATGTCCTCTGTGCTGTTTCTAAGGTAATTCAGCGCAAGCGAATGAACGCCGACCGCGGCATTTTCGATCAGGCCCCTTCGAAGCGCGATGCGTACGAGCCTTCCTGCAACTGTTCCGAGGCCGTTGAGAACCCTTGAGGATGTGCCACGTTTTCTCGCGACTTCAAGGGCCTTGTAAAGCTGTGACGCGATCTGGCGCTCTCCCACCACGAGCGATTTCTGGCCTGTGGCCACCCTGAAGATGTGCATTGCAGCATCTTTTCCGGTGTATATATAGGGTTCAAAGGAATTACGTGCCACGGGATCCAGCCTCTGTTTCATCTGTGTACGGAGCAGTTCGGCCGCCCATCGTATGTCTGATCCTGATACTATCCATTCATTCCGGTTGCACGTATTCAGGTCAAAGAAACCGTCGGCCGCCTTCATGGAACGAAGTTGCTTCGATATGGACACGGCTTCGTCATCAGACAGAACGATGCCCGATCGCCAGCGTGAAGACGCAAGCCTGAAGTCGCAGCCGACAACGGCTATGGGTATGCCGTTTGTGTTTTCGTTCATCATCCGTCCTTCCGGGTGAGCTTCGTGCTCAGTGCTTCGGCCGCTTCGAAACCCGAAGCAACTGCGTCCTTCATTCCGACCCCGTGCATGTAGTTGCCAGCCAGGTAAAGCCCGTCCACGGACGCGAGTACAGTGCGAATTTTTTCCATTCTTTCAACATGTCCCTGGACGAACTGGGGGATGGCGTGCGGGTGCCGTCTTATCATTCTGAACGAAGGCTCCGTTGTCAGATTCAGAAGCCTGTCCAGATCGTCCTGCACTATCGAGACCACACCCTCGTCATCCAGGTTCAGTGCGTCCCAGTCCATCATGCCTCCGACAAAGCCCGTGAGAAGATCTCCATTCCCGGGCGCTCTTCCATCAAACAGCCTCGAAGGGAACAGGATCCCGAGAGACCTGACACCCTGCTTTCTGGGAGCCAGGAAGCCGAATCCGTCCGGTACTTCATCGAGATGTGATTTGTAACCGAGATACACGACAGCGAGAGGGGCCATGGGGATTGTGGAAACAAGTTCCGAGATGTCCGCGGCAATGTCTCTTAAAAGTCGGCCGGTCTCCCTGGGAGGCACGGCAATTACGAGATTGGGGGCGCTGAACTGACCCTTCTCGGTAAGAACCCTGTAGATGCCGTTCTGCCTGCTTACGGATCGCACAGCTGTCGACGTCATGCAGCGCTCTCCAATTATTCGCGCCATCGTATTAGTAAGGTGCCCCAGCCCGTATCTGAAAGAAAAAAGGCCCTTTCTCGGACTGATTCCCTTTCCTTTCCACTCCCTGCGCCTTTTTCTCATGTGTCCGACGGCACCCCTTATCATGCTGCCGCTGTTCTGTTCGAAGTTCCAGAACAGCGGAAACGCGGCACGGGCGGACAGCATTGCGGGATCCCCGGCATAAACGCCGCTGATAAAGGCTCCGGCCAGCATCTCTGCGGCCTCTTTACCGAAACGCCTGTTGAAAAATTCCTGTGCCGTGTCATCGGGGTCTGAGCGTGACGACCTGAACGGCTCGGTGATGAGCGCCATTTTTCCCTTAAAGCTAAGAAGCCTGCTTTTTAAAAAAGAACCGGCAGACGTAAAAACCGGGTGAAGTTCATGATCTCTCACTATGAAACGATTCGAAGCGCATTCCCTTGTGCTCACGAGTTCGTTTTCCATGCCTGTTTCTTCAGCCAGTGTGAAGACGTCGTCAGCAGAACCCATGAAGGTATGAGGTCCCCACTCCAGGAGGAAGCCGTCCACCATCCTGCTTCGTACATTTCCGCCAGCTTCTTTTTCCGCCTCGAGAACAACGGTGGAAACGCCGTTGTGCATAAGGCGCAAGGCGCACGACAGTCCGGCTATTCCTCCACCAGCAACTATGACATCGCAGTCCATTGCCTACTCCCAACCGGCCTTTTCAGAGGTCTGAATCACCAGTTTCTCCAGCATGCCGATAAAGGCAGGATGAACACCCGGTGCCGGTGTTCTCTTGAAGCTCTCTATGCCGCATTCAGCGGCCAGCTGAGCGATTTCGATATCAAGCTCATACAGTGTCTCGAGGTTTTCGCATACGAACGAAACCGGCACTGTCACTATGGATTTTACCCCTTCCTGAGCCACTCTTCTGATCTCTTCATCCAGAAAAGGCCTTACCCACCTGACAGGGCCCACCCTGCTCTGAAAGGCGCAGGATGACTGAACGCCCCGGGGTAACGACTCTTTGAGGGCACTGACCGTGGATTCGACCTCTTGCACGTATGGGTCGCCTTTTCTGATTACGGATTCGGGAAGACCGTGGGCACTGTAGAGCACGTATGCACCTTCCCCGACAAGGGGCAGGGTCAGTTCGGCCATGGCCTTTATGTATCCGGCTTCATCAGGAAAGGACCGCGTCACGGCAAGCTCAAGGCCCTGGTTTGTGCAGGCCTTCTTTACATCCCTTACAACTGCACCACTCGTGGTTTTAGACCACTGTGGGAAAAGGGGGAGTGCGATGATGCGCCTGATGCCTGCCGCTTTCATCTCCAGTACGGCGGTTTCCGGTTTCGGCTCACTATAGGTGAACGCATAATTCACGGGACAGGCCCGGAACATTTTCAGGCTGAGCGCTTCAGCCTGGGCGCGTGTTTCCGGTATAACGGGGCTTTTACCCCCTATGGCCTCGTAATGCTCAGACACCATTTCGAGCCTCCGGGACGTGATCATGCGGGCGAGAAGCGGACGGACGGGCCATGGTGCTCCGAAGACCATTGGATCGCCAAGAAGTGATCTCAAAAAGAGAGCGATGTCCTCTTTTTTTTCAGGACCGCCCATGTTCAAAAGGAGAACGCCCGTGCCGCTGTCCGCCATCATACCGTCCTCGAATAAGTCCTCTTTGAGTCGTCAGCCTCAAGGTAGCGATCAAAAACCATGCACACATTTCTTATGAAGAAGCGGCCGGTTGAGGTAACGTTTATTGAATTGCCCCTCAGCTCGACAAGGCCGTCTTTTTCAAGCGGCTCAAGCTTTTTCAGGTCTTCAGCAAGATAATCCACAGCATCGATATGGAATTCTTCAGACAGCGTATCCAGATCTGCATGGAAGTTACAGAAAAGATCGAGCAGCAGTTCCCTTCGTATTAAATCGTCCTGATCAAGCAGAAAGCCCCTGATTACGGGGAGTACGCCCGTACTGACCGTCTTCATGTACTCTTCGAGTTCCTTTTCGTCCTGTGAATACGACGAACCCATTGATGATATGGCCGAGGCGCCGAAGCCGACTATATCAATGCCCCTTCCCGTCGTGTACCCCATGAAATTACGCCTCAGAGTACGATTGCGGGATGCTACTGCAAGGGGATCATCCGGAAGCGCAAAGTGATCCATCCCGATGTACTCGTAACCCGCTTCGAGAAAAATGTCCGTCATCAACAGGAACATGGAGGCCTTTGTATCCTGATCGGGAAACCCCATTTCTTCGAGTTTTTTCTGATGCGGCCGTATCCATGGCACATGCGCGTATGAGTACAGGGCGATTCTTCCGGGTTTGAGCCTTATGGTCTGGAGGGCACTGCGCTCACAGCTTGAAAGACTCTGACCGGGAAGGCCGTAAATCAGGTCGAAATTGATGTTTTCAATCCCCTTTTTCCTGATGTGACCGACAGCGTCCTCCACTTCCATGAGACCCTGACCCCTTTTTACGGCATTGAGCACAGCGGGTGAAAAGTCCTGTATTCCCAGTGAATACCGGTTGAACCCGTGTTTCAGAAAAACATCAAGCTTCCGGGCGGTTGAAGTTCTCGGATTTATCTCGACGGAAAGCTCGGCATCAGCGGCAATGTTCCATCTGTCGTGAATGTATGAGAAAAGCCTGTCAAGCTGATCTTCAGAGAGAGTATTCGGTGTGCCGCCGCCTACGGCTATCTGGCGGACGGGTCTGTCGGGTGTGATGCTTTCCTGCGCGGTCTGCATTTCACTCATAAGGCAGTCCACATAGGATTCGAGCACCTCGTTTTCAGTACAGACGAAAGTGTGGCATCCGCAGAAAAGGCATCTGGAACTGCAGAAGGGAATGTGAAAGTAGTGTCCCAGCCCGGGATCTTTTTCCAGGCTGTTTCTTTCACGCCAGCGTCCGAGCAGCTTCCTGATATCGACAGCGTGAAAATGAGTAGCAGGCGGATAGCTTGTATAACGCGGACCTCTTACATCGTATTTTTTCCTCAACCCGGGGTCGATTTTCCGGGGGTCCTGTGCAGAGGCTGTCCGTGCAGCTGAATTCATGACGAGGTCCTTACCGCATCGACGAAGGCTTCAACGCCTTCGACCGGTATGTCCGGTACAAGGCCCTGTCCCAGGTTGACTATGTATCCCGTGCCTTCCATTGCGCGGATCATTTCGGCGACCGTATTTTTAATTTCATCGGCTGGTTTTTTAAGGATTGCGGGATCCATGTTTCCCTGAAGAGGCAGATCCGGCCCCAGCCTTGCTCGCGCTTCTTCAAGCGACAACGAGGAGTCTATAGAAAGGACGTCACAGCCCGAGGATGCGGCCGCTTCGAGAAGGTGTTTCGAATTTCTGGAGTACAGAATAACGGGTACACCCAGTTTCCTGGTTCTCTCGATGACTCTTTTAACAGCGGGAAGCGCCATGTCGACGTACTGATCCAGATCCAGTTTTCCCGCCCAGGTATCGAATATCTGAACAACATCAGCTCCCGCCTCAACCTGTAGCGCCAGAAGATCAACGATGACGTCGCTTATCTGCGCAATAATCTCTTCGTATAGAGATCTCTGTTCTGTGTACATGGTGAGGATGTTTTCAAGACTGCGGTTGGGCCCCTGCTCTACAAGGTATGAAGCCAGCGTGAAAGGCGCCCCTGCAAAGCCGATAACGGCTTTGTCAGGATGAAGGCGATGTGCCAGGGCTCTGACAGTATCTCCAACGTAGTCGAAGGCCATTGTGGCATCCACCGGCGAAAGCCGTACACAGTCGCCGTAGTGCCGTACCAGCGGGCATATTGACGGCCCGCCGTCATCGTAGCTTACGCTTGCTCCCATTGAATCCAGCACAATGAGTATGTCGCTGAAGACTATGGCTGCGTCCACTTCAAAACGATTCAGAGGCTGCATGCTTACTTCAAAGGCCAGATTCGGACTGCGCACGATATCCCAGAAGCTGTGGTCCTTCTTGATCTCCCGGTACTCGGGCAGATATCTACCGGCCTGTCGCATGAGCCAGACGGGCGGACGGTCAACCTTTTCGCCTCTGCAGGCGGCCATAAACCGATCTTTTGAGAGCATATGAATTCTCCTGTGTTCCTTAAGACCGGAATATACATGATCTGCATGGTGGTATTGTCATGGTTCTGTCATTTTGCAAATACTACAAATGTGTTTTCTATCTAATTGAAAGTAATAACAAAATGCTTTAAACTGCCTTCCTCCAAGAAAAGCGAAAGGAGTTTTTCAAAAATGATAATGCAAAAATCGAGTTACAGTCTGCTTGCTTTATGCTTCTGCGCGGCCTTTTTCCTTGCAGGCATCGAAGCCAGAGCCGAGATGGCCGACAGGCAAGCAGAAGCCAAGATGCAGAAGCAGAAAAAGGCAAAGCACAAGCTGGCGAACTTCAAAAAAGACCCCAAGGTCACAAAGAAAAAGAAGAAAATCAGGCAGAAGCTCGGCCCGGTTGCAAGAGAGCAGAAAAAGCACACGGTGAGAACTGTCAGGATTAACCGTCTGGAAGAACTGGCCAAAGCCATGAAAAGACAGGATCTTCTGACGAAAATAAAAAAAATGCGCGAAAATGAGAGTGCCAGGCACGAAAAGGCCATGAAGCGTGTCAGGGAAGGCAGGAAGCTGAAGAAAATGGCCCCCGGGGATCGTGAGATGAAAAAGCGAGGCATGAAAAAGGGTATGAAAAAGGGCTTCAGGAAGGGCTTTGAGAAGCGGGATGACAAGGTAAAAGGAGAGAAATAATGACACGACATCTGAAGATGGTTCTGTTTGCCGCATTTCTCGGCTTCAGTCTGATAATCACTGCCGGGCTCTTTGCGGGCTGCAAAAGCAGGGATGCCGGAGATAAGGCTTCGTCGATTGATAAGACGATTGAAAAATCATCAAAAATGATGAAAAACAGGCCCGGTAAAAAGAACAAAAAGATCAGGAAGGAGCGCCAGCCGAAACCGGAACCGGTTGCCGAATTCACTGAAGAGCAGCTGAAAGAAATTGAAAAGGAAGCTACCGAGAATCTTAAGAAGAGGATAAAGGAAGAAAAAGCCGAAGAATATATCCTCCACCTTGAAAAGAAAATTGAGAAGGACCTCGAAAGGGAGAACGAAAGCTAGACCCCGTTCTCACCCGATTGCTGCGGCACGAATCCAGCCGGGATATTTCCATAACGTTACACATTCACTTTTCGAACTGCCACAGGAGAAAAGACCACTCGTCTGCGAGTTCTTCCAGCCTCTGATCCCTTCGTGATCCGATCCCGTGACCCGCTTCATAGTCGACCCTGAGGATAACGGGCCTGTCGCTAGATGTAGCCGCCTGAAGCCTTGCCGCCATCTTGCCCGACATCCATGGATTAACGCGGGGATCATTAATGCCGTGCGTGAGCATTACGGCGGGGTAGGCGACACCGTCTTCCACCTTGTGATAGGAACTCATCTCCAGAAGGCCTCTGAACTCCTCCTCGTCTTTCACGGTTCCGAACTCGGCGATGTTTGGCACCCCGTTTGTCGTTGTCTCGGCACGGACCGTATCAAGACAGCCGACGTTTATCAGCGCGGCCCTTAGAAGATCCGGCCTCTCGGTTATTGTTCGGCCGATTAAAATTCCGCCCGCGCTGCCGCCCTGGCCCGCGACGCGTCCTTTTGATGTATAACCCTCACTAATCATGTACTGTGCGCAGGCTATGAAGTCCTTCCACGTGTTCGGCTTGTTTGTTTTCTGTCCGGCAAGGTGCCAGCCCCTGCCTTTTTCGCCTCCGCCGCGTACGTGCGCATATGCAATTACACCGCCCTTTTCCAGCCATGCCAGGCGAACGGCCCTGAAATTTACGCCTATGGATATTCCGTATGACCCGTACCCGATCAGGAGTGTCGGGTTCGTGCCGTCCATTTTGATGTTTTCTGGATAGATAATGGACAGGGGCACCATGACACCGTCGTGGCTTTTTACCTTTACTTCCTTTGATGCAAAGCCGGGTACATTGTCGAATTTACCCTCGGGCATGAGGCCCGTATCCGTAAAGGTGTCGTCCGTCGGATTGTATTCATATATCCTGCTTCCCCTGGTCCATGAGTTCGTATAGATGAAGGGGGTGTCGATTTGCTGGCTGACACAAACTACATAACCCGCGGCCTCACCCGGAAGCTCGAGCACTTCGGGTTCGGGGTTTTCATAAGAACTCCTGATAATTCTGTTATAGCCGTCGTCTATTATGCCTGCGTACAGTGCTTCGGCCGTTGTCGCCACACTGTCGATGACATAGTCACCTTCGGGAATTGCACATTCACTTTTTTCAAAACCGGGCTCTGCAAGATTCGTCCTGACGATTTTATATCTCGCCGCATTATGGGAGCTTCTCAGGTAGATATGAGTGTCGAAAACAGCGTAATCGTCGACCGCATGCTCAACGTCGCATATCTTCAACCAGGGCACGTCTTTATCGAAAAGGGATTTTACGGGAGCAGTGTACAGGGTAAGTGGGTTGGAGTCGCCGTGTTTGATTTTCAGGATAGCGAAAGGCGAGTTCTCAGGCAGGTGGATGCTGGGAAAATCCACATCGCTCAAGAAAACCCGGTCCGAGTGTCCCGCGGCCATAATAAGTAAGTCTTCTTCAGTGAATGTGTTCAGTCTGTGATAATGGACCTTCGTGTTCTTGTATATGTCTGTCGCAGGCGCTCCTTCGGGCAGATTCTGTCTGCGCGAATAAAAGAAGCCCGCGCTGTCGGATTTCCACTGCGGAGCATTGTAGGCCGTCTCCACCCTGTCGATCGTTTCCTCAAGCAGCTTTCCGGTGTCAGTTTCCATGATGTGATAAACGGTTTCCTCTGATCCGCCCTGTGCCAGACCGTAAACCACATACTTTCCGTCCGGAGAAGGTTTGTATGCACCGATTGAATAGTGCTGACCGTCCGGAGACTTCAGCTTCTCAGGATCGACAAGGAGCTCTTCCTTGTGCGTTTTTGCGTCAACCCTGTAGAGTTTGGGTATGTTTTCACCGGCATTGAGCTTTTTATAGAACATCGCGCCCTCTGGCCGGCGGTATATCGAGCCAATCCTGAACTGCTTGTTCTTATCCAGCTCCCTGATCCGGGCAAGGAGTTCTTCGCGACCAGGTATGGTCTCAATCACACTGCGTGAATAGTCCGCCTGCTGCCTGAACCATTCCTGCACGTAGTCATCTTCCATGTTTTCCATGTAGCGATAGGGATCACTGACACTGACGCCCCAGTGTTCGTCCACAACGTTATCGATCCTGGCGGCGGGAGGACGGTTTTCCTGTTTTGTGGCGTCCTGTGCACTCCTGGGAGGAGGCACGCTGTCGCTGCAGGAAAAAGCGGCCGAAGCCAGTATGCATACGGCAAGGCAGGCTGTAACTGTTCTGATGGTTGTTTTTTCGTTCAGGTGAAACATAAGATTTCTCCTTTCAGTTAATAAGCCAGGATGGAATTTACTCTGCAGCAATAAAGACGGGTCGGTTTGAAGCATCTCAGGGAGTGCATCCCGTTCTCAATAGACTGACGCCGCGGCTTCCGTGCGCGACTGCTGCAAGATCCGCATGCGAGTCCACGGCCAGAGATGGTTTTTTCGTATCTTTGACACTCAGTATAAAGGGCTTTATGGGGTCGGTTAAATCATAAGCCACGATCCTGCCGGATTTTTCCGCCACGACGGCCGTCTGTGGACCGAGGAGAGTACAGGATACAGCCTCGGACCCTGTCGGTGCCCGGGCGAGCCGCACGGGTTTGTAAGGATCCGAAAGGTCCAGGACGCCGAAACCGGCCCCGTATTCAGCCGTCAGCCCGGTATCGGCATTCATGTCAACGTCGACAACTCTTCCATCAGTGGCGATTTTAGCCCTGACAACGGGCCCTTCTTCGGATTGATAGGCGATAACAGCGGTGCCGCCGAGTGAATCGGCGATAAGACCGAACACGTCGTTTGCGGACACCGCCTGAACAGCCCTTCCCTGTGTTTCAACCTGGCTTACGGCTACCGGGTTCTGTATGGTTCTGAGGTTGAAAAGCGCCACTCCATCTGAATAGCCCGCTGCAATGGAATACCCGGAGTAAATGCCGATGCCGTGAACGTCCTCGATGCCCGAAAGCGCTCCTTCGCCCACAAGAACCTGTGAACGCTGCCTGAAATCACCGGCCGAGAAGGTCTCCATGCCTGATTCACCCTCGGCCACTGCCACGCCTCTTTCGTCAGCATCCAGCGCCACGGCGTCTCCCGTGGTCTCAATGGTCTGAATCAGCCGGGGATTTGCAGCATCGTCGGTGCCGTATACGGCAACTCCGTCCCGGCCCATTGCAACGTACATGAATCCGGGTGCCAGTGCCACGTCCAGGGCGGGTGCGGGCGTGCTTACGCTCACGGCCTTCAGTTCCACGTTTTTCATGTTGAAAGTGCATTTTCCGCTCGAACAGCGATCGGTCGTGCAGGGATCATGGTCGTCACAATCGGGGTCGGACGAGCAGGCCGAGGGCAGGCGCCTGTTGTCGGATGCATCAAGCAGCGACAGTCCTTCTATTCCGCCGTCGGGCACGAATGATTCGTCGGTGTCTTCGGGCACAACGAGACTGGAGCCGCATCCCGCAATGCCGAGCGCGAGCAAAAAAAACAGTAAATGTCCATAATCCCTCATCCCGCAGGGGAACATAACATCCCAGAGTCCGGATGCCAATCACCTGAAAAAACCTGCAGTCGGGTTTCTCATGGATGTATATGAGAGTGTTTTACCTGTTTAAACAGCGATTGTAGCATGTTATGCTACCTTTGGGTATAATGAATCTTGATTCTCATAAACGTTATGTTAACTCAACATCTGTAGAGGGCCTTTATGGTTCCTACGCTCAGTAGGAACATCCGATTGTGCATTCGTTGATTATTTCTATCTGAATTCTCTCAGGGCCCGTCAGGGGGCGTCCCAGAATCATACCCGACAGGCGCAGCGCTGATTTTGAACCCATGAACCTGAAACCGCCTGAAAGAACGTCATCCTTGATTCCGGCCACGGCTTCTGAAAGAGCGGGTCCTGTGTCCATGCCCACTGCAAGATCCATGTCTATGATGATTTCCTCATCCGAACGCTTTTTCAGGTCACGCACACGGGCACAAAGGTCGCGGACATTTTCCGACGTTACCGTGATATATCTGTCACTGACTTTTCCGGCCGTGTCCATACCCATGCGGCGAAGGGCGTCGTTAACGACCCTGTCAGCGGAATCTCTCGGTATCCTGGGCAGACTCATTCCAAACCTCATTC
>Ga0272442_10006327_pt1 | contig 15582 bp, 15 predicted proteins | sample SSMForm2O_FD_200262 | JGI IMG/M metagenome (GOLD analysis project Ga0272442, IMG submission 200262) | Marine sediment archaeal communities from Little Sippewissett salt marsh, Falmouth, MA, United States - SSM-Form-2O | ecosystem: Environmental > Aquatic > Marine > Wetlands > Sediment ...
CACCAGAATTTTTATTGTTCTGCCGGTGTTATTCATGATGTGGCACACCGGAACCGGACAGATGCCTGATGAAATTATCATGTCGCCCGAAGTGATTATTATCAAGGCGGCCGGGCTGACGGAGGGACAGAAGCCGGAGGGAGTGGATGCGATCACCCATGCCACTTCGGAGGGGCGGAATGTCCATGTCGTCAGCAAGGTGCTCATGGAATCCCTGGAAGAAAAAGGAATTAAAACGGAAATCGTACGCTTTAATGCTTTCGAAAGGCTGGATGCCATTGCCGGAGACACAACCATTCAGGTGATTGTCTTCGCAGGACCGGTCTACGGCAGCCGGTTTCCAAAACAACTGCAGGATGTTGTTCCCGGATTGAAGGATTTCATTCTGGAAAGGGGAATCGTGTGTACATCGATGACCACCTGCGGTTCCATGGACAGCGGCGGACAGACTGTCCGTACTTTTAACAACAGACTCGCGGAACATGGTATCACGGTTACAGACGGCCTGGTCATCCATCATGAATATAATGACGAGGAGTGGGAAACAAAAATAGCCGGTTTTGCACAAAAGATATCTGAACTGATTGATATGTGAGCCTGCTGCGGCAGGAATGACCGGTATTGTAATCTGATCAGAATACGGTCCCTGGTATCTTTGGAAAAGAAATGATATTTGTCTTCGAATATCCTGAATGTGACAGAAACCTGAAATCTCCATACTTCCTGCATATTGCTTTCAACCGACCCGAATAACAAGATCCACAGCACTTCAACAGCATCAGATTTTGTCTGATATCCAGGCAGATGGGTTGACCGGAATAGCCGCGATCAGCAACCCTGCCCGTGCAAGAAATCAAAACTGCTTTCACCGGTTTCCGTCCGGCCTGCGATCGCGGCAGCACTGCTGTCAGTCAATGAATGAATGCAGACGGCTGCTGAAAATCCATTTTGCACTCATGAAAACGGGGTGTACAAATTCTCATGTTTCTGTTGATTTAAAACGGAGGGGATATGAAAAATGGCGTCGCAGTACTGTTGATGGCTGCCCTGACCTGATCATCCGCTTATTCACAACACCATCCGGTGGATAAGGGGGCAGCCATTATTTCAGGGATGGCCGGTCATTAAATCATGACTACCAAACCGGAAGGTGCCGGTGAATCATGCTCGGCGATATATTCAGTGTCGCGATCGGCTGCGCCGGTCTGTTGTTTCGGGAAATCAATGGGATGCCCCGGTTTTTTTAATTTTCATACGGGATACGCGGTTTGATTATCATGGCTCTGTATGGTCAATGCCGGTGTCTTCTGTTTTTGATTTAATGGTAATATGTGGTTCGGACCCTGAAAATGATCTTTTTAATGTCGCAGCAGAAAGTGATATCCCATGAACAAAAAAGGAGGTCCGCAATGTCGGCAAAATTCAATATCCCGTATATGGTCGGGCTGTTCTATCTGACCGCAACAGCGTCCGGCCAGTTTTCACATCAGTTTACCCGCATCGCGCGAAACAGCCATTATGGCCTGGCCTACGGTGTGGCTGCCGGTCCCGGGGGTACGGTTTTTCTGGCCAACAGGGGCGGCGGTCTGCGGGCGTATACGTATAACGGCAGTGTTTTCAATGACAAGGACCGTATCGACAACGGGGGTTCCGCCGATGCCGTTGCGATCAGTCCGGATGGCACGGTTTTTCTGGCCAACGGAGATGACGGCCTCCGGGCCTACACATTTGATGGTTCTGCATTCACCAATACCGCGCATATCCATGACAATGGTGCTGCCTCCTGTGTCGCAGTCGGTCCGGATGGCACGGTTTTTCTGGCCAATGGAGATGACGGCCTGAGGGCGTATACGTTCGACGGTTCAGCATTCATTAATACCTCGCATATCAATGACGGCGGTACTGCATTGGGTGTGACGGCCGGTCCCGATGGCACAGTTTTTCTGGCCGCTTTCAATGACGGCCTGCGGGCGTATACCTATGACGGCAATGCGTTTACCAGCGCCGCAAGTATCGATGACGGCGGGTCTGCCAGATGTGTGGCGGTGGATTCAGACAATACGGTATTTCTGGCAAACTACGATGACGGACTCCGGGCCTATACATACGACGGTACTTCTTTTACGAATACGGCGCACATCGATGACGGGGGCTATGCCTATGGAGTGGCAACCGGTCCGGATCACACGGTTTTTCTGGCCAACGGAAGCGGCGGTCTGAACGCTTACTCATATGACGGCACAGCGTTCACCGGTACGGCACATATTGATGACGGAGGCAATGCCTTCCATGTGACGACCGGTTCGGATGGAACCGTTTTCCTGGCCAATTACAATGGCGGTTTGCGGGCGTATACGTATAAGGGTAACGCATTGACAAATACTGCGTATGTCAATGACACCGGATGTGCATACGGCATCGCAGTCGATGCCGTCGGCACGGTGTTCCTGGCCAATTACGGAGGCGGTTTGCGGGCGTATACATATAACGGCAATGCCTTCGACAATACCGCCTATATCAGGAGCTGCGATGCTGCCTACAGCGTGGCGGCCGGTTCCGGCGGCACAGTCTTTCTGGCCGGCGGAAATGACGGATTGTGGGCGTATGTATATGATGGTCTTGCTTTCAACAAAACGGCGCATATTCATACCGGAGGCCTTGCATATGGTGTCCAGGCCGTTTCTGACGGGGCGGTATTCATCGCGAATCATACGGATGGTTTAAGGGCTTATACTTATGACGGTAATGCGTTTACCAACACCGCCCACATCGATGACGGCGGTTATGCCAGATGTACGGCAGTCGATGCCGGCGGAACGGTTTTTCTTGCCAATTATTTTGACGGCTTGCGGGCATATACCTATGACGGCAATGTGTTTGCCAACACGGCCCACATCGACGACGGCGGCCAGGCCAGGGGCGTGACAACCGGCCTGGATGGCACAGTTTTTCTGGCCAATTACGATGACGGCCTTCGGGCGTATACCTATGACGGCAATGCGTTTACCAACACCGCCCATATCGATGACGGCGGTTACGCATATGCCGTGGCAACCGGCTCCGACGGAACCATTTTCCTGGCCAATTATGATGACGGCCTGCGGGCATATACCTATGACGGCAATGCGTTCATCAATACCGCACACCTTCATGAAGAGGGTTTGGCCTATACAGTGGCGACCGGCTTTGACGGAACGGTATTTCTCGGGACTGTTGATGAAGGCCTTTTTGCCTATACGTATTCCCCGGCCACGGGCATCGGTGGTTCATGGTCAGGTATTCCGGGAGATTACCGGATTCTGCAGAATTATCCAAATCCTTTCAATGCGGGGACCAGTATCCAATTCATGCTTCCCGAACGGATGCATATCAGGTTGCACATCATGGACATCACGGGCCGTCATGGCGAAACACTTGTCGACGATGTCCGCGATGCCGGGATGCATACCTGCATTTATCGGGCGGACGGCCTGCCCGGCGGTATTTATATCATCCGTCTCCAGGCAGGCAATCAGGTATGGGCGCACAAGGCATTGCTGGTCAAATAAGACTGCACGTACAGAATGACCAGAAAAAGGCGCCGGACATCCTGCCTGTGCAGGAAATGATGTTGTGAATGTTTATATGGATGTGTATATTTGAACCGGTCGCCGATCCCGTTTCTGCAGGAAAGTGCGGGATGATCACAGCGTGAAAAGATGACAATGCGTATGAAAAATATCAGCCCGCTTGTTTATGGAATGGTTCTGTGCTGTTCCATATCTTTTTGTTCCGGTCAGAATAGATACCGGAAAACTGTGCAGCAGGCCATCGGTATTGCCAAAGCACATTCAATCAATACAAAACGCCTCGACTGGCCTGCCATTGAGAAGGATATTCACCGGAAGGCCGGAGGTCTGTGTTCCGAAAAGGATATTTACCCGGTTTTGCAGGCGCTGGTTGACCGTCTCGAAGACCGTCACAGTTATGTGATCACGGCCGGTGGAGAACGCTGGCATAAGTTATCCGAAGAAATCAGGACAGATTCAGAAATGGTCCCGCCGCCAGAGCAGTTCAAAAAGTTAAAAATTGCGTATGTGGCCGTAAATCCCATGTCTTCTGCCGGTAAAAACCGTATGGATGCGTATGCTGATGACCTCTTTCATGCAATTCTGTCTGCCTGTCAAAAGGACATGACCGGCTGGATACTGGATTTTCGCGAAAACACCGGGGGACAGTTGTGGCCCATGCTGGCCGGATTAAGTCCCCTGATTGATTCGGATACGGCGGGATGCGCCGTTTATCCGGATGGTAACGGGTGGCAGTGGTGGGCGCGCCGTGGAAAAGCCGGTGTGGATGTGAACATACACCATCAGATCGAGAATGCCGGTGGCACTACGTGCATGGAAAAAAAGCCCGTGGCCATTCTGATCGGTCCGCGAACGGCCAGCAGCGGGGAGGCCAGTGTCATATCATTTATCGGAAAGGAAAATGTGTGCCTGATCGGTGAACGGACACGGGGCCTGGCAACAGTGAATCAGCCTTATGAGCTGGCAAACGGGGCAAAATTGATGCTGACAACGGCATACTTTGGAGACAGAAACAGCAGGATATATCCGGACGGCATTGAACCGGACATCGTTGTGCCCGGCGGCAATGAAAACCGGCCGGATGCAGACATTCAATTGATTGCCGCCATGGACTGGCTTCTTTCATTCAGGCGGGTATCCGGGCAAGGAGAATAAAGACAGTATCACTATTTGGAAACGTCCGCGGATGACAATAAAGGCAGGTTGTCTTCCAAGGATGAGGGCGCGGACAATGCCAATCACAGGAGGAAGATTGCATATGAAGAAAGTTGAACCTGATCTGGTCAAGGGAATCCGGGCATTGCCGTCGTTTCCGGTGGTGCTGGTCACGGCGGGTCGCAACATCATGTCCGCGGCGGCTTTTCATTTTTATTCGTTCGAGCCGCCCTCGGTCATGGTGGGGATCAAACCGGAGAATTACACATGTGAACTTGTCGAATCGCAGGGGGAGTTCGGCATCAACATACCGCGGGCGGATCAAATTGCGCTGATTCGCAGTTGCGGTTCTGTTTCCGGGCGGGATTGTGATGACAAGTACGGCAGGGCGGGTGTGACACCTTTTGACGGAAACCGGATTAAAAGCAGCCTGATCCGGGAGTGTCCTGTGAACATCGAATGCGAGGTGGTTCACCGGATTCAGTTCAGGGGCAGCCACCAATGGTTTGTGGGTGAAGTCCGGAGTGTTCATGTAGACAGTGATTACGCGCAGGATCAGGCACTGATGTACTGGAGCCGGGCGTACCGGAGTGTGGGAGCGATTCTGGAAAAGGCATGAGCCTGCGACGGATCGCATGAAACGGGGAAAATCACCCGGATACCCGGTGAATGCCGGCCGGATGAAACCGTTTGAGCAAACATCCGCCTCTGGAGGTATCGGGAATCCGCCTGAGGCGGATTTGCAGATCAATCATCAATGAAAGGAAGATATTATGCGGATGAGGAACATGGTTGGTCTTGCCGGCATATGTGCCGTGATCATATCCTGCACATTCCGGCCCGTGTGTGCGGCGGATCCCTGCGACCGGGCATGTCTTGAAGGGCATATAGACAATGTGCTTGCCGCCATGATTGCCCACAATCCGGATCTTCTGATGATGGCAAAGGATGTACGGTATACGGAGAACGGGGTGGCGCTGAGACCCGGCGACGGCATGTGGGGGACCCTGAGCGCCCGCGGAAAATACAATCTCTATATTTCCGATCCGGAATCGGGGCAGGCGGGATTTTACGGAACCGTTTCCGAAAACGGCCGGATGAATTATATCGCGCTGCGGGTGAAGGTCTGTGAGGCGCTGATCGGTGAAATCGAGGCCATTGTGGTGCGGCCGGAAGGAATGATACCGGGTGAAGAGCAATCACCCCCGGTGGGGGATGTCATGGATCAGAAGGCGCCCCGGCCGCAGTTCCTTCAGACTGTGCCCCCGGCCAAAAGAATGAGCCGGGAACGTCTGGTGGCGGTGGCGAATTCCTATTTTACCGGCCTGGCCAATCAAACGGGCCGTTTTACAGCCCCGTTTGCGGAGACCTGCGAACGATGGGAAAACGGGCATCACACAACGAATCAGGAACCCAATCCGGATATCCCCGGAAGCATGCCGGATATCCTGGCCATGAGCTGTGAAGAGCAGCAGAAATCCGGCTGGTTTGCTTTTGTGACCGAGATCCGGAACCGGCGTTTTCCTGTGGTTGATATTGAAAGAGGCATGGTCCTGTCTTTCGCTTTTTTCGATCACGATGCGGCTGTCCGTGAGTACCCGCTGCCGGATGGAACAATGACTCCGAACATACTGACATATCCCCAGACCATTGAAATCTCCGAGTTGTTTCAAATCCGAAACGGAAAGATCGATCAGATTGAAGCGGTCATTCATTCCGTGCCGTACGGCATGAAGTCTGAAATATGGGATCGGTGACTGGAAGCGGGGGACTGCTCATTCACCGGACGACCGGGTGGTTTCGTCGTCGCTTTTATTTTAATACAGGAGGATGAATCATGAAACGAACGGTCGCAGTCATCACTCTTTTGCTGTCTGTGGGCGCGGCTTCTCTTGTTTCGGACACTTGCGGAACGGGCCGCGCGGACCTGGTTGCCCTGATGGACAGCTATCTTGCCGCACTGGCACGGCATGACCCTTCCATGATCCCTCTGGCAGATGATGTGAAATTCGTGGAAAATACGGAAATGATTCCTGTCGGGAAGGGGCTCTGGGAAACAGCGACAGGCGGACCCGCGGCATTCAGGATCCATGTGGCCGATACGGTTGCCGGACAAATCGCCTTTTTGGGTGTGATCGGGGAGAATCACACACCAACCATACTGGGAGCCCGGCTGAAACTGGTGAATGGCAAAATTACGGAAATCGATCATCTGGTGATTCATTCCGACGGCCGGCCCCTGCATCCCAATATGAATGAAGTGCGGCCCGCATTTTTGCAGGCGCTGAAACCATCCGAACGCGTGCCGCGGGAGCGGATGCTGGAAATCGCCAACTCCTATTACGAAGCCATTGTACATGACAATGGCAGCATCGCGCCCTTTGCCGATGACTGCCAGCGTCGGGAAAACGGCGCCATCACGGCCAATGATCAGACACAGACGCCGGAAGAGGCGGCCAAGGATGACTTTTCGGTGTTCAGAAAGATGAAATGCGGAGAACAGCTCAGCACCGGATGCATGCGCTATATCACGGATATCAACCGCCGGCGGTTCATTGCCGTGGATGAGGAAATGGGCCTGGTGTTTGCTTTTTCCATGTTCGTTCATGATGGAGAGCCGCGGATTATGAAAATTACCGGGGTACCGGGCATTACTGAAAGGGTCAATGAGTGGGGCCCGTTCGACCTGCCGGCCGCCCATATTTTTAAAATCAGGAACGGCATGATTCAGGAGATTGAGGCCATCGGATATGTCGCGGAACACGGCATCAGGAACGGCTGGGAATGACCCGGCCGCCGGCTGCGGTTCCCGGGAATCACAGTATGAAAAATAAGGTTTTAGTGAATTTTTTGTTGATATTTAGTGTGGTTTGCCATATCTTTTAAAAACACTTTGTATAAGGCCAGTTTCCGTTTTCATACAGCAAGTCCCCATCATTGTTTTTCCATTCCCGTGTTGCATATACGGAATGAGACCGGCAAGGGTTTAATACGGACGGAATCTGTTGATGTCCGGATGCAGAAACGGAAATGCCTGAAAATGAAAGGAGAGCGGATGTGACCGGATAAACGCAGCGGCCGCCCAGTGATGCCCGGGGGAGGGATGCGGCAGGCATGTCCGGAATGAGAGTTCAGGCAAGGCGCAGTTTAAATGCGAAAAGCATGATTGACCATAGTTCATTTTTTTAACAAACAAGGAGGGAAAGAAGATGAAACGCGTACTGGCTGTTTCAATGATTTTGGTTTTTGTGTCTGCAGCGTGCGTTTTTTCACAAAACCAGCCGCCGCTGATACCGAATATCAAAAGTGTGGAGATCGTGGATTGTATTTTTGTGGATCAGTATCAGTGCGAGAGATACAAGGTGACGGTCAATCCGCCGTACCGCGCGGTCATCCTGACACTGAAGATTGAGAAGGAAGCAGGCGAAATGCTGAAGTTCGCGCTGGCTGATCTGACGCTTCATTATTATCATGGCGAGGACGGAAGCAGTGAAGAGGTGGCGCCCTGCGATGCGATCTCCACGTTTTCAACTGTGCTCGATGTGGACAGAACCCTCAAGACATCCAAATGCGCTCCCGGCTGGATCAAACGGGATACAGGCACGCGCACATCGGCGAGTTCGATGGTTTATGTGGATGTGGCATTCCGGCAGATCGAGCATAATATCTCTAAAATGTGGCTGTGTATTGCCAGTCCCGTGGCTTCCACAACGACCGACGGGTTTGACCTGACCGCAGAGGACAGAAAAGCCCTGGAAGAAAATGAATAAACACTGTTTTTGGTTCCGTCATATCCGCCAATTTTGAACTGTGCGGTATGGAAATCCCTGAGTATATGGATGGTTTTTTGTGATTCCGGAAGTATGGAAACAAAGCGGGAAAGGGGATTTCTATCGGCAAAGACACGCCGGGCCATGACCCGTGAAGCATTCATGAGCGGCGTTGCCCGGAGGAAGCGGAGCGGCTTCAAGTAATCTGTCAAGATGTTCGGCACACGCACTCCGGGCAGGTCCGGCACCGGATACACAGGCACTGTTTCATGATTGATCTTCAGCCCGTCCCGGAAAACCGGGATGGGTTTTGATATGAGGCACCAACGTACCTGAACGCCTTGCGCACACCACCGCCTCCGATGCTGCATGTTTACCAACGGTCTTGATTATTCCGGCATGCCGGAAACGCCGGGCAACAGGCGCTTCCGGCCGGATCAGGAACATGACATGAAGGAATTCAGTATGATCAAAATGACCGGTATCGTTCATGCGGTTTGTCGCATCCTTGCTGTGGGTCTTTCGGGCATTGGCCTGAATGCTTTCTGCCAGGATAATCTGCCGAATCTTGATGTGCCTTTTGAACCGACGCATCCGAAAGTGGTCGATACCATGATTGAATTGGCCCGTATTCAGAAGGGTGATATTTTGTACGACCTGGGATGCGGAGACGGCCGCATCCCGGTGGCCGCCGCAAAGCAATACGGCATCCGGGCGGTCGGCATTGACATCGATCCCCAGCGAATCAGAGAAGCGAATGAGAATGCGGAGCTGGCCGGGGTGACCGGCCTGGTCGATTTCGTCATCGATGATATCATGAATTATGATTTCAGCGATGCGACCGTTGTGACGCTTTATCTGCTGGATCACATCAATGTTGAATTGCGGCCGCATTTGATTCGCCAGCTGCAACCGGGCACACGGGTCATTTCGCATGCGTTTCACATGGATTATTGGGAACCGGATTCCATTGTGACGCATCCAAAAGCCCGGAAGAAGAAAATTTACTGCTGGATTATCCCTGCGAAGGTTGGGGGTGAATGGCTCTGGGATACTGAACTGCCTGCGGGTGCATCAACGTGGCATTTGACGTTGAATCAGGAGTTTCAGGGAGTCGTATACGATCTTCACGTTTCGAATGACGGATTGACGGCGAGGGGGGGAGCCGTACTGCGGGGCCGGGAGATATCTTTGAACACAGCATACACGGTAAATAACAGGCAGGTTCAAATCCATTTTCAAGGTCTGGTTCACGGTGATGTGATAGAAGGCACCCAGGAGTGGAGGTATGAAAAGGTGATCACAACATTGCCGTGGAAGGCGAAGCGAAGACCGGTTCATGCTGCGGGTGTCTGGCGCGGGAAAATGCAGGACAGGGATCACCGGTTTTCCGATTTTACGCTTCGGATTCAGCCCGGCGGGAATGGAATGAACCATTGGCTGTTTCAGGACCGGAACAATCAATACGATGATTTTCCGTATTATCAGTGGGGCGCGAGTATCTGGTTCGAAGTCAACGGATCCGTTTACAAAGGATTCATCGACAATGATATGATCGAGGGTTATATACTTTCTGATGAAAACACACATGGCGTCAAATGGGCGGCGTCCCGTCATTGATGGATCTTAAAGACATGATATACGATTCGTTCAGGGGCCATACACGGGGAGACGTTTGTGAACAAAGGGGCTGATAAAAGACATGAATCCCGGTTTTTAACGAGTGTTTTCCCATACATGCTGGTTGCGCTGATGATGATCATCACAGCGGACATGGCACTTATGGGAAAGTCCGGCGCGAGCCGCACGCGTATCAATGAAAAAGACGGTTCCGTGATGATATGGATACCTGGCGGTGAATTTGTCATGGGAAGTAATGACGGATCTGAATTTGAAGAGCCGGCCCATACAATCCCGGTCAGGGGATTCTGGCTGGGCATGTACGAAATTACAAACAGACAATATCTGATGTTTGTCGGTGAAACGGATTATGACATGCCGGATTTTTGGGATGACGGGAATCTGAATTGTCCGGAGCAGCCGGTGACCGGCATTACGTGGAAAGACGCACTCGCATATTGCAGCTGGGCCGGTGTGCGTCTGCCGACTGAGGCGGAATGGGAGTATGCGGCTGCATGTGGTGAAAAACAGCTCAAATACGCCACGGAGGATGGAGATATCGGGCCCGGATCAGCGAATTATTCCGGTGTGCAGGGTGCTGACAAATGGCTGTATGCATCCCCCGTGGGCAGTTTTCCGCCCAATCCGTTCGGTATTTATGATATGGCAGGCAATGCCTGGGAATGGTGCAGCAGCCTTTTTCAATCCTATCCCTATTCGGAAGACGACGGCAGGGAAAACCTGTCAGAGGATATCAAAGCACTGCGGGTCATGCGAGGCGGCTGCTATCATTACAACAGGGAATACTGCAGGGTTACAGACCGGCATTATCACAGACAACACCTGCATTATGATTATGCCGGATTCAGGGTTGCCCTGTCTGATTCCTGCCATGCCTGCGACAAGTGAAAACAGGGGGATGACAAATCCCCGGTTGATCAACCATGGGCGGGTGTTGTCTGCGGACCAGAATTCATGCTGTGTATTTGCCGGATGAAACCGCCTTCCGATGAAACCGCCGGGCTGAACGGAGTGCCGGTGATCACGGCTGTCTCCCCGCTTGCAGGCGGATTGCCCGGTACCGGACCATCATCGCAGGGATATCGGATACCGGTTATGAACTTCAAAACGATCATCAGTTCATCCACGAATGACATGGCTGTATCTGATCTGAACAAGTCACCGGTATCAGCGTATACAAAAATGAGTATCGAAGAGACAGGCTTTTTCCGGGAGAATCACTGAAATATGTGGCCGGTATTTTTGCAGCGAATGGTTTACAGTTACCAGGAGAAACAGGAGAAGATTCGCAAAGCAAGGGCCGGAATCGGGAGCTTGCTTGGGACGGATCATGTTGTTGAGGTCGGCTGCGGATTCGGAGCAAATTCATCTTACTGTAAAGGTCCCTATCTGGGTACAGACATCCGTCCGGATGCGATCCGTGAAGCGAAAAGATACCATCCGGACAAACATTTCCTGTGCTGTGATGTTCAAAAACACACCCGTTTATACTCAGCCTGTCACACGGTTCTTTTTTCTGCCGTATTGCATGAACTTCCCGATTACAAAGACATGATCAATTCCGTGATGCAGGATCACATATCCCGTATTCTGATTTGTGATTATGATCCCGAACTGGGCGGATGGCTTAAAATATGGATGGATATATTTGAGCCGCACTCAAAAAACTGGTGGGGCTGCAAACCGGCGCAATTGTTTCCCGAGACAGGATGGACAGTTACAAGCGGTCAGATTACCCCATCTTTTCTCTATTGGGATGCGAAGAGAATTTCCGCCGGCCTGAAGCCCTGATCATCTTGTTTCGTGCCGGAAATCACGATACCGGACGCGGGATGATTTTTCAGTCTGTAAAGGCATGTCCGTCAAAAAATTCCGGCCGGTTCCGGGATATCCCGGCGCTGTGCTGTTCCGGAAATCGATCAATGACCGGACAGGCATCTGACGTGCTTGTTTTGAACTCAGAAAGAGTAAAATCGTCATGCCGGTAATTACTGCAGGAACATTGTGGGAAATCTTCAGGCACAGCTATCAATGGCTGGCCAATCTCAGGCGTGCGAAAACAGCGAGAAAGAAGGAATCCGTGCAGGCTCTGAGAGAGGTCATTCTGGCCTCGCGCAGGACCACCGTGTATATCGGTCAATTAAGGGATACCGGTCAACGGGATCATGAAAAGGAAGCTGTCCTGTCCGAGCTGTGGACAAGACTGGCGTTCACGCTGGAAGATCTGGGTCTGGAAAAGCTGGCCGAAAAGTGCAAAATCAAGGGGAAACAGTGGGCGGATCCCGCATACTCCGACGCGGCATTCCTGGCCAGGGCGGATAACAAACTGGAAACGATCGAAAATCTGGCGGAAGGGATTCTGGCGGACATGCGGAGGAAGCACGGGGACTGACCGGAAGATACATGGTCATGTTTGTGAACGCGGTCGATGCGGCTCCGGCAAGGCGAGATGAAATATTTAATTTGAATCATTTTCCTCCGTCGTCCCTTCATCACCTGTTCGTATTTCATCCTCCGGCACAAAAAGTTCTTCAACCCTCACATTCAGTACCATGGTCATTTTCAGGGCCGGGACCGTGGATTGTACATACTTGCCTTTTACAACCGTGTTAATGGTTTTTCTTGTGACACAGACCGGAGCGGCAAGCTGCTGCTGGATCAGGTTCTGTTTGGCACGCTGCACTTTGATGGTATTTTTCAGGATTGAGCCGGACATCAAGCTATTCGCGGTCCAGGACCAAAAAGCGGATAATCGATACCATGACGGCAATAATAATATGATAGAGGCCCTCATTTTAATGGATTGCTGTTACCGGGAGGGTATTGGAGGCAGCCGGCTGTATTTTCGGCGATGTTTTTCAGTTTACATCCGGATGAACCTGTCCGGGTAAAAATGTGGCGGTCAGGATCAATTTTCCCTATGCTGTTGTTTCGTCGAGTTTTAAGGCAATCTGAAAGCAGGCGCCGTTTTTATTTTCTGTACGGACTGTCCCTTCCATCTGGCTGATCATACTGGAGAGCAGCATGGTACCCACGGATTGGGTCCGGTCCATGGTGTAATCTTCCGGAAGGCCTGTTCCGTTATCATGGTAGCACAATTCAATTTCATTGGGATTGGCCTGCTTAACGCAAATCCGGATTTCCGGATGTTCTGTGTCTGAAAAAGCATGTTTGATGGAATTGGTGATCAGCTCGGAAAGGATAAATCCGCAGGAGACGGAATTTTCCGGTGAGAGTGTCATGGGATCAATATGATAGTGAATACGGATATCTTCATCGGCGAGATTTTTCACCATGTAATCGCACAATCTGTGGATGTATTGGTCCAGAGGAATGTGTGCACTCCCGGCGGATTTGTGCAATTCGTCATGAATCAGGGAAATAATATGGATTCGGTTTTGAAGTTCCTTTAAAACCGTCTGGATCTCGTGATTGTCATCCAGTTTTCTGGATTGAATGCGGAGGTAGCTGATAAGCAGGTTAAAATGATTTTTAATACGGTGATGCGCTTCTCTGAGCTGCAATTCACGGTTGGAAAGGCGCTTCATCATCTGTTCGTGCAGGCAGAGATACTTTAAATCCGTTTCAATCACTTCCTTGAATTGAAGAATCAGATCCTCAAACGCACCGGAAAAAGGATTGGATTTGTCATCCAGGATACAGAACGTTCCGAACAATTCACCGTCATCCCACTGAATCGGAACACCGAGGTAGGCCTGCATCCCCAGCTTTGCATGGGGATTACGGCGCCAGTAACCGGATTGGCTGATGTCTGTGATCACCATTTTCTCTCTTCTGCCGGCCACGGTTTCACAGAACATGCCGATACCGAGTTTGTCACGGTCGTTTTTCTTGTATGGATTTCCGCTGGTCTCGCTTGCAATAAAGATTTCAAGCTCTTTGGTGGACAGACGCGTGATGAGTCCTGTCGGCACATGCATGATGTAAGCAACAAGATCGACGATTTTCTGCCATTTTTTCTGAATCGCTTCGGGAATCTCCGGTTTCTGTGTGGAAACGGGGATGACCCGGCGGGTCCGCTCATTTTCAACCCTGACCCAGGCAAAATTCTGTTTTTCCATGTCCAAACGAGACTCCGGTTGTCCAATCACAGACCTGATACGCAAATTTAATACCAGGGAGGGTATTGTTGCTGAATAGAAATATTTGCTGCATCATTTTAACAATCAGGGATTTTCTCGAGTGAACGAGGCTTTTTGCATTTCCCGAGCAGTCATTGCGGGCAGCGGATAAACAGAGAATTTTTTACTGCTGCAGACTTCCGAACCTGTTTTTTCCGAAGGAGAATGTCCATCCGAACCGGATGTGATATGAATCCGCAAATAGCGCTTGTTTATCCACGGATTTTTTATTTCTTTAAAGGAAGCAGGGTTGTCGGTGAGGGTTTTTATGTATGCCGTTGTCATATATCACTGGAAAGAACAGAAGCCGGAAATGATCCGGGCGGTCGCCGGTGATCTGGGCATTACTGAATATGAAGTACAGCAGCGGATGATCGGCGGCAGTCCGGTGGTGCTTGCCTGTTTCGCTGATCCGCATCAGGCCGAAGCACTTTCGGATACGCTGAAATCCCATGACATGCAGGTCATGATCATTGATATCGATGCCTTTCAGCGCAGAACCGGCCGGTTTGTCGTACGGTGGTTTGCATTTGGTCCATCCGCACTTCGTATCAAACTGGAAGACGGCCGGGGCGGGGAGATTCCCTATGAAAAAATCGGTGTTATCCTGACCGGCTTGAGTACAACCAGGAATACGGAAACAACAACGGAGAGCCGGCGTAAGTTCAGCCTGGGCAGAACCATTGTGGCCGGGGGCATACCCATGTCCAAAAAGGTGACGAATCAGAAGAAAACCGAAAGCATCAGCCAGAGAAAAGTCATTTATTTGTTCATACACGACCGGATGCCGCTCGTTTTTCTGCAGGACACGCTGGTTTGGGATGGTCTGGGTGAGAAGATGAAATTGTCACGGGAGCAGAATTTTGCTTTTCTGACAAGTGAACTGCGCCGGCACTGTCCCGGTGCGATGTGGGATGACCGTCTGCTCAAACGATTCGCACAGGTGCGCCTGCTCGGTCCCACGCTGAATCCCGATACCTATCTCGATCTTGCGGCGGCCATCCTGGCGCGGACGCTGCGATGACGGATTTCCGGATCCGCCTGAAATGGAAGGACGGATCTGACCCGGCCGGCAGCAGCCGTGCGGTTTTTCCCGGCTGCAGGTGGCCGCAACAAATAACCACCCCGGTCGACCGGGGTGGTTATTGGCTTTCATTTGAAATTCGATTCGGAAATTTCTGCGACGTGGAAGCTTGTCATCGATACATGTCATGCAGCATGGCATACACTGTACGATGTCCTCTATCACCGGGAATTGTTCCGGATTCCCCGGTGCCCTATTCCTGAAGCATCGACGCTGCACCC
>Ga0272442_10006329_pt1 | contig 15581 bp, 13 predicted proteins | sample SSMForm2O_FD_200262 | JGI IMG/M metagenome (GOLD analysis project Ga0272442, IMG submission 200262) | Marine sediment archaeal communities from Little Sippewissett salt marsh, Falmouth, MA, United States - SSM-Form-2O | ecosystem: Environmental > Aquatic > Marine > Wetlands > Sediment ...
TTTTGCGAGGTCTGCCTCGTGTTTTCTTCCTTCTTTTGGGTGGCAGATCGAAAATCTTTGCATTGCGTTGTATTCGTGAAACAAGATTTGTTTTGGGCATCTTTTTCCCCGCCAGCGTTGCATAAAAGCCGTCTGCAACCAGTCGAAACCGCCTTTCCGACAGCCATTGATGGAGTTGGTTTATCATCTGCATCGCCAGTTCTATCAAGGTATCGCCGTTTTTTCGGTGCAATCTCATATTGATTGGTAGCCCCAACGGCTCGCCGCCCCAAGGCGGTTGAATCTGCAATGTCAGAACCACAAGATTCAGTCCCCACGCATAAACAATGCTCTTCTTTGTTGAGCGTACAGCATCTCGCCAATAACCAGCACTGTTGATTTTTCTTCCACTGTGATGAAACAATGTATCGTCCAGAGCAATAGTGATAATTTCTGTCGGATACAAGAGTTTGACCAGCATCAGAGTCAGTATTTGCCAGAACTTCTTGATATCCCAGCGAGAATCTGGAAAAAACCGATGGTAGGCATCGTGAGCACGTCGAAAACATGGGTCGGCAAATGGAAGAATGCCCGTTATCATTCTTCGAGCCGTGCACAGAATCCAGCCGGTCATCAAACGAGAGAAAATCTCTGCACCCAGAGCCGTGAAAATTGGAAAAAACTGTTGAATTATGTCCGTCCATGCCGAAATAACTGTATGCATATCGACCCCCTTGTCTTAATCGTTTGTCCAACAATAAAGACGTCGGCGGGTCGATATGTTTTTGTTTATAAGCCATTAAAATTGATCGCCTAAAAAGTGCGAAAGTTCACTTAAAGCATTCAATATGTTTTTTCACAGTACGACGGTCAAGTTGGGTTACACGAGCTACCTGTTCATACGTTCCGTATCTTTGGTAAAGAATGGTACAGTAAGCAGCTAAAAGATCTTGAGCACTTAATTTGCCTGAGTTGATTTCAGTAAAGAGTTTAGTTTTAAAATCCTGAGAGGCAATTGTGGTATCGCCGGCATAGTCACGCTTTATAGCGACTCGTCTGATACATTGAGCTAATTCTCTTACATTTCCAGGCCAGCGATAATCTTTCCCGAAATTCTTGTTGATTACTTCTTTAACTGTCCTGATTAAGTCTTCAGCCTTATGCCCAGTGATGCGTTCGACGGTGCAGGCGATAAGATCGTCGAGTTCGCTGGGATTTTCCTGAATTCGCTGTTGTAAACCGGGAACCATAATACAGTCGGAGCAAAGCCGGTAATAAAAATCGTCTCGAAATTTTCCTTTCCGACGTAATTGATCAAGCGATTTGTTTGTTGCGGCAATTACGCGTCCATGGAAATGGTGTTTTTTGTGGCTTCCGACAGGGGAAAAGATTCGCTCTTCCAGAATTTGCAATAGCTTTATCTGAACCTGAATACTTATGTCTCCAATTTCATCGAGAAATATTGAGCCATGCGTACCACATAGCGCAAAAAGGCCATCATGTGAGTCAACCGCTCCGGTAAAAGCGCCTTTGGTGTGGCCGAAAAGTTCGGATTCGAGCAGAGTTTCCGGGAATTGCGAAAGATTGACGGGGATAAAGGTTTTTGTGAAGCTTTCCGCGAAGGTTTGTTTCTTCTCGTCAAATGGGATGAAACCGCTTCGTCCAATTGCCGCTGCGGCGGCACCTTTGCCACAGCCGGTCGGGCCAAGCAGTAACGTCGAGAAATCCTCCATCTTGTCCCAGAGATAACGCTCATAATAGCGTATATCATGTGTAAAAATGTTATTCCAGAGATTCATACGAAGTTGCCTCATAGATATGCATTGGCCAATCAGGCCGCGACCGATGAAGTGAAACGCTCGGCGAATCTGGTAGAACAGGGAAAAGTACCGATTTGCCAGGGCACGACCGAATCCTCGCTTAGTTAAAAGCGATAGAGCTTCTTTGGCAAAAGGAACTGGAATGGATTTTTCGTCAACTGCTATCTGGTCAATAATTAGCTGGTCAAATTGCTTTACGAATTGGTGAAATACATAGAATAGGAATACATGCTCAATCAACTCACGGTCAGCCTGTTTAAAGTCCTGTATTTTTACAGACTTTTCAGCGTCAAGTTTTTCAATTCGCTTAGTAACTTCCCTTACAGCCTCTGGGACAATATCGCGCCATGTCGCACTTGCCGAACTGCCCGATATTTTCCTGTCAAGTTCTACTCGTTGCTCGCTGAACGGATTTGCAAAAGCAGCCTCGGATACGAGTGAGAAAAACTGCCGGTCATCTGGAGTAAGCGTTTTTGTTGCCATACACTAAATGTACACCCTATATGCATATAATGTCAACTATTTTATTGTACGTTGAGTTTACATTTTTCCGGATTCGTCGCTAAAGCCTTATATAAAAAAGAGTTAGCTGTGTAAATATTTCCTGGCACGGCAGTTGTTATGTATTCTAGTGTTGATTGAAAATATTATTTGAAAACCTTTTGAAAGGAGCGTTAAAAATGGCAAAGAGAATAATTATGTTGGGTTTGGTGTGTTTGGTGTTGGGGCTGACGTGTTGTGTGTTGTTTGCGGGGGACGAGCCGACAAAGTCCAGCGATAATCCCAAAGTGGTCGTAGGGACATTTGACTCACGTGCTGTTGCCACGGCACATTTTGGGAAATTTATAAATGATGGGGGTTTGGAGAAACTCTACAGTGAGCATAATAAAGCCAAAGCAGCTGGCGATACCAAACGAGCAGAGGAATTAGCAGCCAAAGGCTCTGCTCTCCAAAAGCAATTACATATGCGGATGTTTGGCAATGCCCCTATTGATGACATTCTGGAGGAAATCAAAAAAGATATTCCTAGAGTAGCCCAAGCTGCAGGCGTGGATATTATCGTGGGTAAATGGGATATTGTTTACCAAAAGCCTTTGACAAAAGTTGTAGATATTACCAATCAGCTGGTAAATCTGTTTGAGCCTGATGAAGAGACACTTGAGAAAATAAAATCGGTGTTAGAACATCCTCCCGTTCCGCGAGAAGAACTGGAAAAAATGGACCATTCCCATTAAAAGCCAGTGGCTAAATTTTCTGATATTCAAATTGTTGCTAAACTTGGAAAAGTTATTGAGAAGGAGAAAAAAATGAAAAAGAAATTTTTAATAATGATTTTTATTACTGCTTTTATGTTTGTTTCCGGCTGTTACGACTGGGAAAAGGATGTAGTAATAAATGGTGTTAAATTTTCTAAGTTTTCTTATTCTTCAATGAGAGGGTATTTGGTAGAAGACACTTTAATACAAGGTTATCCATGCAAAAAGAATTATGTTTTTTTCTATAGCAATGGAAATTTAAATACATTTCAATTAAGTAAGTCGTTTGAATTTAGTGATTTTGTTATACCTGCGAAAACTTGGTGCAGGCTTGACAAAGAAGGCTATATTCATACTTGTTTCTTTTCCAAAGATACGGAGGTTCAAGGATATATATGCAAAGGTAGTATAATGGGCTTAGAGGGCATTACGACTTCCTTTTATAAAAACGGAAAATTACACTATTTTTTCCCACGAAAGGATGTAGAGATTGATGGAATTCCTTGTAAAGCCAGTGTGTTTCATCCTATTCAATTGTATGACAATGGGAGATTGAGAAGTTGTACTCTGGCTAAAACAATCACAATAAATGAGAAAGAATTTCAACATGGTACTAAAATAACCCTCAATCAAGAAGGGCAAGTTATTGGCCGAGCTACAAAACTTAAACAAACTTATTCAAATGATACAAATTCTGCTATTAACAAGATAAAGGAAAGTAGTGAGTCAAAGATACGTGTTGGTATTTACGATTCGCGGGCAATTGCCTGTGCGTATTGGGCAGAAGATGACAGACTAGATAGTTATCACGATTCATTAAATGAACAGATAGCAAAGGCTAAGGCAGAAGGAAATGAAAAACTGTCCGAGGAATTGGATACCGAACTTTGGGATCACCGCAAACTTCTTCACAAGCAGGTTTTTAGCAATGAACCTATTGATGATGTACTTGGAAAAATAAAAGATAAAATCGACGAGATTGTCAATGATGCTAATGTTAGTGCAGTTGTATCGAAATGGGACAAGAAGGCACTTAAGAAATATAAAGGAGCAGAATTGGTGGATGTAACGGATTTGCTTGTTGAGAAGTTCAATATAACTGAAGAAACACTTGAAACAATCAAGCAACTTAAAGAAAAGAAGCCAATACCATTGTGGCAATTGAATTTAATGATGAAATTTGAAGATCACTAACCTATAAAAAACCTTAAAAAAAGTTATTGTTATGAATAATTTTCTCAAAACAACAAGCACCAAACGCAGTCGAATCATAACGCTATTCTTGGTTGTGATATGCTGCAGTTCCCTGATAGCAGCATTTATTGTTGGTATCAGTGGTAATCTGCCGGGACTGACTTTGTGTTATATCGCATCTGCAAGCATCATTCTTGCTTTTGTTCATTCCTGGCGAAAAATAAAATATTTCTGTATCCTTTCGATTTCATCATTGGTTGGCTTTTTTGTTTTTGTTGTTTTACACAATGTATTTTATGGACTGGGGCAAATAGCTGCTGATATTAATATATTGAGCTGGGTACTTGATTTTTTACATGCTGTATTTTTTATTATTGCGACTTTAATCTGTCCCACTGGCTTTCTAATAGGAGTGATTGGCAGCATAGTCACAATTATAACGTACTTTAAGAAAAGGTAGGCATAGGACAAAGTTGCAGAAAAATGGCGAAGTTAAAAACAGATAACATAAAACTATTGGTACTGATTTTAATGCTGTGTTATGCTGTTAAAGGTTGTAGAGAAAAAGGAGGCGGGGATTGTGCTATGGACAAAGCGATAGCCAAAATCAAAAGAGATTTGCAGTCATTGGATGATTTTAGCGGTGGTTATACGGATTCAGTAATTGAGTATTTCAAGTTTTACGGCCTCGATTTTGACAGTAACGATGTCGAGCATATTTTCGGCACATTCAAATCCGGTAACTTTACGTTAGCTGGACATATCTATAAGCCTGCAGAATATAAGGCAACGGTTTTCGTGCTTCATGGTTACTTTGACCATTGCGGCCAGTTGAGTCACTTAATCAAATACTTGCTTGAAGCAGGTTATGCTGTTGCAGCGTTTGATTTGCCGGGACTTGGGCTTTCTACAGGTGAGTGTGGAGCAATTGACGATTTCACCCAGTACAGCCAGGCATTGATTGATTTCGCTGATAAGACAAAAGGCCAATTAAATGGGCCTTACTATTTTGTCGGTCACAGTACCGGAGCAGCTGCGGCAATAGACTATTTGCTCACAAACAACAGCACTATTTTTGACCGTGTTGTACTAGCAGCTCCTCTGGTACATTGCGTCGAGTGGGAGCAATCAAAGATCGGCTGTAACGAAAAAATACAGTTTATAAAAAGTGTGCCGAGAGTATTTCGCAAAAATTCATCGGATGTCGATTTTCTCAGATTTGTAAAAAACAAGGACCCCCTGCAAAATAAAACAATATCATTGAAATGGGTCAAAGCATTACATGATTGGAATGACAAAATTGCCGATTTGCCGGCTTGCGAAAAACCGATTAAAATTATCCAGGGTACGAAGGATGCAACGGTCGACTGGCGTTTCAATATCAAGTTTCTTCGGGAGAAATTCAGCAACACCGAAGTCTGCTTAATAGAAAAAGCCAACCATGAGTTATTCAACGAATCGACCAATATATGCAGCGACGTTTTTTTACAGATAAAGGGCTATCTTGAAAACTAATGATTTATAAGAGATTTGTTATGAATACCGCAAAGGCAAAACTTGGAGCTTCTTTTGGATGGCTTAACGCAACGCAGTTCTTAGGGGTGTTTAATGATAATATATTCAAGCTGTTAGTGATTTTGTTATTAATTGAACTGCAAAGTGATTCCCGGGCCAGTTCCGTAAGTATTTTGGCAAAGACCCCCGATTTGTTCCACTGCTGGAAATATCGATGACAGGTACTTTTGGGCGGATTGCGTTGACATCAGCCTCACTGGTGCCGAAGTACACATTGTGCTTGTCGGCATATGTACTCGGACGTTTAATTACTATTTGCGGGCAATCAAGCAATTTTGTCGGTGGGTGGCAGACGATAGGCAAGCAAGCGAAAGTCTTCTGTCACATCTAAAGCCTATCAATGCCAATATTGACTAAGGCATTCTCTTGAGATAGACGAAATCAGGCTATTGCTTGAGACAATCCCTGTAAAGGGCCGGAGCGAATGGACTTAGCCAAATCTGGTACAAAGAACCATAGAAAAACCAGAACCAACCGGAGAAACAAAGGTGATAAGCGCAGGTAGCGAAACAGCCATTGATATGTCAAAAACAGAGTTTTGGGGATCATTAGACTCACTGCCGAAGGAGGGACTCGAACCCTCACCCTGTCGCCAGGACGGGATTTTGAATCCCGCGCGTCTGCCAATTCCGCCACTTCGGCCGATTAATTGATTATTGATTATTGAACATTGATTGTCAAGCGCAGGATTCTACAGAAAAATATCTTTTATCTCACCCTTTGCGTACACAAACTTGATTGTTCACCGCTTTGTGCGTATACTAAAGCGATCTTTTGCATGGAGATTTGAGATGAGATTCACCAAAATGCACGGCTTGGGCAATGATTATGTCTATATCAATTGCTTCGAGGAAAATATTGACGACCCTGCCGCTCTGGCCAAAGCCGTGAGCGACCGGCATCGTGGTATCGGTTCAGACGGATTGATTCTGATAGGTCCGTCGCAAAAGGCTGATGCAAGGATGCGCATTTTCAATGCCGATGGCTCAGAAGCTGAAATGTGCGGTAACGGGATGCGGTGTGTGGCTAAATATATCTACGAACACCGCCTCGCCAAAGCTGGCGGTCCCCTCGCGGTACATGGGCAGCCGACCTGTCCTGCTTCACTGAATATAGAGACCGGAAATGGGTCCCTGACGGTCGGTCTGGTGATTGATGACGATGATAAAGTGCAGAAGGTTTGCGTCAACATGGGACAACCCATATTAGCAAGTGAGAAGATACCTGTCAAACTACCGGTTAAGGAAGTGATCGAACAGCCGATACAATTCGAAAATCATGCATTTGTAATGACATGTGTATCAATGGGCAATCCGCACGCAGTATTTTTTCGCGACGACCTTGCGATATTTGAAGTAGAAAAGTTCGGGCCTGTAATCGAAAAACACAGCATTTTCCCAAATCGAATCAATGTGCATTTTGTGCAGGTAAACAATCCGACAGAACTTACGATGCGTACATGGGAGCGAGGCAGCGGAATTACAATGGCCTGCGGCAGCGGAGCCAGTGCTGTTTGTGTAGCGGCGTCACTTACAGGCCGATGTCAGCGAGTTGTTACTGCGCATTTAAAAGGCGGCGACCTGGATTTAAACTGGTGCGGTGAGGATAACTGTGTCTATATGACCGGACCAGCAGTTGAAGTCTTTGAGGGGGTTTGGGAGTAGCAGGGAAAATCATTTTCAGCCGGAAAGCTTTGGCGAGCGGCAGAATTCCAAAGCAATACCATATTTGCTGGAATGGAAATCGGCATCTGTGACCGAATCGCAGATGCTGGAAGCTCTCAGTACCTTTGCATAAGCTGATATCCTGCCGCCAAATTCAAGTTCTCCTGATTTGGGCGGGATTGACAATTCTACTTTCAACAGGCTGCCCGACTTAAACATCTCGGCTGGAGTCTCAAAATACAAACCGCCCGGGCTTACATTTATTGTTCGGCCTTTGTGAAATTGTTCTGTTGGGCAACCGACTTCACGGCATGATAAGTCAAGTGCTGCTGATAATCGCTTAAACTTTCGCCTCTCCGACATATCCACTCTTTTCCGGATTTGCTTTTGGGTTACTCCCTAAGAAGTAGTTAGGTACGCAAAATTTATACCAAAGCTAACGATATGCAAATACCCTATTTTTACTTTTATAACTGCTTACTGACCATAAAGTTAAGTAAAATTACTGCCTCAGCTAAAAAAGTTTTGGTAAGCAGGATTCTCCTGATGTTGCAAAATAACAACACCAGGAGCTGTTTTTAGATGCAGTAAGCCGGATATTGCTGTCTATTTGCCTAAGTAGTTGCTTATTCTGCAAAAGGTTATGTTTTTTATTAAACAAACAGCTTTTTTAGTCCGAAAAAAGGATAGATATGTTGTTTTTTTTCAACACCGCTGCTTGACAATATTTATACAGGGTTTAATATCTAAACTATGCCAGAGGATAAAAAAGTACAACCATGGGAGCAGGACACAGCCGAAAAGCCCCATCGCACAGTGGCTGATACTGAAAAGTTCGTTACTATCGGCAAGCTCGCCTCGAAAGTAGCTCATGAATTAAACAACCCTATAGACGGAATACTGCGTTACATCAACCTTGCCATAAGAAGTATTGAAGAGAAAAATTTTGAAAAACCCAAAGAATATCTCCTGTACTCTCGCCAGGGGCTTATGAGAATGGTGCAGATTATAAGGGAACTGCTGGAATTTTCTCGCAGTAATCCGGCATCTTTTGAAAACGTAAAAATAGAGCAGATTATCGAAGAAGCTATAAGAACAATGGATATCAAAGCTGAGGCATCAAATATTGCGATATTACAAAATTACAGTGCCGGTGTGCCGCAGATTCGAGCGGGAAATTTGTTTCAGGTCTTCTGTAATCTGATAAGCAACGCGACCGACGCGATGCCCAAGGGCGGGACACTGAATATCTCAACGTATCTGACAGCAGATAATTGGGTAGTAGCCGAATTTCGCGATACCGGAGAAGGGTTCACCGCCGAGAATGCCGAAGCAATTTTCGAGCCTTTCTTCACCACAAAAGACAAAGCTAAAGGCACAGGTTTAGGATTAGCAATATCCAGGGATATAATTGAAGGCTATAACGGCAGAATAACCGCTGAAAACGGCTCAAATGGAGGCTGCATTTTCAAGGTTTATTTACCTTTGCCTGATGCAAATAATCAAAGCTAATGAGTAGCTAAATGGCGATTACAGAAGAAAAAAATATTCTTGTTGTTGACGACGATAAAATCATACTTGATTCGCTGTGCGAATTTTTGTCGCTTGAAAACTTCCGGACAAGTGGTGCTGAAACATTAAAGGACGCTTTAGCCGAGCTGCAAAAGCAAAGTTATTGTCTGGTTATCGTAGATGTTAATTTATCCGACGGGTACGGCTTTGATTTATTAGATATTGTCCGCCGAGACTACCCTCAGACAGTGATAATCGTGATAACCGGCTACGGAACTATTGAAAGTGCTGTCAAGGCCATCAAACGCGGTGCTTACGACTATCTTACAAAGCCGATTATCGACGATGAACTTAGACTGGCTGTAGAAAGGGCAATTAAACAGCAGTCGCTTATCAGTGAAAACGAGGACCTGCGGTTACAGATTGAACAGAGATACAGCCTGGACAATATAGTCAGCCATGACTATAAAATGGCCAGGATTTTCGACCTTGTAGACACCGTTGCCGACAGCAAAACCACGATTCTGATGGAGGGCCCATCGGGTACCGGCAAAAGTGTGTTGGCAAGAGCGATACATCACCGCTCAAGCCGACACAATAAGCCCTTTGTGGAGGTAAGTTGTGGTGCACTTCCCGAATCGCTGCTCGAAAGCGAGTTGTTCGGCCACGTTAAGGGTTCATTCACAGGGGCTGTAAACAATAAAGAGGGCAAATTCTTGGCTGCCAATGGCGGAACAATTTTTCTCGACGAAATTGCCAACGCATCGCCAGGCCTTCAGGTAAAGCTCTTGCGAGTCCTCCAGGACAGGCAGTTTGAGCCGGTCGGTAGTAATAAAACCATAACTGTTGATACGCGAATTTTACTTGCTTCGAACCAGAATCTCGTTAACAGGGTTAAGCAGGGCGCATTCCGAGAAGATTTGTTCTACCGCATAAACGTGGTAACTATAAATCTTCCGCCTTTATGTGACAGGATAGGCGATGTCGGGTTGCTGGCCAGACACTTTTTGCGGGTGTATAGTGCCCAGCACAATAAAGAAAAGCTGGGCATTGCAGAAGATGTATTGGAATATCTGGAACGTTACAATTGGCCTGGCAATGTTCGCGAGCTGGAAAATGTGATTGAGCGGGCAGTTCTGCTGAGTAAAGACAAATTCATCAGCATAGATGACTTACCAAACTCAATCAGGCTGGAACAAAACCGGCAGCAGCAGGAATACAAGCCTATGAGCTTAAAGGTGGCACTTGCCGAGCCGGAAAAGAATTTTATCCGTCAGGCACTTGAAGCCAATCACTGGAACAGGCAGGCAACGGCCAAATCGCTTCAGATAAACCGCACAACCCTGTTTAAGAAAATGAAGCGGTACGGCCTATACGCCGAAGCCGAAAGATTGGGACTGATATAAAAAGAAAAAGAAGAAAGGATGGAAAAGCAGTTTTTAAAAACGATAGCTGTTGTTTTTACTTCAACTTTTTTTGGCCAGCTGCTTACCTTGGGAAGCCACCGAACATAGAATACAATAACACAAATAGGGCAATTTGAATAATCCAACCGATAGCACAGACGCCTATGGCCCGGAGAGTACTGTTATAATCTAGAGCTTGTCTGACTGCGATTATCATTGCAACCAACATCCAAACTGCAGCAATTGGGAAAACTATACCTTGCAGCCCCGGGATAATTCCAAGCACTCTGATCAACCCTGGAGAACTCGAAAAACCAATCGTTCGCAACAACTCTCCGTGGTCAGCTTTAGTCTGTGGTTCCGGAAGCAATTTTGTACCAATAAAATAGGTCAAATACGCCCAAATATACCATCCGATAAGAGCTACTACAACCATCATCAGAATTCCAGGAAGCCCCATTGTCGAAGCACTGCCTATTCCAGCTGCTACACTGGATAAAACCACCACACCCATAGCCTGGCCTAAGGCAAACTTATCAGCCTCGACTTCTTCATATAAAGCAACGTCAAGTTTAGCAGCACGAATAATACGGTTACTAAAATTTGTCATTTTTTTCTCCTATGTTAAAAGTTTCCTTTTATTTTATTGGCCAATCGGAGTTGATATCATTTATCTCCCAAAAAGATACTGCCCGGGACTGGAGTCGAACCAGCACGACCCTAAGGTCACTAGCCCCTCAAGCTAGCGCGTCTGCCTATTCCGCCACCCGGGCTTTTCAATTGATTGTCGATTGACCTTACCATTTATCAGCTTTTTTTGCAATAAAAATTGAAGAAATTGACGTACTTCATCATAAAGCATTTCTCGCCGGTTTTTGCTATTGTTTTTCTGTACTAATTGAAGTCTCAAAAGTATAACAGGGAACGTAAAAAATAAGCCTAACCTATCCTCATCTCTGTAAAGGCTATCCGGCTTGGTTGTATTGATGCTGCGGTCAAAAAAGGTGCCGGCGTCAAAAAACAAAAATATTCATATCTTGCCGACGGTGACAAGAGCATTGAAAAACTCAGAGGCGCCAAGCAAAAACAAATTGTAGAATACCTCCGGGAGAGAAGGGCTTTTAACTCGAAGGAGGCAGTTGAACTGCAGAGGCTGCTCACAGAGGTTAGCTGTACAAAAGGGGCGGTAAAAAGTTTGGCCCAGAAGCTGATTTTGAAAACAGCCGAGAAGGTTGTCTTTAAGTCTTTGCCGGTCTTGCCCCAAGCCCTGACCCTAAAAGCTGATAAGGTTACAAATAACGATGACCAGCAAAAAGCGTTAGCTCATATTCATAGCCAGATAGATTCCGGTGAGTTTGGGGTTACTGCCCTTCACGGTGTTACCGATAGCCTCTACCGCAAATTCATCACGCCTGCGCAAAGTCTTGCGAAACTGACCTATCCTTCTTACCTCAAAAGTTGCTATCCGTTCCTTGCCTTTACTGCTTCGGTAGCACACGGTAAAGCTGTTAGTGTGCAGGTCTACTCCAAATAACTCATCTGTGATTCTCCAATCTGAAAAAAAGTTAACGTTACCTGGAGTAGACTCGTCCTTGAAGATGGACTTACTGCGTCGGCGCTCACCATACTCCTATACAGGGTCGTAATGCCCTACGGTGACTGATTCGGTCATAGGTCTGATTAATCTCCTTTACGAGGTCACAATACCTCACATAAACGATGCAGCCTATGGCCTATTCTACTCCGGCTGATAATCCAATCTAACCGAAGTTCAAACGCCAACAAGGTTTTTTAAGAACCGTTTTCCGCCAAAGAAGGATTTATCGTATCGTCTCCTTTGTCTTTCTGCATCCAATTTTGGAGGGGGGCTTCTAAACAAGAGTATCTAATTTTTTGTGCGTGAATTTTTTTGCGTCCGGATAATCGGCGACGATTTGGCCTGTGCCGAACAGCTTCCATTTGTAGATTACGAGTCCTTCGAGTCCTACCGGGCCGCGAGCGTGGATCTTGTTGGTGCTTATGCCGACCTCTGCGCCGAGGCCATAACGGAATCCATCGCTAAAGCGAGAACTGGCATTCCAGAACACATTGGCTGAATCGACCAGCTGCATAAATCTGTCAGCGTGAGCTTTATTAGCGGTAACTATGACATCGGTATGACCAGAACCGTAGCGGTTTATATGCTTAATCGCTTTGTCAAGGCTGCCTACTATCTTAATCGAAATTATTTTATCGAGATACTCTGTTGACCAATCGTCTTCAGTAGCCGGTTTTACATCTATTATGGCGGCGGTTTTCTCACAGCCGCGAAGCTCTACATCATTTTTTTCCAGGGCGGATTTTACCTTCGGCAAAAATTCCTGTGCAATTTCGCTATGCACCAGCATTGTCTCAGCTGCATTACAAACAGCAACATATTGACATTTCGAATCAACGCTGATTTTTACAGCCATATCCAAGTCGACGTCGCTGTCTATATAAACGTGGCATATCCCGTCTGCATGGCCGAGGACAGGTATGTTAGTGTTGCTCATTATGTAGCGAACGAAATCGTTTGAGCCGCGGGGAATAATCAAATCGATATATTCATCCATCTTGAGCATCTCGGCTGCGTCCTGGCGGGTTTCGAGCAGTTGCAGCCAGCCTTTGGGCAAAGCTGCTTTTTCGCCGGCCTGGCAGATAATCTCTGCGAGGATTTTATTGGTATGAGCCGCTTCAGAGCCTCCCTTTAACAGGACTGCGTTTCCGCTTTTTAAGCAAAGTGTGGAAATCTGTACGAGTGCGTCCGGACGAGATTCAAAAATAATGCCTATAACACCAATGGGACAGGTTACCTTATAAAGCTCAAGGCCTTTATCCAGCTCGGTAGCATCCAGTATTCTGCCGACAGGGTCATCGAGCTTTATCAAGCTCTCAATTCCTGCCAGGACGTCAGCTAATTTTTTCTCATCGAATGCCAGCCGTTTCAGCAATGGCGCCGCTAAATTATTCTTCTTAGCCGCTACTAAATCCTCTTTATTAGCTGATATTATATGCAGGCCCTGCTGTTTGAGGGCTCTGGCAATTTCAGCCAGTGCATTATTCTTGACGTCAGTTTCAATCGCCGCCATTAAAATCGAAGCAGATTTGGCGGCTGTACTTTGCTCGACAATGCTCATTTTATCGCAAACTCCACCTGATTTATTATTGACTGTTATTTTTAAGGGTTTATAATAGTTTACTATAAACAATCACAGGCCAATAATCAACAGACAATTGTGTCTTTGTATCGCGGGTGTAGCTTAGTGGTAAAGCTTCAGCCTTCCAAGCTGATCACGCGGGTTCGATTCCCGCCACCCGCTTTGAATGGGGCTGATGGGTTGCGTAACATCTATAGGGTGCATGTCGAGTTTGCAGGTGGAAATAAGCCCTCCTTAATTGGCAAAATATGGTAAAAACACGAAAATACTATTTTGCTGTGGAGGGCACTATTATGGATACCGGAATTTTGGAAGAAAAAGACATCCATAGTGTCTTTGGCTGGAGGCCTGTCGCTGCGGTCTGCCTGAGGCAGAAAAGGCTGCATAAAATCTACCTACTTCCATGACATGTACCCGCTATTGGCGGACAGCTATAAAATGCTTGCAATACCGTGATTGGGCGTTAGGATTACTTGTTTGTAAACTATGGACTCTGTTATGAAAAGATTACTCGTATCGTGTTTTGGTCTTGGCTGGCTGCCGATTGCCCCGGGCACATGGGGGTCGCTGCCGCCGACAGTAATCTTTGTCTTGATGTATTACTTCGGTATTTTGGATGTGGCGATATCAGTCGTAATGGCGGTTTTGGTTTTAGTGGGCTGTTTTGTTTGTGTCAAATTCGCCCCGGCTTCAATCGCCGCAACCGGTAGGGAGGACCCGCCGGAAGTTGTTGCCGACGAATTTGCAGGCCAGGGGGTTACATTTTTAGTTGTCCCGTTTTTAGCAGTAGCCCATGCTTCAATCACGCAAATTCTGATTACTGCCATGCTCGGCTTTTTACTGTTTAGACTCTTTGATATTGTCAAGCCCTGGCCAATCCATAAACTCGAAAAATTGCCCCAGGGCTGGGGAGTTCTTGCTGACGATTTGCTGGCAGGTGTCTATGCTGCCATCGCACTGGTTTTGTGCCATAAAATCGGCCTTGCTGAATATCTCGTCAGCTTGTTTTTTTCGCAGGGCTCGTCAATAAATATTGGCTCGGCAGCTGTTCTTGGCGCAATTCAGGGTCTGACCGAATTTCTGCCGGTCTCGTCTTCGGGCCATCTGGTATTGCTGGAAACCTTTATGGAGCTTAAACCTGAAAAGCCGGAAATGCTTCTTTTTGACCTGGCCATTCACGTCGGGACCTTAGCTGCTATTTTTATCGTCTTCCGCAGCTCCATCGCAGGCCTTTTCAAAAATCTGATATCGTTCAGGAAATATGGGAGCACGCCCGCTGAGATTTATAAAAGATGCCCAAGCATGCACTTGTTGGCCCTGGCGATTGTAACTACCCTTACAACCGCAGTGCCGGGCTTTTTATTCAAGGACTATTTTACCTCCGCCAGGAACAATCTGACGGTAGTAGCCGTTATGTGGATTATTACCGGGACATTATTACTGATTACCGACAGCCGAAAAAAAACACGCCTCAGTCTTCGCCGATTCGGTATCTTTGCCGCGATACTGGTCGGACTTGCCCAGGCTGCGGCGATTATGCCCGGAATATCACGCAGCGGAGCAACTATCTGCGCAGCCATTTTAATCGGATTGCACCGCAAATGGGCGGTGGAGTTTAGCTTCCTGATAGCAATACCGGCGATATTAGGGGCATCGGCAATACAATTAGTCCAGGATTTCGGAGCAATCACATCCGGCACACTGCCAATAGGCTCGGTTTTTGTCGGCTTCGTCGCAGCTGCCCTGGTAGGGATTTGGGCTCTGAAAATGCTAATCAAAGCCGCCCGGAGCGCAAGGTTAAAGTTTTTTGCAATTTATTGTTACATTTTGGCTGGTTTTGTGCTGATTTACCTCTGGAAATAGACTCAAAAGCAAAGAAAGCAATGAAATCTGATGAATATTTCAAAGTTTTGAAAAACTACGGCCAAGAACTGAAAGGTTTAACCGAAAAAGTTTGGGAAAATGGATGCTTAAATGTATAATAGTGCCCGGCTGA
>Ga0272442_10006330_pt1 | contig 15581 bp, 8 predicted proteins | sample SSMForm2O_FD_200262 | JGI IMG/M metagenome (GOLD analysis project Ga0272442, IMG submission 200262) | Marine sediment archaeal communities from Little Sippewissett salt marsh, Falmouth, MA, United States - SSM-Form-2O | ecosystem: Environmental > Aquatic > Marine > Wetlands > Sediment ...
GGATATACCTTAAGTGCTTCAGCAAGCGTTTCCATTGCATTTTTAAGGTCATCGGTATTCAGTACATAGGCTATTCTTACCTCATCTGTGCCCAGGCCCGGGGTGGAATAGAAGCCTGATGCCGGTGCAAGCATCACCGTCTGGTTATTATGTTCAAATTCCTCCAGAAGCCATTGAGAAAACCTGTCAGTATTATCAACAGGAAGTCTCACGGTACTGTAAAAAGCACCTTTTGGTTTAGGACAGTATACTCCGGGCATTTTGTTGAGCGCTTCAACCATGTAGTCGCGCCGGGCTATATATTCATTGTATACATCCTTAAAGTATTCCTGTGGTGTGTCAATAGAGGCCTCTCCAACAATCTGACCGAGGCCGGGAGGACTGAGTCTTGCCTGGGCAAACTTCAGTGCTGTGCCAAGGACCTCCTTGTTTTTAGTTATAAGGGCTCCTATTCTGACACCGCATTCACTATAACGTTTAGACACCGAATCAAGCAGGACGACATTATCCTCCACACCTTTGAGATGCATGGCTGAGAAATGCTTTTCACCATCATAACAAAACTCCCGGTATACCTCATCTGAAAAGAGGAAAAGATCGTGCTTAAGAATTATTTCCCTTAGCTGTTGAATTTCATTTTCACTGTATAAATAACCCGTGGGATTATTAGGATTGCAAATAATTATACCCTTTGTGCGCTTACTTATTTTATTCTCTATTTCACTGATTGGCGGTAGTGCAAAATCATCTTCTATTTTTGATGTTACAGGAACAATATTGATTCCCGCAGCTGTGGCAAAGCCATTATAGTTTGCATAGAACGGTTCCGGAGTTATGACTTCATCACCCGGGTTCAGGCAGGTCATAAACGCAAATAGTACAGCTTCAGAACCACCTGCCGTAACAATTATCTCGGTATGATCTACATTAATGCCCAGATCCTGGTAATAGCCGGCAAGCTTCCTGCGATATGATTCATTTCCGGCGGAATGGCTATATACTATTACTTTCTCCTGCATATTCTTCAATGCATTAAGAGCTACCTCAGGTGTTGGGATGTCGGGTTGCCCTATGTTCAAATGGTAGACTTTGCGTCCTTTTCTTTTTGCTTCTTCTGAATATGGTACAAGCTTCCTTATTGGCGAAGCAGGCATTGATTTACCTTTTACTGAAATATCTGGCATCTCTTGTTTGTTTTGGGGGTTGAATATACAAAGTTAATTTTTCGGCGGATTAAATAATAATGATTTACAAAATTTAAATGGAACACTGGCATAATGGAATATTGACTCACCCCGCTGGCGCAGGTCTCCGACCTGTGCCGCGGGGCTCGTCGAGCTCGTCTCCCTCACTTGCCTTCGGCAATCTCGGGATCCTCTGTTCCATTATTCCATTATTATGTATTAATTCCTATTTTTGCACTTCAGGAATTGACAATAATTAATATGGATATACCCTCAAAATACAACCCGGCCGCTTCGGAGTCGAAATGGTATAAACACTGGATGGAGAAAGGGTTTTTTAAAAGTGAGCCTGATAATAGAGAACCTTATATAATTACCATACCTCCGCCAAATGTCACCGGTGTTCTTCATATGGGGCATATGCTTAATAATACCCTCCAGGATGTTCTTGTCAGGCGACAGCGAATGATTGGAAAAAACGCATGCTGGGTGCCCGGAACCGATCATGCCTCTATAGCTACCGAAGCAAAAGTGGTTGCTAAATTAAAGAGTGAAGGGATAAATAAGAATGACCTGTCACGCGACGAGTTTCTTAAACATGCATGGGACTGGACCGAGAAGCATGGTGGAATCATACTGGAGCAGCTCAAACGACTGGGTGCTTCATGTGATTGGGATCGTACACTCTTCACCATGGATGATATCAGGTATAAGTCTGTAATAAAGGTTTTCGTTGACCTGCATAGAAAGGGGCTGATATACAGGGGTGTAAGGATGGTAAACTGGGATCCGGAGGCTAAAACTGCTGTCTCGGATGAGGAGGTTATTTACACCGAGGAGGATTCAAAATTGTATTATGTCAATTACAGGATAGTGGGCTCGGAGGATAATGTTACCATAGCCACCACAAGACCTGAAACCATCCTTGGCGATACAGCGGTATGTGTTAATCCGGATGATCCCAGGTATAAGAATCTTAAAGGTAAGAAGGTTATAGTGCCAATGGTTAACAGGCAGGTACCGGTGATCTATGACACCTACGTAGATATGGAATTCGGAACAGGATGCCTGAAAATTACTCCCGCACACGATATCAATGATTATGAAATAGGACAGAAGTATGGCCTTGATTCAATAGATATCTTCAATGATGATGGTACCTTAAGTGATCAGGCAAGTCTGTTTATTGGATCTGACAGGTTTGAAGCCAGGGATCTCTCGGTGGAATTACTGGAAAAGCAGGGGGCACTTGTAAAGGTTGAGAATTACAGGAATAAGATAGGTCGCTCTGAGCGCACCAGTTCGGTTATTGAACCAAAGCTTTCAATGCAATGGTTCCTGAATATGAAAGAAATATCTAAGCCTGCTCTTAATGCAATAACTGAGTCTGAAATACAAATATATCCTCCCAAGTTTAAGAATGTCTACAGGCACTGGATGGAGAATGTTCGTGACTGGTGCATCAGTCGCCAGCTCTGGTGGGGCCACAGGATACCAGCATGGTATTTCAGCAATACAGGTTTCGTTGTCGCTGAAAATGAAGAGGAGGCATTAATACTTGCCAGGGAAGCATCAGGCAATAAGAATCTCTCCCTTTCTGATTTGAGGCAGGATGAGGATGTTCTGGATACATGGTTTTCATCGTGGTTATGGCCGATTACCAGTTTCAACGGTATACTTGATCCGGGTAACAGAGATATTAATTACTATTACCCAACCAATGTGCTGGTGACAGCCCCCGAGATACTTTTCTTCTGGGTTGCCAGAATGATAATTGCCGGGTATGAGTTTCTTGATATGAAACCTTTTGATGATGTATACCTGCATGGTATAGTCAGGGATAAGGACCGTAGAAAAATGTCAAAATCATTGGGTAATTCACCTGATCCCCTTGAGCTGATAGAAAGGTATGGGGCAGATGGAGTAAGGGTTGGCATGCTGCTTTGCTCACCTGCGGGGAACGATCTGCTTTATGATGATTCACTGCCTGAGCAGGGCCGGAATTTTGCAAATAAGATTTGGAATGCTTTCAGGCTGGTGAAAGGATGGAAAGTGGATGATAAGGCTGGCGGGCAGCCTGCATGGTCGGCTGAAGCATCGGACTGGTTCGGTAACAGGTTAAATTATGCCATAGCTGAATATAATAAAGCCTTTGAGAAATACAGGATATCGGATGCACTCATGATTGTGTACCGCTTATTCTGGGATGATTTTTCCAGCTGGTACCTTGAGGCTATTAAACCTGATTATATGAAACCCGTTGATCCAAAAACTCATAGTCAGGTACTGGATTATTTTGATCAGCTGGTAAGACTGATACACCCGTTTATGCCATTCATTACCGAGGAAATATGGCAAATGATCGAAGATAGAGGTCATGAACAAAGCATTATGATGGCTGAAATTCCCGAAAAAGGCAAAGCTAAAAAGGCAGTACTTGAAGACTTTGATAAGGCCAGGATGATAGTTTCAACAGTGAGGAATATCAGGAAAAAGAATGGATTGCCTGTTAAAGAAAGCCTGCGACTTTATGTTAATACTGATACTATTAGTGGAGACCAGAAATATCAGAACCTGGTGAAGCGCCTTGCAAATGTTTCAGATATTGAGCCTGTTACAGGTAAACCTGAAAATTCAGTTAGCTTTTTAATCGGTACAGCCGAATATTATATTCTACTGAGCGGTAAGATTAATATATCTGCCGAAATAGAAAAACTTGAGACAGACCTTCAATACAACCGGGGATTCCTGAGGTCAGTTTTGAAGAAGCTTGAAAATGAAAGATTTATTAAGAACGCACCTGCCAGTGTGGTGGAACTTGAGCAAAAGAAGAAATCAGATACAGAGCTTAAGATTAAATCATTGCAGGAGCGGCTGAATGAATTGACAGATAAGAAATAATATCAGGGACGGAGCTCTCTTATCAGGTAGTTATCTTCAAGTTTAACCATCTCCCAGTTGTTGTTCAACACAATATGCCATCCATCACCGGTGATATGACGCTTTTCCTTTTCCACGTTCCTGGCAGGAACCCTCAGAAACTTGAGGTTTGGTGACACCAGGCATCCTCCTTCTTCCACGGCAAGCTTACCCCAGTTGTCGGAGACCCTTATCGTCTGATAAATAATTCCGAGAGTATCAACAGGATATGTGTCTTCTGCCTCAAATGAGAAATTGGGGCTCACCAGTTCAAGTAATACAACAGGTTTTTCGGTGAACTGTGATGTACGGCGTCTTACTCCTTCACGCAGTTTTTCATCCCTCTCTCTTTCTTCATGCTTCACAAGGTCAACATCATAGCTGAAAGACAGGCTGCCGGCTATATCGCGGCTAATTGCAGGAAGTGTAATATCATATATATCCCTGAGTGCCTCACCAAGATCAAAATCCCTGGATTCAATGGTCGCGAATTCAAAACCTGTTTCATTAAGCAGGTGGGCATAAAGGTTGCCATGTACAAATCCAAAAGTTGAAACGTATGAGTTGTAACCATATATCATATGGTAATACTCCATAAGTTTTTCCAGGTATTCATCCCTTGATCCCGAGATAAACTTCATATAAGTGAATGAAGCCAGTCCTTCATAGTTTTCAAACTTGTTTTCTTCCTTCGCGTATTTTGGATACAATTCCCGGCGTGCCGACCTGAAAACCATTGCATCCCTGACTGCCTGTTTACGGGTTTCACCTGTGGTGCGTATTGCTCGCTCAAGGGCCTTCCATTCCATTTTTAACCATAACCGTGCCGTACGTTCACTCATATGACTGGTGTTATAATCAGGCGTATCTATTCCTTTTCTTTTCTGAAAACAATGAAACAAACCGTGAATGCATCTCGAGGTTATGCGATAGTAGTCCTCCTTTTTAGGTAGCGGTGCCATTGCATACATGGTGCCACCGAATTCCCTGGAAAAATTAAATACCTCTTCCCTTGGAAATGTGCCGGTAAATATATTCTCTTTTGGTTTAAGAAGACCCTGTTCGTCCTGGACATTAGAATATAATTTCCTTGTTTCAATGTCTATAAAGAGGATTGGTCCGTAAAGATTCTCTCCCCATAAGGCTCCACTATCTATATTACAGAGCTTTTCTACTTCTGAAAAATAATAATTAGCCTTCTCAGGCGTGAAATATTCAACACCTTCCTGTTTATTACATTGAGTAAGAATTAAAGAGATAATAAATAACAGGACTGTCCTTCCTTTCATGATCGCTTCACTTTAAGCTCCAAAAATAGTAAAAATCTTAAACGACTATAATTATAAGTACAAATTACTTCAGTGTTGGATGATAATTGATATTTGTTCAGACAGACTAAATTTTTATATTTGGAACCCCTATATTAAACATGGTAAAATCAGAATCATGGTAAACAATGAAATATTAATGAATCCCAATGAGCTGGTGCAGTTTCTTAAGAAGCCTGCAGGTGAATTTACACGCGATGATATAATCAAGTTTGTCGAGGCCAAGGGGATAGAAATGGTTAATTTCCGTTATGTTGCTGAGGATGGCAAACTAAAGACACTTAATTTCGTTCTCTCAAACCAGAAGCACCTTGAGAACTTATTATCAGAAGGGGAAAGGGTTGATGGGTCAAGTCTTTTTTCTTTTGTTGGAGCCGGGTCCAGCGATCTATATGTCATTCCCAGGTACCGCACGGCCTTTGTAAATCCTTTCACAGAAAAGCCTGCTCTGGATATACTTTGTTCATTCTATGATTTTGAAGGCAAACCATTGGAGAGCGCCCCTGAAAATATATTGAAGAAAGCATATAACAGGTTTGTTACGAAAACAGGAATAGAAATAAAAGCCCTTGGTGAGCTTGAGTATTATGTTAAATCAATTGAAGATGATCTTTACCCCATGATTGATCAAAAGGGTTATCATCAGACCATGCCTTTTGCAAAGTTTGAAGATTTGAGACTGGAGGCCCTGGATCTTTGTGCAAAAGCAGGTTGCAGGATTAAATACGGTCATTCTGAGGTGGGCAGTTTTACTAAGGAAGGTGAAAACTATGAGCAACACGAGATTGAATTTCTTCCTGCAAGCGTAGATTCTGCAGTTGAACAATTGGTTATAGCCAAATGGATTTTGAGGATGCTCGGCTATGAACATGGTGTCGAGGTAAGCTTTGCTCCGAAAATCACCGTTGGTAAAGCCGGAAGTGGTTTACATATACATATGCTTCTTGAAAAAGACGGAAAGAACCTGATGCTCGATAAGGGCAATATAAGCGATACGGCCAGGCGGATGATAGCAGGTATACTTGACCTGTCATCATCGCTGACAGCTTTTGGAAATACAATTCCTACTTCTTATCTCAGGCTGGTGCCTCACCAGGAAGCCCCTACGAATATATGCTGGGGCGACAGGAACAGGTCTGTACTGGTACGAGTGCCCCTGGGCTGGACAGGCACGGGGAATATGATAGTCGATGCCAACCCGAATGAAAAAAGTGAACCTGATCTGACAGGGAGCAAACAAACGGTTGAGTTCAGGGCCCCTGACGGTTCGGCCGACCTTTATCTACTTATGGCCGGGCTGGTTACCGCCATTAATCATGGTTTCGAGATGAAAGATGGGCTTGAATATGCAAATGGCCTTTATGTGTCGGGGAACCTGTTCAAAGAAGAAAACCGGGAGTTCAGGGAAAAACTTGAATCACTCCCGGCATCATGCTGGGAATCAGCTGAAAACCTCGAAAAACAGAGGAAGTTCTATGAAAGAGACAATGTTTTTCCTGAAGGCCTGATTGATAGCATTGTGGCCAGGTTAAAATCTTATGACGATAAAGACCTCAGTGAAAGACTATACGGTAAGCAGGATGAACTGGCGAAGCTGGTGGATAAATACCTTCATTGCAGCTAGGATTCCTCATTGGCAGAATTAATATTGGCTGTTTTTATGCTCGCATTCAACTCAAAACCTATAAGCAGGGTTATTGAGTTAAGATATAGCCACAACAGAACCACCAGTATAGTACCCATCGAGCCATAAAGTCGGTTATACTGGTCAAAATTGTTTACATAAGCCGAAAATCCCAGTGAGGTTGCTACGAAAAGAAGGGTGGCCAGGGAGGACCCAGCCGATATAAATCTGAACTTGGCTTTCCTTGATGGAGCAAGGTAGTAAAGAAATGAAATTGCCAGGAACAGAAATCCTATTATTACTACCCACTTGGTTGTAAGAAGAATATAAAAGACAAAATCGCTTTCTATAATATCGTGATTGACAAGCTTTTCTACTGCTGACCTGCCAAAGATTAAAAGTATGGTAGCTACGGTAATAAGCAGCCCGATAATAAAGAAAAGAAAGAAGGCAATCTTTCTTTGAGCAATCCAGCTTCGTGTCTCAAATTTATGATCTGATACAACAAAAGCGTTGATCAAAGCATGAATACCATTTGTTGACATGATAGCTGATGCAACAAACATTATTATCAGAAATATATTACTCCGGTTGGTGATAGCATCCCTTAGGCCCTGCTCAAGAAAACTGTATGCCCTCTCAGGCATTATGCTTTCGAAGAGCAGGATTACTTCATCCTGAAAACCACTGATTGGGATGTATGGAATAAGGGCAAACAGCAGGAAAATAGCAGGAACGAGGCTGAGTAGTAAATTAAAGGCAATGGATGATGCCCTGGTAACAAGGGCTCCTTTCCTGAAACCCCTGATAAAGAATACGAAAACGTCATAAATAGGGACCCTGTCAAAACCCGGCAATACCAGTTTCTTCAGCTTCTCCAGAATATATTTACCTATTCTATCTCTGTTGAATAATCTCATAAAGCCTTCAGGCTAATGTCAATACTCTTTATATGATGAGTGAGTGCTCCGACAGAAATATAGTCGACACCACACTCTGCATAATCTCTTACAGTATCTATTGTTATTCCACCTGATGATTCGATTTTATACCTGCCATTAACCAGCTCAACCGCTTTTTTTGTTTCAGAGATACCAAAATTGTCAAGCATTATTCGGGTAACCATGCCCGTTTTCAATACCTGTTTAAGTTCATCCATGCTGCGCACCTCTATTACAACCGGAAGGTTTTTACCCGCACTTTTAAGGTAGGTATTGGCTTTCCTGATTGCTTTCTCTATACCTCCTGCATAATCAACATGATTATCTTTAAGCATTATCATATCAAAAAGACCCATACGGTGATTATGACCACCGCCAATCCTCACTGCTTCTTTCTCGATAGCCCTGAATCCGGGAGTTGTCTTTCTTGTATCAAGAATTTTTGCCTTGCAACCACTAATTGCATCAACATAACGGCGTGTACTGGTGGCTATACCACTCATGCGTTGTATTATATTGAGAACCAGCCGCTCAGATTTCAACAGTCCCTGCACCGGTCCTTCTGCAAAAAAACCGGTATCACCCGGCCTGACACTGGTCCCGTCAACAAGAGAGTCACTTATTTTTATCCTTTTGTCTACCCTGTTAAAAACATAAGCTGATATCTCCAATCCGGCAATGATACAGGCTTCCTTAATTATTAGCCTTGCCTTACCGGTAGCTTCAGGGGGTATACATGATAGTGAACTATGGTCGCCATCACCGACATCCTCAGTCAGTGCACGGTCAATAAGGTCATGGATTGCCTCCTGTATCATCCTTTTCAATTCTAAGCTGATGTATAAGTGGTTTTGAATCTATTGTTTTTATCAGGAAATATACCCTGAAATTACCTTTTCGCGTTCTGAGGTTACCAATTGCATAAGCCGATTCTGAACGCCCTCCTTTATGCTTGATGACAAAATCGACGGTTGGATGTTCGCGAAAAAAATCCTTCAGTATTCCCTCAGCTATATTCCTGGTGTAAAAGTCTTCTTTGTCGAGCAATACCAGCTCAACAGTAGAATTCAAATATCCTGATAAGACCTCAACATTACCAGCCTTGAAAGCAAGAGTAATCTCATCCGGTATAGCAACGGACTGCCCGGATAATCGATCCTGCCCGGATAATGCAAATATTATTAATACAATGCTTAATATTCTCATGAAGCTCATTTTAGATGATGGTACTTATACAAAAATAGTCGAAATAAATTAAATCAGGAAATAGGCTTATTCACCAGGGTCTGAGCCGAAAATTCATATAGATTATTTAAATTCGTAGGTTCAGGATACTGATCAGCCCTGACATTTCAATTTATTGATATGAAAATATCCATCATACAGGTAGGTAAAACAGAAGAGAGATATCTCAGGGAAGGATTATCCAATTATTACTCCAGGCTGGAAAAGATGATCCATATAGAGCAAATAACAGTCACCGGTTTAAAGGAAGCCGGAAACTACCCTGAAGCTGTTGTAAGAAAAGCAGAAGCTGAATCGATATCAAGGAAGTTCAAAAATGGTGATAGTATAGTACTTCTGGATGAAGCAGGTGAACAAATGGGTTCAAGGGATTTAGCTTCATTTATTCAAAAAGCAATGAATGCCGGCCCCAGGAGGATAGTGTTCGTTATAGGTGGAGCATGGGGACTGGATGATGAATTGAAGCGTAAGGCTAACAGGATTATTTCTCTGTCGGAGATGACTTTCTCCCATCAGTTGGTACGGTTATTGTTTGCTGAACAGCTGTATAGAGCATTCACAATTATAAAAGGTATTCCATATCATCATGATTGATTAATATAAGCCCGGGATGAAATTATCATTTACAAACAGGAAGTTATTCATTTTACTGGCGATAGTATTCGTGCTGGCCCTGATAGCTGATATAATAACGGAGAGTGAGCTTAAGTTTACTATCGAAGCTAACAGGTTCGAAAGAAAACTTCGTGATGCAGAGATGCGTGGAATGCAGTGCATGGAGAGGATGGCCGGGACTGATTCTATGTTTATTAATCTTGATTTCCCGGATTATCTGAATAGTAATGATCAGTACAGCCTTTATAAATATAAGCGGGGCAAGCTTGTGGCGTGGACAGGTAATAGTATTACCGTTCCGGAGAATTTCGATGCTGAGCTTTTTAGAGATAAACTGATTAGTATCGATAATCATAAGGTCTTGGTAAATAAGCTAATTGATGATGAGGATATCTATCTGTGCCTTATTAAAGTATATGCCGAATATAGTATTGAAAACAAATATCTTGAATCAGGCTTTAGCCCCGAACTTGGGTTGAAAATAAATACAGCATTCAGTAAAGACAGGGAAGCCGGCTATCCTGTTACTGATACTGCCGGTAATTATCTTTTCTCACTGGTGTTTGACAGGGATGGAAACTATATAGCCGGTATCTCTATTATACCTGTAATATTGTGGTTGGTCTTTCTGGCTGTCTTCCTGATCGCAAGCGATAGAATAGCCAGGTGGCTGGTATCAAAAGGATTCACCCTGCTGGGCTTTATCCTCTCAGTCCAGGCAGTATTGATTTTATACCTCGTTTTCCTGCTTCTCGATAAACCGGGAATAATATCAGGCATGGACTTATTTTCTCATTTCAGGTTTAATATTGGCCCACTGGTACCCTCAACAGGTCATTTATTATTCTTAGGTATACTTTTCCTCTTTATATGTTATGAGTTCTATAAATTCTTCCCGAACCCGAACTGCAGGGGCAGGAGAGCTGGCAGAAATTTGGTCGTGATAACTCTGTTTCTTTCTGTATCCTCATTTATCTTCTTTATTTTCAGCAGGCTGCTAAATATCCTGGTGCTCGACTCCAATATACATTTCAAAATATACGAAATACTTGATATAGATATATTTACAGTTATTTCAATTACTGCCGCTGCACTTATCCTGATAGGATTCACAATATACCTGCTGAAGGTTATAAAAATGTGTATTGATGTACCGTTCAAAACCCTTCTGCCTGCACTTGGCATAGCGGTCATAGTTGTATACCTGCTTCATCTCTTCATGGGAGATCCCTCGATAATTCACGTTATTGCTTTCCTGCTACTGGTTTTGCAGGCCTGGTTTTTCAGGCAGGAAACAGCAAGACTCATTAATATCACGGTTACTTTTGCCATTATAGCTGCTGCCTATTCAGCATATATTATTCCCAATCTTGCCTGGGAAAAAGAAACGGAAAAACTAAAAGTTATATCTGCAAATTTCAGCAGCCAGAACGATATATACGGTGAAGCTTTGCTGATTGATATGTGGAATGATATAAAGAATGATAGCCTGCTGCCTGATTTGATGAGCAGTGATTTTATGGGACCAGATGAGGTAAGTGCTGTTTATACTTATCTCGACAGTGAATATTTTAACGGATACTGGGATAATTATGAAAGGATTTACACAGTTTGTAATATTAATTCACCACTGTATTTTGAATCAGATACCGGAAGGGTAGAGAATTGCTTCACCTTTTTCAGGTCCAGGGCTGAGGAGCTTGGTAAGCCTCTGAGCGACAGCAATCTGGTTTTTCTGGACAATAATTCAGGCAGACCTTACTACCTTGGTTGCCTGTATTACGGACTGGATAATGGTGGACAGAACGGATTATTCATTGAGCTAATAAATCTTGTTAGGTATACCCAGTCAGGATACCCCAAGCTACTAATTGATGAACAATACAATAAACAGGTTAATACAGGTGACTATTCAATTGCAAAATATATTAATGATTCACTGGTATTGCAGACTGGTGAATTTCCGTTTAAGAACCACCTTGACAAAACTGAAAATGATGCGCCTGGGTATTATACTTCTTCAGATGAAGAATCAGATTATTTTATTTATGACGGAGGAAGGGTTACTGTGGTGGTTGCCAGGCCCCCGCTTGACTTTATGAACAAAGTGGTCACTTTCACCCACCTTTTCGTTGCTTTCTTTATTTTACTCCTTCTCGTATTGCTCATAATAAAACCACCCGAAAATATCTTTCCGGGACGAATGAACTTTACCCAGAAACTGCAGGTGGCTTTTATCGGGATATTACTTGGTTCAATGATTGCCATAGGGACGGTTGTGGTTATACTTAGCATTAATCAGTATCATGGCAAGCACTATGAGAACATTGAAGAGAAGCTTGGATCTGTTTATATTGAGCTCGATCACAAGCTATCGGATATGGATACTCTTACCGGTGCATGGAGTGCCGATAGTTATCCTGATCTGGATGCACTTCTTGTTAAATTCTCCAATGTGTTCAGGACCGATATAAATCTCTATAATACAGATGGCAATCTTATAGCATCATCCAGGATGGAGGTATTTGATAATAAGCTTAAAAGTACCAGGATGGATTACAGGGCCTATTCCAGTCTTAAGTATCATGGACAATCGCAATTTATCCACAATGAGAAGGTCAGCCAGCTCGAGTATTTATCGGCCTATGTACCTTTTGTAAATAATCGCAACAGAGTCCTGGCTTACCTTAATCTGCCTTATTTTAATATGCAGACAAGGATCAGTGAGGAGACATCCAACCTTATTATGGCCATGATTAATTTTTCAACCATTTTGCTGGTTATCTCCCTGAGTATTGCTGTATTTATCTCCGTCAGAATAACAAACCCGCTAAGAATGCTTCAGCAGGGTCTTGCCTCGGTGCGCCTTCAGGAGAAAAGCAAGCCCCTGGAATACAGCGGTCATGACGAGATATCAGAACTGGTTAAGCAGTATAATAAAATGCTTGACGAACTGCAGTCGAGTGCTCTCAGGCTGGCACGTTCGGAAAGAGAAGATGCATGGAGGGAGATGGCAAAGCAGATAGCTCATGAAATAAAGAATCCTCTGACCCCTATGAAGCTCAATGTTCAGCAATTGTACAAAAAGTGGAAAGATAATCCTGAAAATTTTGAAGAGAGCTTGAAAAGTTTTAAACAACATCAGATTGAACAGATCGATAACCTTTCATCAATAGCCACAGAGTTTTCAAGTTTCGCGCGTATGCCCAAGGCCAGCCCACGTGAAACCGATCTGATTGCTCACTTGAATTCCGTGGCCGAACTGTATAATGATATTAAAAACATTGATCTGAATATCAACTTTAACGGACTGGATGAAGTAATGGTTTTTGCTGATAAAGAGCAGATGAACAGTATGCTTTCAAACCTGTTCAGAAATGCAGTACAGGCCATACCTGCTGAAAGAAAAGGGAAGATTGATGTAGACCTGTCCGTAAAAGAAAGAAGAGCACTGATTCGTATTAGGGATAATGGTGTGGGTGTGCCAAATGAACTGAAGGATAAATTATTTACTCCAAATTTCACCACTAAATCATCGGGTATGGGCCTGGGCCTGGCTATTGTAAAACGGGTGGTTGAAACAGCCGATGGGAGAATATGGTTTGAATCGGAACCGGGTGAAGGAGCGGTTTTCTACGTTGAGTACCCGGTCCTGTCGTATAAATAAATATCCATTGTTAATCATTTGTTGCCTCAACACCTATAATGCATGCTTGATTACTGTAATAAATTAGTTATATTAGCATAGTTGAAGATCTGATAAATGGCCCGGTATTTTTGTAGGAATATATCATTATTAACCTTTCTATTACTCTTTTCTCCATTAACGGAAGGGGTATTATTTTGCTCACCGCAAAAGGATATATCCGGAATAATAAACAATATTTCATCAAGGGTAAATACTATTGAGGCTGCCGATGCTGTTATACTGGACGATGTCAGCGGGTTCAGCGATGGCGATACAGTCCTGGTAATACAGATGAAAGGGGTTTCGTCACAGATCTCGCAGACCAGTGGGTTCGGACAGGAAGATGGTTACCTTGAAGGCCAGCCAGGGGAATATGGAGTTGGTTATTATGAGTTTATTGTAATCGAACAGGTTGAGCTTGGTCCGAACAGGATTACTTTCAGGAATAACCTATCGGGTTTTGATAAGTATGATGTAGAAGGTTCAGTGCAGGTCCTGAAAGTGCCCTCATATGAAAATGCAAGGGTAACTGATGAATTAACCTGTTCTGAATGGGACAGCGTATCTGGAACAGGTGGCGTGCTTGCGCTTATTGTGAACAAGCAACTTGAGCTGGATGCTGATATCGATGTTAGCGGTAAAGGGTTCAGAGGAGGTGATAGCACAGTGATAGATGGTACACCACTTGTCGACCCCAATTATTATTATCCTGTAGCATCAACAGTTGCGGGGTATAAGGGTGAAGGCCATGCCACACACGCCCTTGGTAGCCCCATAGATATAACAACACTATGGAAAGGAAGGGGTGCTCTGTATACAGGGGGTGGCGGAGCCACAGGTGAATTTTCAGGTGGCGGAGGTGGCGCCAGTTTTGGTGAAGGAGGAAACGGTAACAGGCAGCGCACGACCGGGTTCATAGACGTTGGCCGGGGCGGCTGGCTGGTGGATCCTGCCGATTTTATTGACAGAATTGTGCTGGGAGGCGGTGGAGGAGGAAGTGGATATACCGATGGCACCGGAACAAGCGGGGCCAGGGGAGGAGGCATAGTGCTGATACTGGCCGATATAGTGGTAGGAAATGACAATACAATAAAGGCAAATGGGGATTCAATAATAACTATTGCAGATGGCAATGGTGGAGCAGGAGGAGGTGGTGGTGCAGGTTCGGTAGTAATAACAGCCAGATCATACGCTTCATCAAACATTAATATTGAAGCTAAAGGGGGTAACGGAGGTCATTCAACAGAAATATATGGCACCGGCGGAGGCGGCGGAGGCGGACTGATATGGATAAACGCTTCTTCCGTTCCTGCTGAAATGCAGGTGGATGTTAGCGGAGGTGCAGCAGGACGGATAAACTGGCCGGTCGGTCTCTCACAGGGAGGTGATGGAGGTGATGGACTGGTACGAACAGACCTCAAAATGTTGCTCAATGGATTTCTCTTTAACTCAATAGTATTTTCAGCCGATACAACCAAAATTGATTCAATATGCTTCGGACAGGTACCCGGAGGTATAACTGGTACAGTACCTGTGGGGGGCGATGAACCATATACCTACAGATGGGAGAAAAAAGTGGATAATGACCTTGTCTGGACGCTGGTGCCGGGTTCAGGAAGTACAAAAGACCTGGTGATAACAGCTACAGAAACGGATACAGTGCAGTTCAGGCGAGTGGTAACCGATAGTAACGCCACACCTGTATCAGATACAAGTAAACCGGTAACTGTAATTGTTCAACCGCTCATCACTGATAATATTGTTGGATATGATACGACAATATGTAACGGGCAGAATCCACTATTGCTGGAGCAACAGGCAGGATTTACCCTGGGAGGAGGAAATAATATCTATACTTACGAATGGATTGACAGTACTGATGTGCAGGACTGGCAGACTGCTCCGGGAGTGGCCACAAATGATAATTTCGATCCACCGGTTCTCACAACAACAACCTATTATTCAAGAATCGTTACTTCCGGTGTCTGCATTGATACAAGCACCAGGGTAAGAATCGAAGTGCTGCCCCTTATTTCC
>Ga0272442_10006331_pt1 | contig 15578 bp, 12 predicted proteins | sample SSMForm2O_FD_200262 | JGI IMG/M metagenome (GOLD analysis project Ga0272442, IMG submission 200262) | Marine sediment archaeal communities from Little Sippewissett salt marsh, Falmouth, MA, United States - SSM-Form-2O | ecosystem: Environmental > Aquatic > Marine > Wetlands > Sediment ...
CAGCGGCTTGGGCGGCTTCCTGCGGCCGTCCGATCTGGTGATAGACGTACGCCAGCAGGAACTTCAGTTGCGGCGCGTCGCTGCGTTCGAGGCACTGCTCCAGGTCGGCCAGACGATACTCGAACGTCGCCGGCCCGCCCGCCGCACCGACGAGGTCGGCCTGCGCCACGGCACACTGCGGATTCAACTCGATGGCGCGGGCCAGAAGCAACGAGCTGCTGACGTATTCGCCGGCGGCGAACAAGGCGAGGCTCTTACCGAGGTGCGGCAGCGCGTCACCCGGCCGATACACTGAGGCGCGCGTGAAGGACTCGGCGGCGCGATAGTACCGACCCTGTCGCATATACCCCCGGGCCGCGTGCAGGTGCCGCTCGAAATCATTGGTAGAAACAGTGCTGTGCCTTTTGTATTTCCGCAATATCCGGTCGCCCATCAACTCCGGGGCAGCATCCCTTGTCGCGTTCTGATCCTCCGGGCCGGCGGGGGCCGCGCCGAGTCGGCGGCCTGACGTTGTCAAAAAACGCTCCGGCGGCGGCGAGACGCGACCTTCCAAGGGCGCGGCCGCCGGCGCGTACCGGTCGGTGGAGCGATGCGCCCGGTTGATAGCGCTGGACCGGTCGTTCGACGGACGACGCAGCAACTCCGACGGGACATCGAACCGGCGCGCCGTCTCTTGGACCCGCTGGAGGGCGGGTACCGTGCCGGAGTCTCGCGCGGGCTCTTTTGTCGTGACTTCGCCGTGCGGCGGTAAGAAGGCGTTATCGAGTCGGTTTCGGGCGTCCAACTCGGGCGGTCCTGTTCGCCGGTTGAGCGCGGCTTGCAGATCGCGAACTGTGAGGCTGTCACGGCGTGCGTCGTCGGCGCCGGGTCGCTCGTTCGAACCGGGCAAACCGTCCGGGAGCGAGACGCGCGGCGAGGCCGCAGGGGCAACCCCCTGTGGTTGCCCGTCGGCCGACGGTGCCAGAGGATACGGATAGGCACGGCCGCTTGCTTCTGCCGATCCGTGCCGCAGGTTGTCCAAGCGTTCGAAAAGCTGCCCGGTATCGGAGACACCGAGATCGGTGTCACCTGTGCGCTGGGGCGCGGTGTTCGTTGACGCCGGCACGCGCCGACCGGGACCCTCCCGGACTTGCGGGTCGTCTCGGTTGGGAATCGCGGCCTCGGTCTGCTGCGAGGGCCGCGGGGCCGTCGGCGGTTGCGCACGGCTCGGTGACAGGGCGTTCCACATGTTCGCCGAGAACCTGGACGCAGACCGGTTGCCCACCGGGTCCCACATGCGCCAATCCCTCACACTCGAGGTCTGGGGGCCCACGACCTGCGGCTGCACGACCTCGGTCTGATCCATGCTCGTCGCCTGCGTGTCCACGCGCATCGGCGCGGCGCTGTCGTCCACACGCCAACCGCTCGCTCGTCCACCGTTCATCTTGCTGACGGTGCCCGTCGGCGAGTAGAACGCATTGGGATGGGCGGCGGACCCATAGGTGTGCGGGTTCGCCGAGCCCCTCAGAAAGGAATCGAGCGACGTCGAGCCGAGCCTTCCCTGAAACCGCGTGGGTGCTTGATACGGAACGGGCGCGCGAAGCTGCCTGGTCCCGCCGACGTTGCCGGTGACGACCAGGTTGCCTGCGTTACTGCCCGAGTCAGGGGTTCGAATCAGTCCACTGCGGTAGCTGCTGGGCGGTCTTGTCGGCGAAGGGACGGGGCTCTGGATCGACGAGCTGCCGTACCCTGCGAGAACACCGGCCGGCAGGAACAGACCCAGGATACACCCGGCCAGCCAGCAGAAGGCAGCGGCATCGCCCTGGGAATTTCGTTTCCGTGTGAACGCCCTGGCATACGTGCGTCGTATGACTGGTGCCTGTTTCATGGCGTCAGTCCCATCCTGCGGCACACCGGCAAGGTCAATCCACCGCCATCCTGATCCGTGACGCCTTGCCCGTGACAACCGGATTCAACTGCGTCGGGGCCGACGCATCCGTGCTGCGCCCACTCGCTTCAAAACCAACTAATCCGCCGTGTACGTGGGCTGTTTCGCCCAGCCCAGTTTCGTTCCCAGCGTATCCCAGCGTGTCCGCGACGGATTGTTCACCACCAGAAAGCTGCTCTTTTCTCTGACCACCGTGACCCTGTCGTCCGGCGACAGGCTCACCGAGACCTGCCCGTCGGTGGAGGCGGTCGTGCCCTGGTTGACGCGGGTACAGCAAATCTCCACTTCACTGCTCGCGTCAATGACGATGGGCCGAAAGCTCAAGGAATGCGGGCAGATGGGCGTAATCACCATCGCCTCCATGGCCCCGGCCAGGATTGGCCCGCCGGCCGAGAGGTTGTAGGCCGTCGAGCCGGTCGGCGTCGAGACGATCAGTCCGTCGCTGACGCAACTGGCCACGTGCTGGCCGTCCACGGCGATGCGCAGCTCGATGACCCGAAAGGGCGCCCCGGCTGCGATGAAGACGTCGTTGACCGCCTTCGAGTAAAACTTCTCCTCAGCGGCGCCGGACCGCTCGCTAACGTGGCAGCCCAGCATCATCCGCTTCTCGATCGGCGCCTTGCCTGAAAAAATGTCATCGCAGCGGCTCTTGAACTCACTGACGCTGAATTCCGCCAGGAAGCCAAGCTTGCCGAAGTTGACGCCGATGACGGGCACATTGGCTTCGCTCAGGTCGCGCGCCGCCGAGATGATGCTGCCGTCGCCGCCGAGCACGACGGCGAAGTCGCTGTCGCGCAGGACATCGGGCGTACACTTCTCCAGGTAGCAGCCGCAGATAACCTGCGCCTTGCCTTTCAGAAAACGCGAGAAATCATCAATGGCCTCGGCGACCGGACCCTTCTTGGGGTCGCCGAATATGACCAGCCTGGGTAGCGGCTTTTCCTGCCTCATTTTCGTTTGCGCTTACCGGTTCGTTCTGCCAGCATTTCTTTGGCCGTTTTGACTATTTCATCGGCAGTTACCCCGACCTGCATAAGCTGGGCGTGGCGGGAATCCTGACCGACGAGGCGTCGCGGCGCGCCGAGGACGCGGATGTTGCTGACGTTCTGGCCGGCGGCCGCCGCGGATTCAAGCACAGCCGAGCCGAATCCGCAGGCGAGAAAGTGGTCTTCGATCGTGATCAGGGCTTTGCCGCGGGTCAGAAGCTGGGCGAATTTCTCGTCCACCGGGGCGGCAAAGCGCGCATTGATGACGTCGACGGCGATTTTCTCGGAACTGAGCGCGTCGGCGGCTTTGAGGGCCTCGGGCAGTAGCGTCCCGTACGAGGCGATGGCCAAAACGGACTTGCGGCCGCGACGAACCTGCACGCTCTTGCCCAACTCGAAGGGTTTTTCGGACGCGGCCCGGATGAACTCCTCCGGCGGAACCAGGTCTTTCGGATAACGAACCACCACCGGCTGACTCTGCTCCAGGGCGAAGCGCAGGACCCCCTTCATCTCGACCGCATCGGCCGGGGCCGTCAGAATCATGTGGGGCAACATGCGCAGATAGCCGATGTCCATCAGCCCATGATGCGTCGCGCCGTCGGCGCCTACCATGCCCGCGCGGTCGACGCAGAAGACCACCGGAAGGTTTTGCAGCGCCACTTCCTGGAAGATCTGGTCGAAGCTGCGCTGCAGGAAGGTCGAGTAAATGCACACGACCGGCCGCAGTCCGCTCTTGGCCAGGCCGGCGGCGATGTCCACCGCGGCACTCTCGGCGATCCCCACGTCGTAGAACCGTTCGCTGAAGCGCTTGCGAAACTCCACCAGGCCCGTGCCGTCACACATGGCCGAGGTGATGGCCACGACCCTCTCGTCCTGCTGGGCCAATTCGGTCAGGGCGTCGCCGAAGGACTGCGTGAAGCTCGGCCCATGTGCCACGGCCGTCGATTCCACGGTATCGCCGTTGATCTTGAACGGACCGGTCGAATGGAACCTGGTCGGGCCTTTGTCGGCGGGGCGAAAGCCTTTGCCCTTCTTTGTGTAGACGTGCAGCAGGACGGGGTGATTCACCTCGCCCAGCGCCCGAAAGAGTTTCATCAGCGATTCGATGTCGTGGCCGTCGACGGGGCCGAAGTAAGGTACGTTCAAACTCTCGAACAACTGGCTGGGCAGTACAACCATACGGATGCTCTTCTTGATGCGCTCGACGGCCTCCTCGACGCTGCGGCCGATGCCGGGCACGTGTTCGAGGATGTTCTTCGTCGTGCGGCGCAGCTCCTCGTACGTATGGTTGAGCCGGAAGCGGGAGAAATACTTGGCGACCGCACCGACGGTGGCGTCGATCGCCATGCTGTTGTCGTTGAGGACGATCAGCATCTGTCTCTTGACCAGTCCGAGGTTGTTCATGCCCTCGAACGAGGCGCCGTTGACGATGCTGGCGTCTCCCACGACGGCGACAATCTTCGCTGCGTCCGGCTTATCCTTCTCTTTGTCCTGGCCCGGTGGTTTGGCTTTGGGCTCGCTGTCTTTGGCCTTCAGTTGCTCGCCCAGCGCCATGCCAATGGCGGTGGCTATGGACGTGCCGGCGTGGCCGACCGTGAACTGGTCGTACTCGCTCTCGGCCGGATTGGGAAAGCCGCTGATGCCTTCGACGTGCCGCAAACCGGCAAAACCGTCTTTGCGACCCGTGACGATCTTGTGCGTGTAGCATTGGTGGCCGACGTCCCACAGCAGCTTGTCCCGGCTGAAGTCGAACACGCGGTGCAACGCCAGCGTCAGCTCCACCGCGCCCAGGTTGCTCGCCAGATGCCCGCCGGTCTTACTGACCGAATGCAGAATGAACTGCCGAATCTCCTCGGCCAACTCCTCCAGTGCCTCGGGCGACAGCTTCTTCAAGTCCGCCGGGCCCTTGATCTTCTCCAGATGATTGCTCATGAACCAGATTATCCTCAACGAAGCCTAAAAACCGCTCCATTGTAATCGAAAGCGCGCCACCCTGCAGCCAAAACGCCGATTTCGCCGAAAATTTACCCGCCACCGCCCGCAAACGGCCATTCATACGGGTCTCGCTCACTCCGACCTGGCGACTGGCCCGAGTGGATGCGGCTGTTCAAGGGCTGTTAGCTGACCCCAGGCAGCAATAATGCGAACTACAAGGCAAGCCGCTGACGAATTCGGGATGACCGTAGCTGTCAGTGTCGTTCCGCGCCCGAGCGTGTCTAAGGCCGACTACTCAATGCTCTCGTAGCCGGTGTTGTTTTCGCAGGCGGCGTCGGCCTCGTTTTTGATTTTGCCGCCGGGGCCGTAATCGTTGATGTACAGACCGGGGCGATTGTCGTAGTCGAACACCACGTCGAACGGCTTGCGTTCGAGCAGGTAGCCCTTCATCGCGAAGCTGTCGTCGCCCGATTTCGGCAGGCGGTTGTTGGCGATCCGGACGTTCTCGCTCGATTTGACGGTGACCGCGGCGTGGTGGCGGTGCGTGAAACGCTGCCACGCGTGCTGGCCGCGCTTCGTATCGGGCACGCGCGGATCGGCCACCGCCGCGTTGCGCAGCACGCACCCGTACACGAGCCGGTTGCGCCCGCACCGATGGTCGGGGCCTTCCTGAAAGTCGATGTGCCCGCGGTTGATCGAAACGTTGACGATGCCGCAGTCGCTCGCCCGCTCGGGATCTTCGAGATAGATGCCTTTGTACGCCGTCTCGATGGGCCTGCCTTGTCCTTCAAATGTCGGCTCGTATTTGGGAAACTCAAACCGCGTCGGCGGCTCATATCCCTCCTGCCGCGCATCGCTCGTCCCCTGGGGCCGCGCTGCCCTGATAATGATCCCGCTCCTGATCCGGATCGACTCGGCGAACGTGTAGGCGCCTGCCGGGAAGTAGACGACGCCTCCACCCTCTTCTGCGACCGCCTGCTGGGCCTTCTCCAGACGCTGCTCGATGCTCTGTCCAGCGAAGTCTTCGATACTGACCACGTTCGACCACTTCAACGAGTCCGTCCACGCCAAGCGGTAGTGCACCGCCGGATTGTCCCCCGGCAGGCCTAAGTTCGCCGCGCAGAAACACGGCGCTACGATCACGAGAACGAGAACACACGCACTCACGCCGATCGGAAGACGAGACACCATACGAAAGGCTCCTCCAGAAAAAGAGAGGTTCTTCGCTCTCAAGTTGTTCAGACCAAACACATTCACATCGACTGTCATTGTCCGTCATCAACAAGAAGGAATCAACCCGCGAGCGCACCGTCCCCACGCGAGAAGTCAGGTCTCGTCGGAGACAAGCGAGCGATCTCACCAAGTTGCTTTTCGTTTGCATTACGGCCTGGCTGGGTCTAAATATGCATTGAAGCCGAGCACGATCGTGTTTGGAGGTCAGAGCATGATATTGAAGACCAGATGCAACCTCACCACTCGCGAAACAACGGAGAACGAGGCGTGGGAAATACTCGATTGGTTGCTGCGATGTTTTCAGCGGCACGGAATCGACGAGGTCGTCCTCATATACGGATATGATTGGGACCTCGGCGAAGTAAGTTGGCAAGATCAGGCAGTCAAGGTCGGTGACGTTGAGACTCACATCAAAGCGGCCGAATCTAAGGAGTTGGGCTGGTTAGGTTACGATGATCTCTACATCAAAATTCGAGAAACTGTCCAGGTGCACTTCTGTCATCACGAGGAGTTGCACCTCAACTACGACCAGGACGACGAGCCTCTGGTTGGGGAATTGATTGCATATTTCACGGAGGCAGTTGGCTTGCAGGAGTGACCCCGCGTACGCCGTTGGCAATTTAAGGAGCGTTTGCGCGGACGTCACGCAAGGCATGCAAATGCAGGAACTTCTGATAAGCAATGGACGAGGACACCGGGGCTAAGGAGGCAGGGTGTGAAAATACAGCAGATGGTTGTTCTGACGATGATCCTGTCTGTCCTTTCCTGCGCAGCGGTGGCGCGCGAGGGTTCGGCTAAGACGCCTGCGCAATGGCTCGATGCGATCGAAGCCCAAGCGGCAGCGGAGAAGGATGCGTGGGACAACGAATGGTGGGACGTGATGCGCGGGGCGGCGCTGGCGCTGGACCCGTGGGACGGCCGGCCTGAGATCGTCGCCAAATTCACGGGCGAGGAGAAGTGGCTTTACGATGCGTACCGCCGCGTTTGGGACGAGCATGCCCGCGCTGTCGCGGACAAGCTTCTGGCCGGCAAGCCGGTTGGCAAAGACGAGCGGAAGTACCGGTTCCTCGCCAGTGGCACGCTCGTGCATCGCTACCATCGCCACGGCATCAAGCGGAAGGAGAAACGCAAGGAGACTCTGTCACCCGAGGAACAGAAAATTGCTGACTACGCCAAGGCGGTGGAGAAAGCCGGCCGGGAGACGCTGGTCGAAGGCTATCGCAGGCAAAAGCTGACAGCGGCGGACATCGACACGCTCCGCGACTACGCCATGTTCGTCGATGCCCGCTGCACCGGTAACGGCGTGCTGCCGTGTCACCTGGGCGTGACGCGCTCGCGGTACGGCGGCCAAGGCTTCCGCATGCCCGGCGAGGCGGCGCCCGACTTCGCCTTGGCGCGTATGGAGGCCTTCCTCGACACACTCGCCTATAGCGACGCCAACCCGCGCGAGCCGGTGGACATCCTGACGCCGCTGGCGGTGAAGGAGTTTCTTCAGGTCATGTCCGGCCTGGAGCTGCGCGACGGTCAGGTCGTCCCCAAACCCTACGAGATCGTCCCCGGTCTGGAGGAGCAGTATGTGCGGCTGAGCGACTATCGCGGCAGAAAGCCCGTACTGATGGTCTTCATAAACGCCACCGATCCGTGGGCCTGGCACGGCCGGATCGCACCGATGTTCGAGCCGCTCAAGCAGGCCCTCGGCGGCCGCGCGGCAGTGTACTTCATCTGTACGACCATCCACGATACGCGCATGCGCTCGATGGACTTCATCGGACCCGAGGCCGGCCAGAGTGCCTACGTCCACGAAACCGCAATGGAGCACCGCGCCCGCATCTGCAAGATGTTCTATATGGGCTGGCCCGACTGCACGACGGACTACCTGCTGGACGACATGGCCCAGCACTTCCGCAACGAGTGGATGGACCAGGGCGGGGGGGCCTACATCGTGCTCGTCGACCGCGCCGGGACAATCGCCTACGCCGATTACCACCAGAACATCCCGCCGCATTGGGGGCCCAACGCAATCAACTTTCCCTACGAGTTTCTCACCATTCGCATGAACCACCTGGAGAGCCGCCTGGCGAGCTTCTTCGCCAACGGTTCTCGATACGATAAGAAGATCAAGACGCCCTATCCCGGCTGGCGGCTCCCGCCCCAGCGCGACCGCGACGTACTCAAGAGGCGTATCGAGCGCGCCGTGTGGATGCCCGCGCAGGTCGTGTCCGTGAACCCGGCGCGCAAGCGCGTGCTCGTCGAACGCATGCTTCCCCCGATAGAGAAAATGAAGGGCATTTGCTTCTGGAACGAGGCCGGCGACAGAGCCGTAGCATTCGGCCCGGCGGTCAAGAACCGCCTCGAAACCGTTCGCGCCTGGTTGGCCGAGACGCGCGACAAGCCCACCTACGAACTGCTCATCGACGAGGCAACCGACGTCTTCCTCAACGGCCGGTCCCAGCCGCTGACAGCCCTGCGCCCCCACGACCGCCTCGGCGTCTACCACCGGCCCGATCCGAGCCGGCCCCATACGCTGCGCCCCATACAAATCCGGGCCTACCGCTTCCCTTGACCTCCTGCGAGACCGACGTAGAAAGCGCGAACCGGGTCCCTGACTCCTCTGGTCAGTATTCTTCCACCTGCAGATGAGGAATGTGCTTGAAGTGCTTTGCATTTCGCGTGATCAATGCGTGACCGTGCACCATGGCGGTGGCGGCAATCAAAACGTCCATGTCACCGGCCGGCTTACCGATCCGCTGAAGAAACGCCGTGATGAACGCGAAGACGTGCGTTGCCGCATCGTCAAACTCCAGAATCTCCAACACGCTCAACAGTTGATGGATAGCCTTCTCGTCTTGCTGCGGATGGCTGGATCGCGAAATGCCGACATAGAGTTCGGCAACGTTGAAGCGGGTGGTGGCCAACCCTTGTCCGGCTTTCGTCAACTCTTCGATCTTCCTGAAGGCCGCTTGCCTGCGTTGCGATTTCTTGCGCGCCAGATCGATCAATATGGTAGTATCGAGACACGCCATTACCGGCTCCGGCTGGAGGGACGACGTCGCCTTCGGACCTGGGCTTCAATCGCACTGGCGGCCTCGTCACTCATCGACAGCGCGCCGAGTCTCTTGCGAAAATCCCGGACGTCCAGCGGCCTTCGCACCACACGCTTAATGACCTGGCTGAAAGACTCGGCGTCTTTCTGAACCGCCTTCAGCCGACCGTAGGCCTCCATATCGACGGTGATCGTCTTGGTAGCCATACCCCTGTCCTTTCTATTGTGCACGTACACATATGTACACATACACTGTACGGCGAGTATCGTGTCCGGTCAAGTGGAATCACCGCTTCAAAGGCAAGAAAGCGAATCAGCAAGCCCGGGCCGCTCCGGGAAACCACGGGATGTGCAGACCTGCTGCATCAATGGGGTCCTGACACATTCAGTCCTCTAGGACGGGGCCGGGTGACCTTGCCTGTGGACCAGCAGCGCGAGGACGAGCAGAGCAGCAGCACCGGCGACGATGCAGAGCAGTTGCGTGACCGTCAGCCAACCGGGGTAGAGATAGCTCGTGGCGTCGCCCCGGAGGAAATCGGTCGCGGCCCGGCCGAAGCCGTAGATCAGCAGAAACCACAGCAGCCGCGTCCCGCGCCAGCGGTCGGACTTCAGTCGTGCGAAGACCAGCAGCAGGATCAGCATGATGCCGACTTCGTAGAGCTGGCTCGGATGAAGTGGGATTCCGGGCGGGGCGCCGCGCGCGTCCGGCGAGAACGTCACCGCCCAGGGCAGCGAGCAAGGCCGGCCGTAACAGCAGCCGTTGAGAAAGCAGCCCACTTTTGTCGCGATCCAGGGGATCGGGATGGCCAGGGCGACCAGGTCTAATGCCGCTCGCCTCTTCCGCGACAGCAGCAGCACCGCCGGGACCGCCAATGCCAGATAGGCTAACAAGCCGCCCCACATCCCGCCGCGCATCCAGTGCTTCGCGTCCAGCAAAGCCGACAGTGACAGGATGCCGTGTCGCAGATCGAAGAGCACCTTGGCGCCCACGCCCATGCCGAGCAGGTAGCAGACGCCCGCGGCAATCCACACACGGCGCCTGAGTCCACGCCGCCGCGCGACCCGCCAACCAATGACAAAGTGCAGAATGATGCCGATCAGGTACAAAACCCCATACAACCGAACCGCCCCAATCCGTGGCCACATAAGCACCTCCGCATTCCCTCAGTTGTCCGAACCCGCCCAACGAATTGCGCCCTGGCTCCCGTTGCCCCCTTGTCAACTTCGCCGGTTGGGCTGCCCGGCGATTCTCTCGATCACGTCGACCGCGCCGCGCGGGTCGGGGCATCCGTGAATCCAGTAGCCGACAACCGATCATCAACAGTCCAAAGGCACAAACCGGATTATCCATGATCGACACGAGAGAGTCAATCCCGAAGCCCCCGTTCGATGCGCAAGGAACGGGGACCTTCCTGGAGACGCCTGTGGGGCCAGCGCCACCCTGTCAGACGGAAGGCGGGGCCCGAACTCGCGCAGGTTCTGGCTCTCATGTTGCCGGCATCCACAATCGCCCCCGCGGGAAGGTCTCTTTGAATGTGTGCGTGAAAACAGCCTGGCAGTTGCGGATTGAGCCATGCGGCGCCGATTCTGTCACCCCTGCGAAGGCAGGGGTCCAGGCAACGACCGAAGCTGGCTGGATTCCCGCCAGCGCGCCAATGACAACGATGCGGCTCTCTCAAAACGGGAAACAAGCTGGAATTGCTGTACCCGAAAACTCTCGCAGACACCTTTGAATTGGGTCCTGACGCTATGCTCGCCCGTGTCGATGGTGTATGATGCTCCTGCTGTTTGAACGTTGCCACACGGAAGACATGATCGGTGTCAAGATCCTGGAGGGCACGATGCGTGGTCGGATCACAGGTCTGTTAACGGTCGTTCTTGCCGGATTCACCGTTTTCGCCGGACAACACGCGCCTGCGTTCACCGTCGCGCAACATGGGCTGCTGCACAACGGCCGGCCCTTCTTCTGGCTGGGCGATACCGGCTGGCTGCTGATGCGGATGAGTCCGCAGAACGTGAGACGCTATCTGGACGACCGGGCCGCCAAGCATTTCACGATCATCCAGATGATGGCCATTCGCACCGATCACATGCAGACATCGCCGACATACGACGACCTCATCCCGAACTACGCCGGAAACCTCCCCTTCAGCAGCCTGGATCCTGTCACGCTGAATGAAGTCTATTGGCGCCACATCGATCTCATTGTCGACGCCGCCCGCGACAGGGGCCTGACCGTGGCGCTGGCCACGATGTGGGGCCGCGATGCGGATTCGTTGTTTCCTGACACGCAGAGGAACAACGAGCGGTACGGAACCTTGCTGGGCCGCCGGTACCGCGACCGGGACAACGTTGTGTGGCTGGTGACGGGGGAATACGAGAAGATCAACGACAACTGGCACCGGGACAAGCAGGTTATCAACGACGAGCAGCGCGTGCTGCTTCGGGCGATTGCCCGAGGGCTCGAGGCGGGCCACGAAGGTCGGCACTTGATGACGATCCATCCGGTCGGCACGTCCTCCGATGATTTTCATAACGACCGCTGGCTGGATTTCAACATGCAGCAGACCTGGGGACACGCAACCGCCAACGTGGGACGCATCGGCGCCGATTACCGTAAGCAGCCGCCCAAGCCGGTGTTGAACGGCGAGCCGGGATACGAGAACCGCTCGGAAGCGCCGACTTCATCGGCCTGGAAGTGCCGCTACGAGGGGTACTGGTCGGTCTTCTCCGGCGCCTTCGGGTTCACCTACGGTGCCGACCGGATTTGGCAATTCCATCTCGATTGGGAAGACGCCCTCCAGTACGAGGGCGCCGCCGACATGCAGCATCTACGCTTTCTCATGGAATCCCGGCCGATGCGGCAGCGCATCCCCGACCCGTCCATCCTCGTCTCCGGCGCCGGAGACCTCCGCGACGGCCCTTCCTACTGCGCCGCCACGCGTGCCTCGGACGGCAGCTACGCCATGGTCTATTCCACGATGGGCAAACCATTCACCGTTGACTTGACGGTTCTCTCCGGCACGCGCGTTCACGCCTGGTGGTACAGTCCGCGCGACGGGCGGTGCTACAACCAGCAGCTACACCCGACCGCCGATCCGCTGGAGATCGTCGACACGCGGCAGGGGCGGCAGTTCACTCCGCCAACGTCGGGAATCAACCAGGATTGGACGCTGGTCCTGGACGACGCGGAACGGCGATTCTCGGCGCCCGGCGAAATGCGGTAATCATGCGAATTCTGATAAATTCTGGGGCGGCATGTCATTCCTCCGGCTACGCTCAGAGCCCGCCACCCGGCCCAAATGGACGACTTCCATACCACCTGCGCTTCTACGCCATGGAGCGCAACGGCAGGGCGAGGCTTGTCTCACGATCGCGCTGTTCAACTGGGTCCCGAATTCGCTAATCCTAACTCCCTGGCTCCACGCGACGCGAGAACTGGCGTTTGAAGACGTTCCAGACGGGATTGTCATGGCGCCTGATCAGCTCCTCGTGGTCGACGCCCTTTTCGCGCTGCTGCCAGTACTTCCAGCCCAGTTTCTCGGTTCCCAGTTCATAGTCGAGGCCGTCCCAGTCGCAGGAACGGAACGAGTAGAAGGCCCAGTGCCATTGCCGGCGATTGAATACACCGATGATATCCTCGAGGTACCGCCGGGCGCCGGCGACGCGGCGATCGCACCCGAACTCTTCGGCGATGATCCGCGAGCCCGGGATATTGAAACGCTCGGCCCATTCGACCACGGGGTGAACGCGTCGCTGTATCTCGGCCGGAGTCCACGGGCGGGTCGCATCGCCCTGGCCCGTCGGCATGCGGCCCGGATAGGTGAAGCGCCCTTTGTTCACGCGATAGGTCGTGAAGACCCAGGGTTCGTAGAAGTGAAATGCGTAGAGGACGGCGTCATCGTCTACCGGGCGGAGGTGGCGAAAGCCGTTGGGTGCGGAATGGAACCAGCAGTCGAGCACGATGGGAGTGCAGGGATCCTCGGCGCGGATGACCTCGACAATGCGCCGATTGAAGCGATTCAGGTCGGATGTGCCCCCTTCGTGTCGGGCCAGCCACTCGGCGAAACCCTTCTCGCCTTCGTCTCCGGTGAATCCATCTCTGCGGGCGGGATGGGGTTCGTTGAGGGGGTTGTATCCGACGATGGCCGGATGGTCGCGGAGCCGTGCGGCCAGCGCCTTCCAGAAGGCCAGTGTCTGCTGCTGGAATGCCTCGTCGGTCCAGAGGCGGTAGTCGAACTCGTAGTTGTTGTCCTGGCGATTGCGGGCGCCCGGCAGGCTAAACATCGTAAGCAGGATCTTGACATCGTGACGGCGGGCCACGTCGAGAACCGCCTCAAGCTTTTGAAGATCCTGGGTCGGGATCCCGGCGAAGTGGTCGGCGTCCCCGAGCAGGAAGTCGCGCCCCCGAGATTCCCAGGTCACCGGGATCAGCCGAACGAACTCGATGCCCACCTCCGCGGCGGCCCGGAACCACTTCTGCGAATCCCTGCCCCCGTCTCCGTTCGCCCCTTTGCGCTGGATGTCCCAAAACGCGATCGTCCTGGCACCGCTCGATGTCGCCACGAACAGTAGCAACGCCGTCACGATCCAAAACCAGTCGCCGCCCTGTCCTTTCACGCATGAGTCATCTCCATGAGCATATTGGCCACAGTTCACCAAACGGGAACGGTCCACTATTATGTCGGCGTCCTGTCTTGATTTCCCCATAACCACCTCCGCCTTCCCTCACTCACCTGTACCGCGGCCCTATAATTCAGTCCTGACTTTTCGCCCATGATTGTGAGACGAGTGACCGCCATAAGCAAAGACTTCGAGGCAAGGAGATTGTCCTGAGCGCTCCCGAGGATCAGCTCTTGCGTGTGAGCAGAATGATGCCCAGAACCACGACCACCAATGCTACAGCTATCCTGAAGTGCTCCAGTTGAACCTGAGAGTCCTTGCGAATCTGAATCTGTTGTTGCTGAGCCAGAAGGGCCTCTCGCTCTAGTCTTCTTTTCTCGTAAAGCTTCGCTATCACTTCCATGACACGTTGTACAGCTTGGTCCGGATTAAGTAGGTCAATTGCCTCATACGGGATGCCTTCCAAGAACGTGATCTCATCATCGGGGACCCTGGTGCAAACCAGCGGTAGTATCTTTTTTGCCTGGTTTCTGGCAACACCAACTTCTTTTCCGACTGCCAACCCTCTCTGTACGCTGTGGCCCGTGATAACGACGATGAAGAGATCACAATGTGTTATCCATTCTGTGATTTGAGCCCAGGCTTGTTTACCGGGCTCTTCCGACTTGCTCCAGTAGAAGAACTCCGCATTCGGCATGGGCGAGGCCGCGAGTTGCTCGACGATTTGTTTGTCCTTGGAGCTATAGCTAACAAAAACCTTTAACTTCATTCCTAACTCCTTGCGTCAGTCCACTGGAGACTATCGTCTGCGTGTCAACCGCCATACGCTGTGACCAGTTGCTGCTATGCTGTTTCCTCGGTCGCCATCTGCTCTATGTATAGCCTGAGGTACTTACGAAGCAACTTGCGTGTATCGTGGGTCGGCAAATCACCAATAGTGACATCCTTTCCGTGCATCAGGTTATCTCGAATTCTCTTTATCCGCTCGAAATCTTCGATATCGTTCCCAGAGGAATCAGGTGCGAGCACGAACGCCAGCAAAGCGAACTTGTCGGAGAGCCGATACTTACCCTTCATCACGCCTCTTATCCGCTGGACAAATTTCAGCGGCGCAACAGGCTCTTCTTCGTTCGTGAGTTTCTCAAATGTGCGTTCTTCGTACCTTCCGAAGCTCCCGTTCACGAAGATCTCCAAACCCGCCCATGTCGCAAGAAACGAGGAGAAGCCATCGTTCTCGTCCCTCAGCGACTGGGCCAACAGCCGCGAAGCATGCACGAGCTCTTTGCGGGCTGCCAGTTTCGTTGCGTACTTGGCTGCAAAATCGAGCGTGTTGTCCTTCAAACGAGTTGTTACCATGGCTCTTGCCGAGACTTTGGCGTCGTAGCAATAGACGGGTTTGTTCTCTTGGTCAATGAAGATGACGCCATCGCTTACTTGCTCAAAACCACTGATGTGCTCGCACCCAATAGCAATACTTGCCAGAAGTGCGTTTACGGCACCCTCGTGCTGCGATCGAATCTTATCCTTTGGATACCCTCGAAAGGTAATCAGGAAATCTGGCGTCTCCCTCGTGTGAGATTGATCGAACGATTCGACCTCACCAGAAGCTTTAAAAATGAGGATGATGCGGTTCTCCATCTCCTTCTGTCGTCTTTCTCGGAGGCTGTTCAATTCGCGCGCCACCCTCCCCTCAAAAGGATCTCCACTAGTAGTCTGTAACAACTATATTACTGGGTAGAGTCTTTTCAGTCTTACACGGGCGTCAGCGTTGGTGAACTGCCAGTCCACGGTAGCGTCAGCCTGGTTGCGTTTCTGCTCCCAAGCGGCGACT
>Ga0272442_10006332_pt1 | contig 15578 bp, 17 predicted proteins | sample SSMForm2O_FD_200262 | JGI IMG/M metagenome (GOLD analysis project Ga0272442, IMG submission 200262) | Marine sediment archaeal communities from Little Sippewissett salt marsh, Falmouth, MA, United States - SSM-Form-2O | ecosystem: Environmental > Aquatic > Marine > Wetlands > Sediment ...
AGTAATTCTGACACAGGTTCGTAAAATTATGCGGTTCCGTAATAGGTCTGCCATCTGCATCGGATATTATGGATGCAATGTTGGTAACCTCGGTAAACACGTGCAGGATTTCATCGAGTTTTTTTTGTCGATCAGATCTAACACCTTGATCGGTTGATTCACCATACACCTCATTGCCAATACAAGATGTTTCAGGGTTTACGACGGCCCTACTTTTGGTGGTATGACCCATTCAGGACCCTTCGGTACCATAACCGGAAACTCCCGGGAAAAGTCAGAACACGACACATTCTTTCACTGACCTTTTGCCATATAGTCTCTGTCTTATGAAGACGCGACTTCGCAGCCGTAGAGTGCAGGGAAAATTAAAAGTTGACCCGAAGGTAGCTCAGGCCATCCGTCAATTAATTTTTTCCGGATACTGACTTAACAAAGGATAATCTAAGTATGGAAAGGGAAGGATATTTACCTGACCGGTGCAACGAAATTCCCAAGCAAACCCGAGTATGATTCAACATCACTGGTTAATGCCGGTGTTTGTTCTATCAGTCATGCGGATGGTTTTATTAAACATTTCACATACTACAGTATATCACCATGGAATGCAATATATTCACGACACTTTTCTGCCACGGCCCCATTGGTTAAGTGTTTTTCAAAAATGCACGTTCTCTCGGTGAAAGATCCAAAAATAACGCAAGATTTTTCAAATCATAATTAAGTCGAAACTTCCCCGCATTGACGATCATAGTATAAAAATATCTGAAGTTATCGTCGGCAGTATCGAATAGATGAACGATTCCTATCGGTTTTTCAATTATCAGGGGAATGTCAAACACATATTCCAGGGCGGTATCCACGGAAACCTTAATGCGCGGTTCCGGAGAAACCACATTATCTTGATAATACTGCCGATAGTATTCCCTGATGTGAGTATCATCGAATGTTTCATCTTTGAAAAAAGTAACACACTCATCGTCATAGATCGTTGCACATAAACCTCCGTCACACTTGGTAGCAGCCACAAGATATTCAAGGATATCCGTTTGGTATTCCCGGATTGTTGCATACATTTTTCGTGTAATATTGATTGAATAAGTGTTTACATCGCTGTAAAACTGATTGATAATTCTTTGTCGCTTTATGTTCAGCACATGTACAAGCTGGTCATCCACGAAATGATCTTCAAAATCAGCTAAAAAGGATACATAAAGTCGTAGTAACTTTTTTTCCGTAAAGATACCAATAAATCCGAGCCATTCATCACCGAACCACACGGGAAGTACATAGAGGTGGCATGCCTCGGCATTAATTGTTTTGGTCCCTACATAAAAAACCTCTTCAGTCATGCGGGATCTGGCATGAATCGACTGAAACTCGGATTCCTTCACCGCATCAAGAATACCTTTATCGGAATAGATGCACTCCGTATCGATTATCCGGACACATGCATATTTAATTCTAAAAAAAGAGAACGTAAAATAATCTATCAATAACGCTGTAAGACGCCGGGCAAAAATATCGGGACAGTCGATTTTTTTTAATGCGATATCATTCTTAATCTTGTCGAATTCATGGTTGATGTTAGGCAGATCGAGAACCACGGACAGGCTGGCACCCACAACCACACCAGCAATGGTAATGAAAAAACCGAAAAGAACTTGTATTCTGAGGGAGACACCCGGAATGTCTCCAATTACGATAATGAAAAGGATACCTAAAATGACAATGGAAAAAATATAAAAAGAAAGGAGTATTCTCTTTCTGATACCAAAAAATACATCAACAAGAAGGTCGCCCTTTTCTTTCTTTCCCATGAATATCTCCCCAAGTTGATTCGTCTGTTGGAGCTAACCGCAGGTGAACCGCAAAACCAGGGGTTAGGAACCGCGCAGTCTTTTTGAAAAGAATCATTTTCACGTATTGATTTTGCCGATTGCACTTTTGAGTACGTCTGCCGATTTTTTTAGTCCCTGGAGTTCTCGGGGCCACAGTTCCAATTCAAGATGTTTGATAATTCCGCTTTGCCCGACTATGGTAGGCACACTTATGCACACATCGGTAAGTCCAAAGGCACCTTTTTGCAATGAACTCACCGGAAGCACCCGTCTTTGATCCAGGGCAATTGAATGAACCAGAGACGCGGTAGCCGCACCCACAGCCCACCCGGCACCACCTTTTAACCGGATGATTTCCGCACCGCTCTGGCGTACCCTGTCGAAAAGCTTCGTCTTGGTAGCTGCCGGAAGATCAGGGTGATTCTCAAGAGAAAGCCCTCCGCATGAGGCTGATGACCAGATAGGCACCATTGAATCTCCATGCTCTCCCAGTATTAAAGCCTTCAGCTGTGTTGGAGCGGCTTTAATCGTATCGGCAATTAGTGAACAAAAACGGGTTGTATCGAGAAGAGTTCCCAGGCCAATTATATGTTCCGGAGGAATGTTTGTTTGCTTGACAGAGAGATATGTGAGAATGTCAACAGGATTTGAAACCACCACTAAGATGGTATCCTCTCGCAGTCCTGCCGTTTTTACCTCATTGATAATATTTAAAAAAAGCGAAACGTTTCGATTGATAAGGTCAAGTCTGGATTCGTCAGGTTTACGGCGCAAGCCAGCTGTCAAAACGATTATGTCTGCTTTGACGACCTCTGCCATATCTCCGGAGTAGATTCTTTGATCATGCAATATGGAACTGCCATGCAAAAGATCAAGCACCTCTCCTTGAACCAAAGTCTCTGCAATGTCATTCATTATAATATCTGAAACAACGCCACCGTGCTGAAGCGCATAGGCCACGCATGATCCCACACGACCACCACCACCAATGATAGCTACTTTCATTTATTTTTCTCCTTGAACAAGAAGCATTTCCTAATGTGATCTTCGTTCATATTATTTTCGGAAAAATTCTCGAACCTTATCCAGAGCAGCGTTTACCTCTGCATGCTTTCCAAAAATCGCCAGCATTTGGATATGCTGGGGGCAACTGCCAAAAACAAGAGCAGTTTTGACATTGCTTGACTTTTCAGCTAAATCAGCAGCCCGGTATAAATTGATAAGACTTGTCTGGATAAGACCTATTGCTCCATAGCGAACTCCCGCCAGATGTTCCCGGTCTGGAGAACGAATATTAATCAATAGCATCTCCAGAAATCTATCAGTAGGAGCCTTTATAAGTTGGATTTTCATCACTAGTACACCTCCATAATATTCCCTTGGGTATTAAAAACGGCGGTAGCAAAAAGATCTAAACATGCGAACTTGTAACATCAACAAATATGCCACTGGTGATATCGTTATCGTTCTCATTGTTACACTTATGAAAAAAATATGTCATTCGCAATGATACCATCCATCGAATAGACACCTTTAAAAAAACTACCGGAAACTAAATGATACGAAAAGATTCTACTAATGCACAACGCCGCTGCCGTGTAAATGAGCGGGCCGAGGTTAACCCTTCTCCGGTGGGTCCGGCAATTGTAAACGATGTATGGCCTTCACCACCAAGACCAATTCCCGCATAGGAGGGACCATTCTTGACAAATATAGTGGTTTGCACCGCCCGGGCAAATGCGGTCATATTGTCAACGTTTGTAGAGTGCATTAAAGCAGTATGCCTGTTGCCTTGCTCTACTTCAACTCCAAACCGTATCCCTTCCTCCACATCTTTCACGCGGACAATTGGCATTACTGGCATCATCTGTTCCAGCCAGACCAGGGGATGATCCTTAGATGCCTCAAAGATAGCCAACCGATAATCGTCACCCACTTCAATTCCTATTTCACGCAAAATGACCTGAATGTTTTTACCAATGTAGGCAGCATTAATTTTTCCATCCGGATTGACTACCAAATTGGTGATGTTTGTCGTCTCTTCCCGGTTCAGCAAGTAGGCTTTTCGGGTTTCCTGCATGAATTTGATCAATGTGCTGGCAACTTCATCTACAACGAGAACTTCCTTTTCAGATGTACAAAAAATATTGTTATTTATACTTGCTCCATTGATGACATCTTCAGCAGCCTTTCGAATGTGGGCCGTCTCATCGACAAGAACGGGAGGGTTCCCAGCACCGGCTCCTATAGCCTTCTTGCCTGAAGAAAGCACTGCTTTTACCACTCCTTTACCACCAGTTGCTACCAGCATGTTGATTTTGGGATGCTCAAGAACCTGTCCGGCAGTGTCCAACGTTGGTTCACGAATTGACGAGACGAGACTTGGCGGACCTCCAGCATCGATAATTGCCTGATGTATGATTTCAATTGTCTTCGTACTCGTTTCCCTGGCATTGGGATGGGGATTGAAGACCACTGCGTTACCAGCTGAAACCATGCTTATACTGTTATGGATAAATGTTCCGGTCGGATTAGTAATAGGAGTCAGAGCACCTATAACACCTACGGGAGCATATTCAAGTAAAGTCAATCCATGGTCACCTGTCAAGACTTGAGGGTGAATGTCCTCAATACCGGGGGTCTTCGTGGCACAAAGAATATTTTCCCTTACCTTGTCGTCATAACGACCGTATCCCGTTTCCCGTATAGCTAACGCAGAAAGAGGTTCGTTATTATCCAAAACGCTTTTTCGGATAGAAGCGATGATTTCTCCTCGACGTTCTAAAGACATGGCGATCAATCTCTTTTGTGCCTCAACGGCATTATTCACAGCTTCCTCCAGAGTGTTATAAATGCCGGTAAAGCCGTTAGATTTTTCCACTACATTAAAAGCGCGGGGAAAATCTTCAACTTTGCTCGCCGTTTCATTAACTGCAGGAGAACTCACTGCCTGGATTTTTTTCTCTCTCGAAAGATCCTCGAGCACAACCCTGACCACGTCCTTGATTATTTGCTGTTTGACTCCCATAGATATTCCCCCTAATTTATAATTACATAAGGCAAAAATAATCTTTCTTGCATGATAAAAACATGGTTCTATCCAAGCCCTTCAAAAGGCCATTTGGGAAATTTCTTCCTCAATTTGCAAAATGCGGCAAGGTCATTGACGTACACTAGCGGCTAAGAGAATCGTACCGGCCAGGAAGGAGGGGGTATCAGTCGAAAGAGCACAATTCATTTGTCCAAATACCTCCTTTAAGCTGTTTTCCAGTTGAGAAATCCGGATATTTTTCAATGGTTGTTGTGGCAAGAACATTTCAATACGTTTCGACCAGTATTCCATTTCCTCCAGGGTATTGACAACATGCTCAGCTACCTGGACATCTTCATTTACGCTTCCTCCACTGATGCCGATGGCACCCGCGACTTCTCCATTTAACTGTAAAGGGAAGCCGCCGCCAAACAGCACGATTCTGCCGTTATGGGTATGCTCAATTCCGTAAAGCTCGCCGCCGGGTTGAGCGAGTTTCCCCAACTCATGAGTGGCCATTCGCAAAACCGCTGATGTAAACGCCTTGGAAACAGCAATTTCTGTACTGGCAGGTAAGGCTCCGTCCATACTACCAAAGAATAATAGACCGCCTTCCCCGTCCACTAAAGCAATAGCCATCGGCACAGACAAATCAGATGCCTTACTTTCAGCGATAGTACCCAGAATATGTGCCACCGGGTAAGTAATTCTCATGAGAGATTCCCCTTCTTTGCCTCACTTTCAACCAAATCGCATACAACATCTTCGACAATAGCTCTGATCTCCATAAGCCATGCTAATACAAAAAGCAGGTCACTGAGCCGGTTAAAATAAACCACTAATTCATCATAATCGCCCGTTGCTCTGTTCAACATAATGATTAAACGCTCACAGCGCCTGCAGATTGCCCGTGCAATATGCAGGGCTGCACTGTCCTGAGATTGCCCCGGCACAACAAAGTGGCGAGGCAGACCGTACAACTCGGCAAACTCATCAATCCACACCTCAAGCTTACTGATATCTTTCTTGCCCAGGCGTCGTTTTAATCCAGTCAGACCTTTGGGAGTTGACGCCAACTCAGAGTTGGCCACAAAAATGTCTTTTTGAATGGTATAAAGAACTGATTGAATCGATTCCTGCCGTATCAGGCTTCGAGCCATTCCCAGGTAAGATTGGAACTCATCCAGAGAACCGTAGGTTTTGACTCGGTTATCATCCTTTGCAACCGTTTCTCCACTCAGAAGACGAGTTTCACCCTTATCTCCTATACCAGTATAAATCTTCTGGGGTGAATTTCCCATTTTACCCTCATTCCTGTGATCTTAAGTGAACCATTTGTTTGAAAAATCACAACCCTTCTTCAATATCAATTTCATCGATGATGCCGATAATGGTGGCATCCACCGGGCATCGTTCATTATCAACTGCCAGGCGTGCGTTGCTTCCCCTCACCACGATAACTTGTTCGCCAGTACCCGCTCCAACGGTGTCAACTGCTATAAAAGGCTCTCCTTGGGGTCTTCCATCGCGGCATTCAAGGGGTTGAACCGCCTGAATCTTACTCCCCACCAGAAGTTCATGCTTGCGAGTGGCAACGACAGTTCCTATAACTTTCGCAATTAACATAACAATTTCTCCTCCTTGTTGGATGTCAGCTTTTTTCACTCCCTAAAAGAGCCACTCCGTACCGCATAGCAAGATCACGAGCCAAAGGCGTAATCAGTGCGGCATTGGGGAAACGCAGGTCCGCTCCCAGTCGATGAGCGGAGCGAACATCAGCTGCCGTCAAAATATCCCCCGAATGGTCGAGTATTGCGCAGTCCGATCGAGGGTCATCAGACTGTTCTCGATTTGAGTCCCTCCCCTTTTCCAGGAAAACGTTTACAGCTCTTTCTAATTCACGGGTATCGGTCAGCCGGCAACCATAATTTTCAATGCATTGTAATCTTTTCATAAATTCCTGTCTGAGAGCTGATCGCTGCGTCCGGGAACCAAGACTATTTTGCCAGTGCCCCCCATCCGGATCGGCGCCATTCCGTGCAGCAAAGACGGCTTTCCCCATAAAGAGGGCGTGCAAGAGAAGATTGGTCGGTATAGTATCCGCAATCAGCAAGGCCACCTTGGAAACAGTGTTAATACTCAAAAGGGGAACGACAATAGCCCTGGACTCTTTGAGGGCGGTAAACCATCGTGCTGTATCCAACATGGTGATATGAGGAAACCCCTCCAGCTGCTCTCTCACAACCTCACCATAAAGATCCTCGGCTACCTGCGAAAAAACCAATTGCGCACGATAACCATCCAGACTAATGGAACGAACCTGTTGGACAGCTTCTTTAAATGCAGCGGTTGCCCCGGTAAACACTACGATTAATTTTCCTCGGCTTCCATCAGCACCCAGGCGAACGGCCAATCTGCGGATGACTTCTATAACGATATGCCGAATCTGTTCTTCCTTCATAATCTTACTCAATTCCTTACAGGCTGTTTGCTCGCACTTTTCATCATGCAGCTAATGGCAATGCCCAGAGGAGTTACAAGTAACGGGTTATCAGGTTTGACAACATCCAGTCCGGTTTCGCTTTCCATCACCTCTTCGATACCTGGGAAACAACTTGTTCCTCCCACTAGATAGAGAGTCTTAACCGGATGTTCCTGCAAGTGGTGTCGAACAATACTTGCCATTTTCTGAAAAACTGGCCGCACCAGAGAAAAAATCTCTGGTTGTCGTGACGGATCTGTTTTTATGCCTTCTGCCACTTGCGCATCAATCCGATAATGACCGGCCAGAACAAGATCCAAATGGATACCGCCTGTGGGCTCATCAGCGGTGTATACAACCTGACCATTTCGTATAACAGAAATGCCGGTAGTACCCCCACCAATGTCCACTACAGCCCCTTCAGTAATCTCCAACACCAGAGAGGCCGCAGAGGGCTCGTCAATCAGCCCGGACACCTCCAATCCAACACTCTGCAAAACATTTGCAAATGCCTGAGTGTTTCGTCCCATCGTCCCTGGTGGAAAAGCCGCCGATGCAATTTTAACCGGGAACCCGGCACGGTGAAGCATTGCCACTTGCTTGCGCAGAAGGGTAATAGCGCCGACATAATCCAGTATCAATCCGTCTCGAATGCTGGATTGACTGCGAGTAAGCACCCCTGCCACGGGCATTCCCTTGCTGTCCACAACTGCTGTCACGATATAGGCCGTGCCGAGGTCCACTCCGGCAAAAAGAGGTTGCGCGGGATAACGGTTGCCATTCAATTTCAAAGCAGCTTCAAATACTGCTATCCGCTTATTTGCTGATTCACTGATTCCGTTAATCTTCATTGCGCTCTATTACCCTACGACTCTTTGCCCGTGATCATCTTGATCACTGTTTCTGCTGCTCCTGCGGCTCGTTCAATATCTCCCCTCTTGCCCCCAAGATACAATCGACCAACTGCGCCATAGGTCCTGCAATCTACAAGGGTAATCTGCGAATTTTTCTCCGCTTCATTGGCTGCCAAAGTAATATAAGCGGCAGGCTGAACTTCCAAAATGTACAGGTCCTGATCCGGGAGTAACATGGAGGCCAGACGAGAGACATTTACCATCTGGGCATGATATGGGTTAACCTTATGGATAATTTGGGAACTCAAAATTTTTGGTTTGATACGATCCTCGATAGTCATTTCCAAAACTTTGAGTGCAGCAGCTCCTGCATGTTTGACATCTGCCTGTGCTTGAGAATGAAATTCCAACACACCAAAGTGCCTTTCCACCACCATGAGGCCCGGTCTGATATTAGCTGCCTTCACAGACACATCGATCACCCTGTTGATCAACACGCCTGGAGAAATCTCGATAAGTACCGCGGCCATCCCCGGCACAGGTATATAGCCCCTGGCGTTAGCACTCATGTACGCAGTAAACTGGGGCTGCATTCGATCTAAATATACATACGCGCGAAGCTCTGCCATTTTACACTCCTTTGCGGGTTTACGGTTGCCTTTCCGCAAATTTAAACAATCATGAAAACACAAATGAGGGGAAGCGTTACTTTAATTGCCAATTTGTTGCTTTACTTAATTTTTTTACTCTTCTTTATCGGTTTTGCCCTAGGGGACTTCTTCCCCTTGTCTTTAGGAACCGGTGGCAACTCCGATTTCTCCTCAACTTCTTCTTCCCTGGGAGGTGAAGGCACCGCTTTCGTTTCCGGTTCCTCTTCTCCGGACGTTGTAGGCGCCGGTTCTGACTCCGGTTCCTCCTTCCTGGAAGGCTGTGCAGAAGGTGGCAATTTATGTGGCGGCTCAATGAGAAGCTGGGAGTCCGGTCTGGGAATCACATGGATAGCCACTACTTTCCCTACCCTTTTCGCTGCTGCTGCACCAGCAGTAACTGCTGATTTGACCGCAGCCACATCCCCAATAAACTTAACCGTAACCAAGGCCACTTTCGTAATTTCATAGCCAAGAAAAGTAACATTGGCCGCTTTGGTACCCGCATCTGCAGCTTCAACGGCTGGTACATACCCCCATGTTTCTATCATTCCGAGGCTTCTTTTTTTCATGGGCTCCCCCTACTGTTCTACATTATCTAGTAATTCCGTCACTATCCTTGATATCAATTCCCCTAATTGTTCATGGGACAGTTTGACTGAATCTTCTAATTGATCTTGTTGGAGTTGAACTGCTGGTTCAGGCTCAACGCGATGCACATGGTCATCCTGAAAAAGCAATGGGTTCCCCTTGGCCAACCTGGCGGCGTTAGCTCCCAAACGACGTAACTGTGCTGATTGAAAGTCCGCTGCCTCTAGCGAAAATAACGGCTTCTCAATCGGCAGGTCTCTATGATGTAAAACAACAGCCTGCTCATTCCCATCGATGCCGATCCCGACGTTGAGGTGTGAGCTGTCGGCACCCTGTTTGGCAATCACTTCCGCCGAACCGCTTCGTACTTCTCGAATCTCGGCCGGGATTCCCTCCTCTTCCAATCCCCAGAGGATGTACTCTATATTTTTTTCGGGAACAGGCTCGGCCACCATGATCCAAACAGCAGGTCTCACATCATCCGGAGAAAACCCTTCATTTGCCATTAGATTATCCTCTGCCCTCTTCCGCATGGGCAAGAACCAAACCCGTTGCCACTGCATTCCGCGGCCCCTCAATGCCGCGTACGTTGGCCCTGCCGGTAACTACTCCGTGTTCAACCAGGGCATCTGAAATCATCCGGGGAATCTCAAAATCCAGCGCTGAACCACCTACCAGGACAACAAAACTAATAAGGCGGATATTGTTGGCCGGCGCTACTCTTTCCAATGCCCGGAGAGCGTTTTGCACGAATACTTTTTCCTTGGCCTTTTGTCGGACCGCGACAATTTTGCCCATGGGTTCCCGGGTCTCCACAGGAATTGGCCCGCTTTCGGAAACCACGACCACCCGGCCGAAAAGGCGCGGATCAAGAGCTTCTTGGAAAAACTGGACCGATCCATCTTCATGTCGCATATGGAAAAGGGTTTCAACCTTGGCCAGAGGGTAAAATTTTATATTTTCGGCCAGATCCAAGTCCTCAAGGCCTAATTCTTTATCAATAAGAAGGGTTACCATGTCCCCTGCCCCGGCAAGATGCACACTTTGCATCTCCCTGTTTTCTTTGATGATTGAGGCATCGGTAGAACCACCTCCCAAATCCAGTATAGCTAAAGGGGGTTGTGTTCCCGGTGTGGTCAGGGCTCCCCGGATGGCCATTTCAGCCTCAACACCGGCAACTATGGTAGGAACCATAATCTCTTCTTCAATCTTCCGGGCCAGTCGCTGCATTGGCAGTTCGTGGGTTTCTACCATGGCAGCCAATCCTACAGCATTGCCCATAGAATACTCTCCTGCAAGACTTCCCCGTACCCTCTGGGGCATAAGCGTATCCACTGCGATAATGTCCTGCACCCGAATCGCGGTCACCGGCTGGTCCGTAAGATCGGCCATCACCTTGCGCACTGTTTCAAACATCCCCCCGACATTGGTCCCGGGTTCAGCCTTGATTTCTTTTAAGGGGCTGACTTTGGCAATATTGGCCATTATGACCTCTGCCCCTGCCTCAACCGCCACTTCTGCCTTCTGCTGGCCAATGAGTGTAATCGTTCCTGCCGGGATCCGCCGCTCCTGAATATCCCCTTGTGGGGTTTTTATAACCACCGCACTTCGCGTTCCCGTAAGCGCCCGCGCAATGGGAACAACATTCCGGGTTTCCTCCGGCCCCAAATCAAATAGGGTGGCTATATCGTAGGGATTGGAAAGTTTTTCAATGTTTTTGCCAATTGGCGCCACTTCTATGGCCGCCGGCATCCCCAGGGGAACGCGTTCAATGTATAATACTTCATCAACAATGGGGATTGGCTGGTGCAGGCGATTGTGAATCAGTACACCATCATCTTTCTTAACTATCGCACCGGCAATTTGTATGTTTCGCGATACCGCTTCGTTCAAACAAGAGGCTGCCTCCCGGAATTCCACCGAACCATCGATAACCACGATCCACCGCTTATCAAGAGACGCATCTCTAAGGTCTTCCAGTAAGATGGTGACCCCCAGCCCCAGGCCCATCCCTCCCGGTGTAGACGGATTGTGGCCGATCATGGCCGATTCCGTGATCACGGTTTCGGTAATTGTTTCCATGGCAACATCACCGATCACCGGCGTAGCTTTATTCAGAAGAACCAGCCTAATATCTTTACGCTGAAGTCCTAGCGACTCTATGGCGATATCCAGCGCATCAATAACTCCCGGAACATTTCTCAGTGTTCCCTTGATACCTGTGGTTCTCACCATTGCACTGGAGAGAAAGCGCGTTTCAGCCCCCGGTGAAATCTCAGCTACCGCAACCTCGGTTGAATTGTTGCCAATATCAACACCCGCGACTAATTTCATTATCTCTTCAAACGCCCCCGCTTTTCATAAACATCAGCGGCTTCACGAACGAAACCTGCACAGATCTTCGCCTGGTATTTTGATTCCAGTTCATTGGCCATGTCGAGTAGTTCCTGCTTGGTGCACCGGTATGGGCGCAATGCAGTATACATTTCCAGAATGCGTGCATCGGGAATCTGTGTCATTTCAGCTGCTCTACGCAGATTGGCTGCAATACGCGGCCGATGAATACTTTCAGCGATTTGTGCCTGATACTCCAGTGTCTTCGGACTGATGGTGATGTCATCAAAGGTGATTCCTCCAGCCACCACCTTTTCCAGGGTAATATCATTAAGGGACTTCCCGGTGGCCGATTTCACCAAGTCAGATCGTTTTTCTGCAAGAGGATAATCCTTCATTGCGTCAAGCTTCCCTGTTAGATTATTTTCAACAAGTTTCTCTCCACCTCCCTCCTGTCCAAGTTTGCCAATAGCCCGTCTTACCGCTTCGGCAATCAGATCGGGAGAAATATTCAATTCTTTTGATTGAGCCATGTGTTTTGCCTCCTTCGAAAATCGTTCTTCAATATTTTATTACCCCTTAGATTCTAAGAAGCTAAAAATATATTCTTGCATCCATCCTGCATCTGCCTACAGCTGAACGGTGATTTCAGTGCTCGACATGTTGGGCTTCACATACTGGACTTCTTTGTTATGGAGCAATGCTGCCAAGCCCTGGTACTTAGGTCTGGCCATGGGATCGTTACGGACCGGAACCGGTGTCGGGCTTTCTCCTTTGGCATATTTTGCTGCATTGTGACCGATGGCGCGAAAGGTTTCCCTCTCCACCAGTGGTGATTGTGAAAACAACTCCAGGTTTTGAAGTGGAGCCAAATCCCGTTGATGAATGACGGTGGTACCCCGGGAAATGATACCAACACCAATTCCCGATCCACTCAATTTGGCAGCCTCGTGAGCAACGAACCCAACATCTGCAGTCTTATTGACCCTGACCAGTCGAGCCTCGAGGCCTTCTTCTTCAATACCCGCCATTACTTCCTTTAAAACATCACGATGCGGGATATTGATAATTGTCTGGGTCATAGACGTACCGAACGCCGGAGGTATACCAATGACTACCTCGTTTACGTTCGTACCCGGTTTTGCTTCACCAATTTCCCTGAACTGAAGTGCAGAGGCTTGCTCCTTTACCCGGGTTGCTGCCGGTATTTTTTCCCCTTGTATCTGTTGCAAAACCTCAACAATAATTTCTTTTACCATGTCTTCAGAAATATTCATCTTATTCCCTCCTCCTATACATCTTCAGGGCTGATGGCTTGTCGAATATCCTTCAAGAGTTCCCATCTTTCACCTTCCAAGCGGTATCCGGTACCAGGGCCTTCATAATCGTTTAAATCATTGATGGCAGCCACCACATCAAAGTTTTCATCAAAGATAGCCGATGTTTGCAGGTAATCTCCGCTCACTTTGCCCCTCAACATATTGAGAACACTTTGGGCAACATCATTAAAACTATGTTTTGCCAAAGCTTTAGCAACATCCAAACCGGTGATTCCGCGTGTCATAAATTCGTCTATAGCACGGAGATCTTCGGGTACATTGCGGTTGGGCATGTCCTTGCTGCCGTGGGCATAAGTAGCACTTTCAACCTCCTCATCCGTAATGGGCGGAAGTCTCAATTCATCAAAAACCGCCTGTAATGCCCGGGCTGCTTTGTTACGAATCGCGATGACTTCTTCTTCTTTCACTGGGCGCAATGACATATCAACCTGAAGATCCCGCTGCAAGACGAGCATGTCGTCATAGTCATCAACATCATGGGTGGACCCTGCAAACATATTGTCATAGTTGGGGCAGGCACTGTAACCCGAAAAAATCAAATCGGTACCGGGCAGAAACTGCATGAGCATGCGCGCAGTATTACGAATGGGTGAATGTGTGAAGGTCTGATCATTGCCCGATGCTACTTCCATGTCATTAAGAACCGTTGCAATATTTTCCGCCAGCATGGTTCTAACTCCCGCCGGTACTGCTCCCGGCACGCCAACTACGCTGATAGATCCATTTTGCAAACCCTGCACACCAGCTCCCTTAGTAATCATCACACACCGGGTCTCGAGATATAACATCGATTTCCCTTCAGCGTACCCCATTTGTACCTCAGACCCAGTGCCGGATGTAAACCGCATCTTAAGCCCTCTTGATGCGTAAGCGGAGGCGAGAAAAGCTTTGGACCATGGCGTGTCATCTCCGTCAATAAAGACCTGTTCCGTCCCATATACCGAAACTGTCTCGGCATAATGCGTGAGACCGCGCATACCCATGGTAAGTTCCAGGGACTCCTCCACCGCGCACTGAGCGAGGACCCCCGGCCGACCTACCTGACCTCCCACGAGAAGTGAAAGTGCGTTCATGGGAGCGTAGCGCACTACGCCAACAGTCGTCTCTATCTCGCTGAACCCTCGATATGCCGCTTCTGCAGCATCCGCAGCCAGGAGCGAAGGAGTGTCCTTAATATTTGTTACATGGGCCTGATTAGATGGCGTCCGTCGGGGACGCAATTTTTGCATGGCCATCATGAGTTCAACCACGTTCATCTTTCTAAGAACATCCACGTACTTGGCTGGGGTCATGCCGACAGACAATCGCACGATTTCTGCTCTCGGCACATTAATATCTACCAGCATGCGTGCAATCTTGAGCGAATCCAATGCCATCGCTTCTTCAGCAACATTCGCGTCAATGGTATGATCTGCAATCCATGTATCGATCATATCGAACTCTTGACGGGATTTGCCGTCCATTTCTATGACCCGTCCATTTTCTATTTTAATCGATGGTTCTGGATCATTGGGACTATCCATGGCAACTAAACCCACATCAATCCACTCCTTAATAAAACCGTCATTATTTACGGCACGTTCTTCTAATATTTCAAATCGCTTTTGTCTTTTTGCCATTTTATGAACCCTCCCTTATATGTACGGTGTACTCAGAGATTTGGGCTCTTCACCCCACGCACTCAAAAGTTTATTTCCAATCTCTCTGCCAGAGATTACGGCTTGGCGAACTGCACCTGAATCACCGGTAACCCAAATGAACACTTCGTTGGTCAGGGATGTGCCATGCGCGGGTGAAGCATATCCCAGAACTTCAATATCTGCAGCCTTAACCGCCGTATCAACCATGAGCATACCAATGACCGCCGGAGCGCCAAGAATCAAACCAAAAGCCTTGCCTTCAGGAGCACCTAATGCCTTGTTCAAACATTTGCTTGCCCGGGCAGTATATTGATTTTCAGTATACCCTTGGTCATTGGCATACACATCGCCAAAGTACTTGGGCAGCACATCGAGTGTGACTTCCACAGCGCGGCGGGCATCTGAAACATCCTCGGCACCAAATACAATTAAATTACCATGGCCTGCGCCACCTTTGGTATCCCTGGGCATTTCAATAAGTATCACTTCGGTATTCGTCGCCTTGACTGCCTCATCCGCTGCCATGAGCTGGGGACCGGCACCGACACGACCGCCAATAACACCGATTGAACGATATTTTTCATCAAATCCGAAAAGTTTATGGATGATTGGGTCCAGGTTGGCAATAACAATCCCTTGAGTATCCCCCATACTGACACCAACGTACTCGGTTATGCCCATAAAATCCTGAGACATGTTGGAATTGTTCTTTTTTTCTCCTACAGGCTTCGTCTCAACTGCACCACCTGATCTTACACGTTTCATTACTTCTTTCATAACCTTATCAATCAATTGTTCTTCCATCGGATATTTCCTCCTTG
>Ga0272442_10006333_pt1 | contig 15578 bp, 14 predicted proteins | sample SSMForm2O_FD_200262 | JGI IMG/M metagenome (GOLD analysis project Ga0272442, IMG submission 200262) | Marine sediment archaeal communities from Little Sippewissett salt marsh, Falmouth, MA, United States - SSM-Form-2O | ecosystem: Environmental > Aquatic > Marine > Wetlands > Sediment ...
CATTCATTTTCTTATGCGCAGATTTTCAAATCAGGCAAGTAGCTGTGCACTTGACTGGACCAAGAATCTTTGATTCTTGAGGACTGCGCAGGCTCATTCATTTTCTTATGCGCAGATTTTTAAACCCTTATTTTTTCTTTTTTTTCAGAATGATACATATATATGATCACTATAGAAATACTGGATTTGGAAAGGAATTAAGAAAAGAATTAGAAGGAGAAGGAATAAGAGTAAGAACACATAGGTGTTTATGCTCAAGATTCACAAAAACAAAAGATCTTCCCTCTCTAGTACTTTTACACCCAGAATCAGAAGTATCTTCACAAGATCCTGAATGTTATAAGAAAATAAGGCAGGCAGTAACAAATAATCCTCAAACATCATTCTATGTAATAGCAATCAATTGTAGACAGAGATTGAGAATAGGCTCTTATCCAAACCTAAAATATCTTACCGAGCATACTACAAAACAACTTCTTCCTGAAATAGTTGAAAAAGCAAGATAAAAACAAAACTTTAAAAACCAGATTTATATCAAAACATTATGGCAGAAGCAAAAAAAGAACCAAAAAAAAAGCCAGCAAAAAAAGCAGAAGCAAAAGAGTCAGCTAAAGGTATGTACAAATACTTAGCAAAAGCCTGGAAAAAGCCAGATCAAGAAATGCTCAGAAAATCCATGATAGAATGGAGAAAAGGTAAAAGAATAGAAAAGATCAAAAAACCTACAAGACTTGATAGAGCTAGATCTCTGGGTTACAAAGCAAAAAAAGGATTTGTTATATTAAGAGTGCAAATATTAAGAGGAGGAAGAAAAAGATCTGTTCCTAACAAAAAAAGAAGAACAAAAAGACAGAGTGTTAAAAAAATACTTAAGATGAACTATAAATGGGTTGCTGAACAAAGATGTCAAAGAAAATACAAAAATCTTGAAGTCTTAAACTCATATCCATTAGCAAAAGATGGAAAATATTATTTCTTTGAAGTAATTATGATAGATCCTTCAAGACCAGAAATAAAAAAAGATCCTAACTTCAAATGGATAACATCTAAGAAAAATCAAAAAAGAGCTATCAGAGGTTTAACATCTTCTGCAAAAAAATCTAGAGGGTTAAGAAACAGATCCAAAAATCTTAAGGTAAGACCTTCCTTAAGGGCATGGAAAAGAAGAGGCAAGTGATCACATAGATTCTTTATATTTAACTAAACAATTTCTAACTGCTTCATGTATCTCAGGCATCTCTAATCCTTCCTGTCTCAGCTTAGCTGTACTCAGCTGACAATTAGATCTCTTGCCTTTTGTTGCTTCATCCAACTCATCTAAGCTCATAGCTTCAAACTTATGATTAGGATCAACTATTTCTTGATACATCTTCATTATCTCTGCTGCAGAAATAGTTCCTGGATTAACAACATTATATATTCCTGTCTTTCTCCTATTCATCAATGCCCATATAGTATTGATCATATGAGGCACAGTAGTCATTGAATTTTGTATATCTATAAGCTTATCATACTTCCTTATTTTGTCTATGAGATTCCTAGGATGAGGCCTATCATCTATAGGCATTCTCAATCTTACTTGCAAACATGGAAATTCTTTTAATATTTTTTCAGCAATTATCTTTGTTTTTGCATAAAACTGAGGCCCATAAAAATTAGGTTCATCTTCTTCTGAATAACCCTCTCCATTATTATCTCCATAATAAACACACCCAGATCCAAGATGAACAAAATAAATATTTCTTTTCATACACTGCATAGCAAGATTAACAGGAGCAAGTATATTCCCTTGCACTGTTTCTTCCCTATGATCTTCGCACCAGTCTATATTAGGCCTGCCTGTTTTTCCAACTGCATTAATAACAACTTCTGGTTCTTGATCATCTAGCTCTGCACCCAAGGCTTTAGTATCAAGCACATTTGTTCCAAGCAACTTTGCTCCAAGTTCTTTAGATAATCTTGTTCCTAAATAACCCTTACCATAAATAACCATACCTGCCATTCTTTAGCAATATAACCTATATTTTTAAATTTTTATATTGTATAAATAAGATTTATATATGCTTCTTTCTTGATAATAAAAAAGATGATAGATATTTTTCAATTAATAGGAATATTAGGACTTATTTCCATAATAATAGGCATCCTATTAACAAAGAAGTCATTAAGAGTAATCCAATACATATTTTTCATAGCAGGAGGAATAGGGTTATTAATATATAGCATATATATTAAAGATACGATTTTCATAATTCTACAATCTGTTTATACTCTAGCTTCTATATACGGTTTAATTAAAGTAAAGAGGGATCAGCCATGAGCACTATCTTAATAGGAAAGATACATCGAAGAAAACCTTGGTTGTCTTAGATTATGAACTACCAAAAACTATGTGATATATATGAAGATTTAGAACAAAATCCTTCTAGGCTCAAAAAAACAGAAATCCTTTCTAATTTCCTAAAAACATTGAAAAAAGAAAAAAACCTTGAAGTAGTCTATTTATTGCAGGGAAGGGTTTGGCCTGATTATATAGAAAAAGAATTTGGAATCTCTTCTCAATTATCCATAAAGGCATTAAGTAAAGCAACAGGTCTTCCAACAAGCGAGATAGTAAAAAAGCACAAGAAAATAGGAGATTTAGGAAAAGTAGCACAAGAATTAATAAAAAACAAAAAACAGCACACTTTATTTTCTCATAAACTAACAACCCAAAAAGTAATTGATAATCTAAAAAAACTTCCTGAATTAGAAGGAAAAGGAGCAGTAGATAGAAAAATATCCCTAATAGCAGAATTACTTACTTCTTCTTCTCCAATAGAAGCAAAGTACATTGTGAGAACATTATTAAATGACTTGAGAATAGGAGTGGCTTCTGGAACATTAAGAGATTCTATAGTATGGGCTTGTTATAAAGAAGATATGTACAAAGAAGGTTCTGAAGAAGTGCAATCAGCATATGATAAAGCAACAGACTTTGCATTAGTATACTCTAGTGCATGCCAAGGAAAAAAAGCATTAGGAAAAATAACCTTATCTCCTGGAAGACCAATAAAAGTTATGCTTGCGCAAAAAGCAGAATCAATTGAAGATGCATTCAGAAGAGCAGGAAAACCTTTAGCAGTTGAATTTAAATATGATGGATTTAGAATGCTTATTAACAAAGATGAAAAAGGAAACATAAGGATATTCACAAGAAATTTAGATGAAGTCACAAAACAGTTTCCAGAAGTAAAAGAATATGTAAAAAAATTCGTAAAAGCAAAAACATTTATTATAGATTCAGAAGCAGTAGGATATGACCCCCTAACTAAATCTTATACTTCTTTTCAGCATATCTCTCAAAGAATAAAAAGAAAATATGATATAGAAAGACTTCAAAAAGAACTACCTATAGAAGTAAATGTTTTTGATATTTTATATTATAATGGTAAATCTCTAATTGATACACCTTTTAGAAAAAGGTCTAAATTACTAAGAAAAATAATAAAAACACAAAAGTTCAAATTTGTTGCAGCTAAACAAATAATAACAAGTTCTGAAAAAGAACTTGAAAACTTTAATAAAAAAGCACTAGGAGAAGGTGAAGAAGGAATTATGATAAAAAATCTGGAATCACCATACAAGCCAGGAGCAAGAGTAGGTCATATGTTAAAACTAAAAACACAAACACAAGAACTTGATGTAGTTATAATAGGGGCAGAATATGGCAAAGGAAAAAGAGCAGGCTGGCTCAGTAGTTTTGATATAGCATGCAAGGATGGAGATAAATATCTAGGAATAGGAAAGGTTGGCACTGGAATAAAAGAAAAAGTGGAAGCAGTTGAAGATCAAGGAGCAAGTTTTGCAGAGCTTACTAAAATGCTCAAGCCACTGATAGAAGAAGAAAGAGGCAGGCATGTAAAAGTCAAACCTAAAATAGTTATTGAAGTGACATACCAGGATATGCAAAAATCTCCTTCTTACCCTTCTGGATTTGCATTAAGATTTCCTAGATTAGCTAGGATGAGGCCAGATAAGTCTGCAAAGAGCATAGCGACCCTTTCTGAAGTCAAAAAAGAGTTTGAGAGGCTGCATAAATAATTCTTATTGCTTTCTACCAACCAATACAGAAACATTTATAAGGTATAACTAGTTTATCAGGTTAAACTATGAAGAATAAACTAGTTAAAGATATAGATGAAGAAACATGGAGAAAATTTGTTGCATATTGTAAACTAAAGAATATCAAAGTAGGAGAGGAGTTGAATAATATTCTGGAAAATTCTTTGAAAAAAAATCTTAAAAAACTGATAAAATGAAAAAAAACAATTTGATAATATCTATATTGGTGATTTTAATAATTGTTTATATATTATCTTATATAGGATTGACTATCACTGGATTTGATGTTCTTGAGATAAATCTAACCTCTTCTTCAAATCTTCCTCAAGAAGTCATTGATGCTATTGGTGATAATGAAGAAGTAAAGATTATAGTTTTATTAAAAGAAGATGAGCAATATGAAATTAAGGGAAGCCAGAGAAAAGAATATATCAAAGCATTGCAAAAAGAAGTCTTGTCAGAAGCAAAAGGATTTGATCTCAAAAGCTCCTATACAATAATAAATGCTTTTGCAGGAAAAGCAGATAAAAAGGCATTAAAAAGATTGCAGGATAATCCCGAAGTTAAAAAAATTTATTTAGATAAAAAAATTTATGCTTATCTTGATGAAAGTCTTCCTATAATAAGAGCAGATTATATCCAATCAGCAAAAGTCAATGATATAAATTTAAGAGGAAATGGCCAAACTATATGCGTAATAGATACAGGAATAAACTATAATCATGAAGATTTAGGAAATGGCTGGAATAATCTTGTTATTGGAGGTTATGATTTTGTAAATAATGACACAGACCCTATTGATGATGATGGTCATGGAACCCATATTGCCGGAGTGATTGCCTCTTCAAATGATATTTACAAAGGAATTTCCCCTGATGTCAAATTGATTGCAATAAAATCGCTTGACTCTAATGGCACTGGGGATACATCAGACATCATCTCTGGAATAGAATGGTGTGTAGATAATGCTTCTTTGTATAATATATCAGTTATAAGTATGAGTTTAGGAGATATGGGGGAGTATGATTCTTCAACCTGCCCTAATATCTTTGATAATGCAATAGATAATGCTATAGCCAACAACCTTTTTGTTGCTGTTGCTTCTGGTAATGATGGGCATAGCAATGGAATTTCTGCTCCTGCTTGTTCTTTTAATGCAACAGCAGTAGGAGCAACAGATAAATCAGATAATGTCTGGGAAAGAACTAATTCAGGAAATCTGCTTGATCTATTGGCTCCTGGAGTGGATATTGAATCCTTAAATCTTGATGAAGGTACAATAACAAAAACAGGAACATCTATAGCTGCACCCCATGTTGCAGGAACTGCTGCAATTATCTATCAATATTCTGCATTGAAAAACAGGAGCATAACTCCTGAAGAAATACAAAATAAATTAAATAATACAGGAGAGATAATCACTGATTCAAAAAATAATCTAACATTTTCAAGAATCAATCTAGAAGAGGCAATCTTAGAAAGCAAAATAATAATCTGGGATGAAGCAGATGAAGATATGCCTTATTTTGAAGATGCAGCAAGAGTCAATGAAACAAGCATATTTTTCTTTGCAAATTATACAAACAGGACATCAGATGAAATAATAAACAATGCAGACTGCTATATTTCTTTTGAGGAATCAGGTGATTATATGGTTTATAACTCAACAAAAGATCTGTTTGAATATGAAAGAAATTTCTCATTAACAAGGATTTATAGTTATAATATAACCTGCAATCATTCTGATTTTGAGGAAATATCGGGAAAGGCTGATATAGATATCATAAGAAACAGCGAGAACTGCACTTATCCTGGTTCAAATATTAACTGGAACATAAATGAAACTCAATCTGTTTTCTGCTTATCAGAAAATATCATCTTAAATAAAAGCAATCTGAATATCAAAGGAAATGCTACATTAATAATAGAGAATTCAGAGATAATATTAATTGATGCTGCAGTAGATTATACAATCAATGTTTCTGAAGATGCTAATATAACAATAAAGAATTCTGTGATAAAAAGCAATGTTGTTGGAAGAGAAATAAATCTAGAGATATATTCTTATGGAGATTTGTATAATCTAACCATGATGGAGAATTCTGAAATATATATATATGGAAACAAGACACATATAATTGAGGATTCTACTTTTAATGATATGGTTTATTTAAGAGAAGATTCTATTACAAACATAATTGATTCAAATTTCTTATCAGGATCTCAGATTTATTTTGAAGACTTTTCAAAAAGCAATATCCAAAATTCTTCATTTAAAGATTTGGTTCGCTTCGGAGTTGGAGCAGGAGATAATCCTATTATTAATGTGCAAAATTCAGAATTTGATAATTTAATATTTTTGCAATTTAATACTACAATTTACTTTAATCAGCCAAGATCTAATCTAACAAATCAGATATTAGCCCTAAATACTCCTTTAATCCATGGCTATGTAGATATGCCTCCGATAGGGAGCATTATCACAGGCAATCTAACTAGATATTATCCTGTTCAGGTTTACTATAATGATAATATGACTCTTGCTCCAAATAAAGAAATGAATATAACAGATAAAAATGGAAATCTTATTTGGACAGGAGTTACAGATAATTTAGGGTTTGTCAATGTCCCTCTTATATTAAACTCCTCAAATTATGGCTCTGGAAATTTTACAATACAGGTGAATCCATCTGAAGATATAAGTTTATTGACAGACACTCCTATAATATTCAGTATCTTTGAATCTCCTCCTTCTGGAGGAAATACAAATGGCGGAGGAAGCAGTAAATGCATTCCAAAGTGGCAATGTACAGAATGGACAACATGTTTACAAGGAACAAGATTAAGAACATGCATAGATCTGAATAATTGTAATAATAATGAATCAAAGCCAATTGAACAAGAGTCTTGCTCTACCTCATCTGGATCTTCAAAATCTTCTTCCTCATCATCAACTAAATCCTCTTCTACTTCTCAACAGATAGAACAAGAACAACCTCTTCCAATAATTGATAATCAAAATTGTCCAATTCCTTGGCTGATCATAATCTTATTAATTATAATAACCGGATTATACATCAAATTAACTTATAAATATGACAAACAAGAAGAGATACTAATGAGTGATATTAATGAATTAAGAAGAATCAATAGATATAGACTATTGTTAATAATTATAAATCTATTTGTCATTATTACATTATTCATACATAAATGCCTTGATTATCAATGGTTCAAATCATTCTTAGTAATACTTGGATTTGTAATAATTGTATTACTCCCCATATCTATCATAAGACAAAAACAATTATTAGAACCAAAAAAGACTAAAAAACAAACACCAAAAAAGACTAAAAAGGAGTCAAAGAAAAAACATAAGAAATAATTGTAACTATTGAAGAGTTATAAAAAATCGTAAAATATATAAAGATTCCTTTCTTAAATTACCCATATAGGGGTGAGGGAAAATATGTACAAAAAATACCTAATCCCAATAATCTTAATTGTATTGATTTTCTCTAGCTTGACTCTAATCTCAGCTTCTTATAATGTTTCTTTAAGCCAGGGTTGGAACCTTATCTCGCAGTCAATAGGTCCAAAATCATCAAATTCAAGCCAGGAGATAACACTTAATTCAGGCTGGAATCTAATAGGATACTCTTCAGAAAATGATTTTTACTGGCTTAATGCCACAATAACCAAGGGTATAGAAACAAAAAATATTTCAGAAGCAGCTTCAGCTGGATTGATTCAATTAACAGCTTATTATTATGATAACGATGTTTACAGGCTTGTTCCTGGAAATGATGATTATCTTAGAAATAGGAATGGTTACTGGGTTTATGCTTTTACAGATGGATTAAAACTAACTCTTACAAATTCAGGAGGCTCTATGCCTTATAACAAATACTTGTGGCAAAAAGCAGCAGTAAGCAATCTTTCAGAAATAAAATCATTGTCAGATGCAGAATCTCTTGGATGGATACAGTCAACTCTTTATTATTATGATGATGGCTATCAATTTGTAGACATGAAATCTGATTTGAATCCTTGGAGTGGTTACTGGCTCTATTCTTTCAAGGATAATCTAACATTAACAATGCCTGAATGTATAACTGATTCAGACTGCAATGATAATAATCCAGACACAATGGATAGATGCCAAGAAACACAGGAAGGAATGGCTTGCACTCATTTAATTCCAAACTTTTATGGAAAAATCTATGACACTGATACAGGGAATCCGATTGAAGGAGTAAATATCTCTTTTTATGATGCAGATATCTATGATGTTTATGATAATATAGGGAACTATTCTGCCCTTGTTCCAAAAGAAATTCCTGATTTAGTTACAGAAGAGGGTGGAATATTCAAAGTGTTTTTGATTCCAAATGAATCTTATCACATGGTTATGCAGCACAGCGATGAAAAAGCATTTGGAGTCAATGGAAAAAACAATCAAAATAAAACAATAATAACAGAGAATGAAGGATATATTAAAGTATTTTTTGAAAAAGCTTCTGCTTCTTTATTGTCAGATTTATATATTGATTTTCCTGTCCAAGATTTATTGGTTGAGAACAGCGAAGTCGGAAAAACAGTTTACATAAATAACAATCAAAGTTATCCTGCTGGAACAGAATTAAAATTTCATATAAGAGTGCACGGAACTCATTGGGGATTGGGAGAGTATGATCATTCCTCTGACAGCAAATACTGCGAAATAGAAAAGCTTGATGAAAACACATGGAGGCTTCATTTTGAGGACCTTCCCTCTAATCGAGCTGACTGGGACTATAATGACGCTGTTGTCCTTATTGATGTTGTTGCAAGCGCTTCAGGAGGGAATAACTATACAAATGACTGCGATGAAGATGGAATTGTAAACTGGGAAGATGATGACGATGATGAATGTGATATTGGAGAAGACAATCAGGAGATAGATGAGAATGTTACAGGGGGGTTTAATGCAGAAGGCCATATACTCTATTATGATAAATATGGAAAAGACAACAAATACACCTGCGGTGATGTAGTTAAGTTTGTGATGTTTGGCAAGAATCATAGAAATCCTGATGAAACAATCACTTTCCTTGTTGAGAGCCATGTAACAAATCCAGGAACAGACGGAGACATAGTTTATATTGGCAATATTTCAGATGAAGATGAGAATCTATTTGTACCTAATGACGAAGTTAAGTACCATAAGACTTATGAGTTCATTGTTCCCTGCTCTTATTCAGAAGGTAAATATGACATACATATTGTCTGGAAAGGAGAAAAATGGCATAAGATCGGGAATTTTTTTGTAATAGATGATACAACAGACCCATGGATAAATGTATTTCCTTCTAATGGCATTCCAGATATACCCATAGAAATAGGATATTCTGCTCATGACCCTCCTGAGCCAGGAACAGTTACTATTTATGAGATATGCACTACCAACAGGCCCGATTATACAATCAATGTTTCAATAGACAAAGATATATTGACAGATGGCGATGATAATGATACAATAACAGACAATGATGTTGATTACCTGGTTCCAGGAGGAAGTGCAGTATCTGCTAATATAACTTATGATTCAAGCGGAAGCTATACAGCAAGATTTAAGGTAACAGATGTAAGCGGAAACTCAGATTATGAAGATAAAGAAATAACTGTCTATATTTCAGAAGATGAAGCAGATGTAATAGCTTATCCTATTTATGAGATGTTTGGGTTGACACTCGAAATATTCTTTAAGCATAACTATGAAACCACTATAGGAACATCTTCACCAAATATCTTTTTGGAAGCAGATAGATTCAATTGGGGATCAGAAATAGGAGATGAATATATGACTCCTGGAGATAATATCCATAGCGAAGATGATTCAAACTCAGAAGAAGATCAGATAGCTGGTTTGAATGCAGTTCTTTATAGTACAATTGGAGGAACTGGTGGTTGTAAGGGTCCGGAATATCTTAAACCAATCTATCCTTCAACAGCTAAAGAATACAATAATACCTTAGCTGGATTTTTAACTTATTTATACTGTGTTTGCGGTCATACGCCAAGTGGACCATCATGCAACTGGCAAAACTTTGCCCCAGTTATAGCAGACTATGAACCAAAAACAAATCCAAATAATAATCAAGAATTTGAAATTTTAGCAAGAGACCCAAACAATGACAATGTAACCTGTTCATGGTATGTTGATAATAACTTTCAATCAGCAGGAAGCTGTTCTTGGACATATTCAGGAGACCCATCTGGCCATTCTATAAAAGCAGTTGCTTCTGACATCTACAATGCGACAAGTGAGAAGATTTGGGCAGCAACTTAAGGAGGAAAAATGAAAACATCTAATTCTAAAAGATTAAAAAATTCCAAACTGATATTAGCATTAGCAACAGGAATGGCTTTAGGAATTGTATCTCATGCGCAGAACTGGCTTGCCAAATATATTTTAACTTCAAAAGCAACAAATGGCCAGACCTACACAGATACTGTATATTTTGGAACTACAAACTCTCCAACAGCTTCTTCAGATTATGGACTAGAAGACTTACTAGATCCTCCTTCTGCTCCAGTAGGAGTAGATGCTTCAGGAGAGACAACTGATTTTAAAGATGTACAAAAAAACATATATGGAACAAATGACTTAGCACTTTACAGAAGCTATATTGAGCATAACAATAACACTTCAACAAACTTAGAGATAGAGATTTATGATCTGCCTCAAGGAAAATGGATATTAAGAAGATACACAGATGATTTCTATACAGTTAAGATAGAACCAGATCTTAGTATAACTAATAATGGAGTTTATGACTTGGGAACAAATACACACAGTCATGAAATATTTGAAGTACCTTATTTAATAGATCCAACAAGACAAGCAAACCCTTCTTTTCCAACAAATCAAGATATAACAGTCAGAGCATCTTACTACAGTGATATGCCTTCTACACATGGCATGTTCTTATATTCAAAATCAGATCTTGTAGATACAAATGAAGATTGGAGCTTAGAAGGAGAGATGCAAGAAGAAGAGGACATTTACTCAATGACAGCTACAAATCAGTCTCAAAAAGCTAAATTTTTCCAAACAAGAATACAAGAAAGATGAAAAAGCTTATTTTAATGTTAATAACAATAATTTTATTTCAACTAGTTAGTGCTTCTTCTTATAATGACTGGAATATAGAACTAAACTCAAAAATACAAACAGACGATTTCACAGCATCTGGAAACCATATCTTAGGAACCAAGCTAGAAGCCAATGATAATATGGATATATATGATGCAAGAATGATAACTCCTCCCTCATATAGTATTCCTTTTTATTCTATAATAGAAAATGAACAATTCATGGTAGATTATAAATCTCCTATAAATCTATACGAATCCAAATCATGGAATATAACTCAAAAAGGAAGTTCTGAATTCAGAAGATCAGGCACTTTTACACAAGAGATAACATGGAATTTAAATATTCCACAAGGCTTGGAGATAACATTAATTGATTATGGAACAGATGCAACAAGAACTAATACAATTCAAGAAATAGATCTTAATCAGCAATCAGATTATACTATTGAAGTGACTCAACCATATAATGAATATAGATACTTTACTATAAAAGCAACCTTAAATGAGATAGTACAAGAGCAAAATCCTGATCCAGAACCTACATCCCCCCCTACAAACACAAATTCAAACAAGAGATCTTATAGTGGTTCAGGTGCAGAATCAGGCTCTTATCATGCTTATCAAGATGTAATAATACTTTCTAACAACCAAAAAAATGAAGAGATTATCAGACTAGGCCAAGATGATACCATAAGATTAAATACAAAAGAACAAGGTTTTTTTGAAAGGATAATAGATTTCTTTAAAAATTTATTTGGATTCTGATCTTTCATCATCAACTCTTTTCATAGCTTCTGAATAATCCTCTCCTCTTATCATCTTAGTAAGCATTTCTGATTCTGCTTCAGTAGGAGGAAGATTAAGCCTATTTAACGGATGAATTTTGGCTTTTTCCCTCTCAGGCAGGTCTTCAGTTACTTGAATTCTTAAACCAGTAGGCAATCTAGGAACAGGTCCAGTTGCTGATCCTCTTCCACATTTAAAACAAACAAACCTCCCATGATCATCCTCAGCTACCATCTCTGCCCCACAATCACATCTAGGACCATGCCCTCCATGTTCTTTCAAATAGTCATGCGTTGCTGACCAATAATTATCCATAGAAAAAACCAATATATTTTTATTCTTAAAGATTACTGTACTCTAGTCAGATAGTAAGCTTTATAAACCCAAGTCATTTATAAACCTTATTACTAAAAGATGGCAAAAAGTAGTTCTCTTAAAATCCAAAATATTGTGGCAACAGCCTCATTAGGCAAAGATGTTCCTTTAACAAAATTAGCAAAAACATTCACAAATACAGAATATAATCCAGAACAATTTCCTGGATTAGTATTAAGAATAAAAAAGCCAAAATCCGCTGTTCTTGTTTTTAGTTCTGGAAATCTTGTATGCACAGGTACAAAATCTGTAGCTCAAGTCAAAGAAGTTATAAAGGAAGTTATTAAACATTTAAAGAAGATTAATGTAAAAGTAACAATAGTTCCAAAAATAACAGTACAAAATATAGTAGCAAGCGGAAGTATAGATATGAATCTAAATCTAAATTTCTTAGCACTAGAACTAGAAAACACAGAATATGAACCAGAACAATTTCCAGGTCTTGTATACAAATTAATAGAACCTACAGCAACATTCCTATTATTCTCAAATGGGAAATTAGTATGTACAGGTACTAAAAACAGAGCTCAACTTGAAGATTCTATGAAGCAGCTTGAAAAAAGAACAAAAGAAGTTGCTAAACAGCTAAAAAAATAAAATGAGTTTTAAACAAGTAGCAAAATATTTAATTCCTATCTATATTATCTGGATCATAACACATATAATACTATTTATTTCCATTATATTTAGCATGGCTCTAAAAGCAGGAGTTAATGGAGAGCCTTCATTAGAATTTTTAACACTTTTTCCATTACTTCTAATCTCTCATTTTTTAGTCATAATAATAGGACTAGCTCTTTGGATATGGATGATAGTGGATGCTGCAATAAGAAAATACAAAACAGATTCTGAAAAAGTAGTATGGATAATAGTTATTGTATTTGCAAACATATTAGGAGCTGTTGTTTATTTTTATATACATGGTAAGAATCCTCTAAAGAAATAGCACTTTTTCTATCATCAAGTAGCACATAATCTAATTTAGCACTTGATAAATCAGGATGAGATATTAATTTTAATCTGTATAATATATCTCATAACATAGAAAACAATATAAACAAAATCCCTATTTTTTCCATATGGAAAAAAGAGAAACAGAAGAATTACTTAGAGAAGCAAAAGGATTCTTTGAAACCTACAAAAAAGAGATAGGTAGAAGTGTAAGAGAAGATAAAAAAGTTATTCTAATTGACTTTGAAGATTTAGCTGAATTTTCACATAAAATAGCAGAAGAACTCCTAACTTCTCCTGAAGAAATACTGAGAGTATTAGAAACTGCTTTAGATGAGCTTGGATTAATAAAAAATCCAAGAATAAGACTTCTAAATACCCCAAAGACACAAGAAACAAAAATAGGACATATCAGATCAAAACATCTCAATAAGATAATAACCATAGAAGGGATTGTAAGACAAGCCTCAGATGTAAGACCCCAAGTAGTAAATGCTAAATTTGAGTGTCCTTCATGTGGTACAATAATCTCTGTTCTTCAAATAGAAAAAAAATTTAGAGAACCCTCAAGATGCAGTTGTGGAAGAAGAGGGCAGTTTAGATTAATGTCTAAAGAAATGGTTGATGCTCAGAGACTCGTAATAGAAGAATCACCTGAATCACTTATGGGAGGAGAACAACCAAGAAGGATGTCTGTATTTTTACAAGAAGATCTAGTAGAACCAAGAATGGAAGAAAGAACAACTCCAGGAAGCAGGGTAAGAATTATAGGAATTCTAAAAGAAATTCCAATTCCATTACAAACAGGATCTATTTCTACTAGATTTGATCTAGCAGTAGAAGCAAATAACCTAATTCCCTTAGAAGAAACATATGATGAAGTTAAAATATCTGAAGAAGATGAGAGACAGATACAAGAATTAGCAGTAGATCCAAAACTATTTGAAAAACTAGCAAATAGTATAGCTCCAAGTATATGGGGATATGATGAAATAAAAAGATCATTAGTATTACAAATGTTTGCAGGAGTTAGAAAACAAAGTAAAGACGGGTCTATAAAAAGAGGAGACATCCATATATTCTTGATAGGAGATCCAGGAGTTGCTAAATCTATTACTCTAAAGTTCATATCAGATATGGCTCCAAAAGGCAGATATATAGTAGGTAAAGCTGCAAGTGGAGCAGGAATAACAGCTACTGTTGTTAAAGATGAGTTTTTGAGAGGATGGAGTTTAGAGGCTGGAGCCATGGTTCTAGCTAACAAAGGAATAGTATGCATAGATGAAATAGAAAAAATGGATCCTAATGATAGATCAGCAATGCATGAAGCAATGGAACAACAGACAGTAACTATAAGTAAAGCTAATGTTCAAGCTACACTACAAGCACAAACATCTGTGTTAGCAGCAGGAAATCCTAAACTAGGAAGATTTGAACCATTTCAATCTATTTCTCAACAAATTGACCTTCCTCCAGCATTAATCAATAGATTTGATATTATATTTACATTAAGAGATCTACCTGACAAACACAAAGATGAATCAATTGCTACTCATATTCTATCGTCACATCAAAAACAAAACAAAGGCCCTCCAATTGAAAGGGAGATTTTTAGAAAATATGTAGCTTATGCAAAACAAAAATGCCATCCAATATTAACAGACTCTGCAATTAAAGAAATAAAAGACTTCTATGTAAAACTAAGAAATATGCCTGTAGCTAGTGATAGTTTAGTTAGACCTATTCCAATATCTGCTAGACAATTAGAAGCTCTTGTCAGATTAGCAGAAGCTCATGCAAAAATGAGATTAGCTCCAAATGTCACAAAAGAAGATTCAAAAGTAGCAATAGAACTAATGAAATATTATCTTATGCAAGTTGGTTATGATTCTGAAACTAAAACCTTTGACATAGACAGGATAGCTACAGGTGTTTCTAGTAGCCAGAGAAGTAAGGTTATTCTTCTAAGAGAAACATTAACAAAACTTGAAGAAAGGCTCGGAAAATTCATCCCTCTTGAAGAACTAGAAAAAGAACTTGATGGAAAAATGAAAAAAGAAGAAATAGATGAAGCTGTTCAAAAACTGAAAGCCTCTGGAGATATATTTACTCCAAGAAGGGGTTTTGTTCAAAGGATTTAATCTATACCAATAATCTTTAAATACCACTTTTTTCTTAATCAATCATGCCTGAGGTAAGAAAAAGAGAGATTGCTTATAAGC
>Ga0272442_10006334_pt1 | contig 15577 bp, 16 predicted proteins | sample SSMForm2O_FD_200262 | JGI IMG/M metagenome (GOLD analysis project Ga0272442, IMG submission 200262) | Marine sediment archaeal communities from Little Sippewissett salt marsh, Falmouth, MA, United States - SSM-Form-2O | ecosystem: Environmental > Aquatic > Marine > Wetlands > Sediment ...
AGGAGATACGTTGAAGAATAGATTTGAATTCACCCAATATTCGTAAGCACATTAAAGATAAAAGGGGAAAATGAGCGGTTACTTTGTTCTCAACAACCGGATATCACTCGATTTTTAGATTGTGCCCCTCTGGTGGCGAATTCCCCCAACTTTCGCCACCTGCGTAGAAAATACTTCGAATAGAATGAGCTTGATGGGCCGGCTTCAGGAGGACTTCAGCTCCTTGAGCCTGCTGATCTTGTTCATCACCTGGTCTGTCTCTGTCCTCTTGTTCGTCTCCAGGTAATCGATTATGTCGTAGAGACCCTTCTTCAGCTTGTAGATTCTATAGGGCCTTCCCTTCCCCGGGTTCTTCTCGTCCCTCTCGGCTATCCAGTCCAGCTTTCGCAGCTCCCTCATGGCGATGCTGACCTCAGGCTGTCGAAGATCGGACCCCATCTCGATCTCCCGACTGGTGGCCTCGTCGACGCAGGCGAGATACGTCAATACCTTCGCCACGTTCCGTTTAAGGCCGATCTTCATCAGTATCGATGCGAACTCCTCGCGTTCAACGTTCTGAGCAGGTAGCGAAACATTCCTCAATCCGGTCACCATTGTCTTGGTAGTTATAGATCCATATATAAGTTACGTTCAAAATAATTATCATCTAATCCGGACCGGGCGAAGGCTACGCCCGATTCGATCCAGGAGAATCGAAACTGATTTTACCGACCCTTTCCGAGTACACCTCGATATATTATCAGGCTTATGAGGCGATATTATGAGAGAACTCTACATCACCGACAGCTATCTCAAAAGCTTTGAAGCCACGGTGGAAGCGGTCACCGACGGCAAGTTCGTAGTCCTGGACAAAACCGCCTTCTACCCGAACTCCGGAGGCCAGCCCCACGACACCGGGGTTTTGGTCAGAGACGGCGAGGTGTACCCAGTCGTCTACGCAGGACTCTTCGGCGGCAAGATCAGCCACGAGGTGGGAAGGCCCGGCCTTGCCGCAGGCCAAGAGGTGACGGGGACGATCGACTGGGACCGGAGGTACCTGTTCATGCGAAGCCACACCGCCTGCCACCTCCTCTCCGCCGTCATCTTCAGGGAGACGGGAGCGATGATCACAGGAAACCAGATCGGTGAGGAGAGGTCCAGGGTCGACTTCAGCCTGGAAGAGTTCGACCGGTCCAAGCTCGCTGAATACGTCGACCAGGTCAACGAGATCATCAAAGAGGACCGCCCTGTAAAGACAACAATCATCCCGAGAGAAGAGGCGATGGAGATACCGGACCTGGTGAGGCTCGCAAAAGAGGTCCCGGATAGAGAGGAGATCAGGGTAGTGGAGGTAGAGGGCGTCGACCTTCAGGCCTGCGGCGGAACCCATGTCAGAAGGACAGGAGAGATAGAAGGCATCAAGATGCTCAAGGCCGAGAACAAGGGCAAATTCAACCGGCGGGTCTACTTCGAAGTTTTCGAGGGTGATTGAGCTTGGACGAGATGGAGCTATTGGGAAAGACGAAGGTCAAAGTCAAGGACGGACAGGTCGTGGAGACGGGGGAATCCCTCATCAGGTGGTGCCCCCTCTTCGACAAGGTCCGGGGGATAAAGGAGATAACCCCAGAAGCTGCCGCCGCCAACATGGAGTTTCGGATGCAAGAGCACGGGATGTTCACCCCAAAAAGGAAGCTGGAGATGGACGTCTTCGTCGGCTTCGGCGCCTCGGAGGTGATGATGACGGCGACCTCTCGGGGCCTCATCGAGGGGGCGGTCACCGTCTGTGACGGCGCGGGTACGGTGATTACAGCAAACCCGAGCCTCATCCAGGGGATGGGAGGGTGGATCTCGGGGCTCGTCGAGACCGATCCGATCCCCGAGGTTCTGGCCGGGATAAAAGAGAGGGAGGGGATCGTCCTGGACCCAAAGACCGCCAAGATCGACCAGGTGGCGGGAGCAAGGCTCGCCGCAGAGAAGTACTCCAAGTTTGCGGTCACCGTCGCCGACGCCGATACTGCTGAAAAGCTGCGGAAGCTGGAGCGGGAGAAGAAAGTCCAGATCCTTATCGTGGGGGTCCACCTCACCGGAATCGGTGAAGAGGAAGCCGAGCGGCTGCTGGCCTGCGCCGACATCGTCACCAGCTGCGCCTCCAGGTTCATAAGGGAGAAGGTCAGACCTCTGGTCCAGGTGGGAACGGCCGTTCCCCTATTCGGCCTGACGCCATGGGGAAAGGAAGTCCTGGTGGAGAGGGCAAAAGAGGTGGACCGGCCCATCCTCATAAACACCATGCCACTGCCGGTCCTGCCGGAGAATAAGCAGCCTAGGCCGCTAGTTTGAGCCAAAAAGGGGTTTTGGTCGGTTTACGGACAGGGTAAACCGCCTCCGCCGAGATCAAACCTGATATTGAAGTCGCCGATGTAGGTCCCGCCGTAGGTCATGATGGTGACGCCATCGTAGCCGTCCTTCACCCGGGCCCCCAGCCGAGCTGTGCCCCTGCCCTCGGAGGCGATCGAGTAGACGGATACGTTATCGTTCTGGAATACGGTGGTGTCCTTGATCAGGTAATCTATCTCGGTGTAGCTCTCAGAGACGACCGTTCCCACCGCGTAGTTCTTGGCGCAGAGGGCGTTACGAAGGTCGCCCTCGGATTGGAAGACTCCCCACTCGTTGAAGTACATCTCGCTATCGTCGACGTAGGCGGTCTGTCTCTTAGCGACGGTCCCGCTCCCTTCGGTTCCCACGACGAGCTTCTGGCCTGCGATCCCCTTATCGGTCTGGTAGATCTTCATCTCGTCGATGTATCCGCTCAGGTAAATGTAAGAATGCTCAGTGACGTTTCCGGCGATGCTCCAAGCTCCAAGGCCCGTAGGAGACCCCAGCATCAAAGACAGGACGACAAGCGGCAGCAAAACTCTGGCCTTCATGATAAACCCCTTTACTAACTCCCTATTCTGGTACATCCATTATAAATCTGATGGGTCTTCGGCTTCCGAATTGGTGTCTCTTTCACACCTTACCATCACCAAGTTCCAAGCCAGACCGTGCCCCTCTGCCGAGAAGATATCTCATAGACCGGTAAGCCATCATCGTTCTGAGATGAGACGGGCTCCTCGATCAGGTACGCCATCTCGGAATAGTTCTCTGAGATTATCGTGCCCACCTCCCGGTTCTTGGCCCGGAGGGCGCCCCGAAGGTCGTTCTCGGAGGTTTGGGGCTCGTAAGGATGGTAGTCGAATTCGCCCTGGATGTTAAAGTATATCTCGCACTCGTCGACGTAGCTGGTCACAGTCCGGGTGGCGGTCCCGCTGCCCCTGGAGCCGTAGACGAGCTTTGAGCCCGCCAAACCCTCCTCGGTCTGGTAGATGAAGATCTCGTCCATGTACCCTCTCAGAGATATCGTCGAGCGATGAGTGACGTTTTTGGAGATCTCCCAGTCGGCAAGGACCGTCGGAGATGAGAGCACCACCAGCAGGACGGCGAATAGCAGCAAAACTCTGGCCTTCATGATCGAACCCTTTTCCAACCATCGCATCTTGGTGTCTTCATTATAAATCTGATGGGACCTGGGCACCTGAATTATGGGTCAAGGTTTCAGTCTCGTCCTCTTCTCTTTACTCTTTCCTTTTCTTCTTTTCCCCGGCGGACTTTTCCTGATCTCCTCGATCCGATGGTCCAGGGCAGGTTTCAGGTCGGCGTTCACCTCGCCCGAGTATCGATCGATCCGGGCCCCTATGGCGAGCTTCGCCGCCAGAGCACGGGCCGCCCGGCCCCGCAGATTCCGAGACGTTCCTCCGACCGCGGGATGCCTGTAGATCATGCCGTGTTTTGGGGATGGTGCCTTCCCTCGCAGGTGCTTGAAGAGCGCCTTCTCCGCCCCCATCACCTGGATCGCCGAGGCAGGCATCTCCGAGAGGCGTTTGAGCCCTCCGGCCCGCGAGATCATCCGAGCTGCGAGAAGAGGTCCTGCGAGGTTCGAGAGGTTGGGGGCGAATTGGGCCGTCGCCGTCTCCAGGCTCTTTTGGACCGAAAGGCGGGCATCTTGCAGATCGAGGACGGAACGGGCAAAAACCCCGATCGACTCCTCATCTTCGGCCAGGAATTCTGCGAGGGCTCTCCCCCGGAGGCGACGGTCATCGTGGAGGCGGGACCACTCGTAGAGCCTCTCCTCAAGACGGTTCACCACCTCGTTCAGGTCGTCGAGGGCCTCGATCGTCTGAAGAAGCTCCGCCTCGGCTCCGGCCGAGGCCCGGAGCTTCTTTATCACCAGATCCAGGGCCGCCGACCGGAGGGCGGAGTTGTACTCCTCGTCGTCCCGGAAGAGGCCTCCCGCCAGGGCGAGGGCGCGAAGGTCGGGCTGGACGGCCTCCCCGCCTTTCGCCCCAACCGACGCATCCCATCCACCGAACCCCGAGTCGGCAGCCTCCGAGATCTCCATCAGACGGTCTGCCATCTCGTCTGGTCTTCCGCCGAGGGAGACCTCCCCGGATTCGTCGTCGAGGGTTCCAAACCAGGTCGTGATCTTCATCTTGCTACCTACTCTTCCGCCAGATCCAATATTACTTTCGCCCCGCCGGAAGTAAGTTTATCTACCATGAAGGCGACTTGAGTATTGCCTCTCTATTAAATAAAAACTGGAGGTCAAATATCATGAAAGCAGCCGTAGAGCAGATTTTGGCTCGGCTGCGGGACCAGAAGGTGGAAGTTCCCGCAGACGAGGTGGAGAGCCGTCTCGTGCTCCTGGTAGAGAAGTTCGGGGTCCCCGAGGGCGAGGCGACCCGGAGCGTAGTCAACTATTTTCTTAAAGAGCACGGCATTGCGCCTGCATCCTTTGCCGCAAGGAAGAGCGAGAGCCTGAAGGTGGGCGAGATCAACAGTTCCGGCCGGTGGATCGACCTGGAAGCGAAGGTGGTGGAGCTCTGGGAGCCGACGAGCAGCGCCATATCCCAGACGGGACTCGTAGGGGACGAGACCGGCAGCATCAAGTTCGTCAAGTGGACGAAGTCCGAGCTTGCTGACCTGGAGCTGGGAAAAAGCTACCTCTTCAAAAACGTCGTCACCGACGAGTTCCAGGGAAGGTTCAGCGTCAAGCTGAACAGGACCAGCGCCATCGAGGAGCTGGCCCGTGAGGTGGCCGCCGCCGAGGTTCAGGCTGGTGGCCAGGTCCAGGAGATGAAGATCTCAGAGATATCGGAGTCCGCACGGTGGATCGATCTGCGAGCGAAGGTAGTCCAGCTCTGGGACCCAACAAGCGAGGCGATATCCCAGACCGGCCTCATCGGCGACGATTCCGGCGTGATCAAGTTCGTCAAGTGGACGAAGTCAGAGCTTCCGGATCTCGAGGAGGGGGAGAGCTACCTATTCAAGAACGTCGTCACCGACGAGTTTGAGGGGAGGTTCAGCGTTAAGCTGAACAGGACCAGCGGGTTTGAGGCCCTGGGGGAGGAGATCGAGGTGAGCCCCCAGGAGGCCAAGTTCACGGGGGCGATCGTGGACGTCCAGAAGGGATCGGGGCTGATCAAACGCTGCCCCGTCTGCAGGAGGATGCTGACCAAGGGCGTCTGCGGCGAACACGGAAAGCAGGAGGGAACCTACGACCTCCGGATCAAGGCGGTCCTGGACGACGGATTGAAGGTCCAGGAGGTCCTGATCAACCGGGAGAGGACCGAGAGCCTAGTGGGGATCAGCATGGAGGAGGCGAAGACGATGGCGATGGAGGCCCTCGACCACGAGGTGGTGAGGGGGATGATCGGAGAGAAGCTTCTTGGAAGGTACTACACAGTCTCCGGTCCAACCGTTGACCGCTATATCCTCGTCGAGACGATCTCGCCGGTTCCCCCGGTGACCGCGGAGGAGGCCGACGCCCTGATGGCCAGGGCAGAGGAGGTGATCTGAGATGGCGAGCTTTGCAAGAGAGGTCGCAAGAAGGGTCTATTCCCAGGAGCTTCGCGACTCCGACCTCTCCTTCAGGGAGAACGAGGACCAGTACGCCCCCCTCTACCTGATCACTCCCACCGGGGCGCGGTGCAACCGGGTCCTTCTGGTGGGAACCCTCACCGAGAAAGACAACCTGGGCGACGACGTCGAGTACTGGCGGGGAAGGGTAGCCGACCCCACGGGCAGCATCTTCGTCTACGCCGGCCAGTACCAGCCCGACGCCGCCCAGGCCCTGGCGGGAACCGAGCCTCCTGCCTTCGTCGCCGTCGTCGGCAAGCCCAGCGTCTACGAGACCGAGGACGGGACGAGGCTGATATCGGTCAGAGCCGAATCGGTCCAGAGGGTCGATGCCGAGACCCGGGACCGTTGGGTCCTGGAGTCGGCGGCGAGAACCCTGGAACGGCTAGAGGCCTTCAAAGCCTTCCTGGGGATGGGAGGAGCCGATGCCTTCTCCAGCGGCGATGAGCTTCTGAAAAAGCCATCGGCCCCGGGAGACGTGGCCGACATCGGAAAAGCCCACCTCCACTATTCGCCGGACCTGGAGAGGTATCGGCAGATGGTGGTGAAGGCGCTAGAGGCCCTGAGAGGGGAGATATTGGAGCCGAAGATCGCGGCCGCAGAGCCGAAAGCCGAAAAGGGGAAGGCCGAGCCCAGGGGAGCCGGGCCGGCCTGGGAAGAAGAGGAGGATTTCGGGATCGGGCCAGAAGAGCACGACGAGGAGATCAGCAAAATTGAAGACCCTGAAGGCCCTTTGAACTTCGACGAGGATGAAGGGCCGGAGGACGCCGAGAGGATCGAGGAAGAGGAGGTCTTCTTCGGCGGACGCGAAAAGCCCTCCCCCAAGAAGAGGAGAGAGCGGTGAGACCGGAAACGGACGAGCCGAAAAGATGCCTGAAAAGTTTATATAATGTGTCTGAGTTTATATTAGGTGGTGATAGAATATGGTGATCGGAGTTACGATGGTCAAGGTGGTGCCGGGACAGGAGAGGACCGTTTACAACGCCCTGAAAGAGATCGAGGGGATCAAGGACGTCTATCACGTCTTCGGCGAGTACGACTTCGTGGTGGTTCTGGAGGTGGAGGGGCTCTCGGTCCTAAACCGCCTGGTGGACACCATCCGTGAGATTCACAACGTGACTGCAACCCAGACAGTAGTGGGAGCCGAGCTCTAAGCTCCCTCCTCTTTTCTGATATGGAGATAGCAGAGGAGCTGGCCAAGCATCAGAAGGCCATCTCCGTAGCCGAATTTTTCGAGAAGAACCGCCAGATCCTCGGCTTCGATTCGGCACCACGGGCCCTGATAACCACCGTCAAGGAGGCTGTGGACAACTCCCTGGACGCCTGCGAGGAGTCTGACATCCTTCCGGACATCTTCGTCCAGATCATGAGGCGTGGCGAGGGGTTCAGGGTGGTGGTGGAAGATAACGGTCCTGGCATCGTGGGGTCTGAGGTTCCACGGGTCTTCGCCAAGCTCCTTTACGGATCGAGGTTTCACGCCCTCAAGCAGAGCCGGGGACAGCAGGGGATAGGGATCTCTGCGGGCGTCCTCTACTCCCAGCTGACAACAGGACGGCCGACGGCGGTCACCACCAAGATCGGGCCGAACCACAAAGCTGGCCGGTGGGAACTGATGATCAACACCGCCACCAACGAGCCCGAGATCCTGAAGACCGAGGATGCCGACTGGGACCGGCCCCACGGAACCCGGGTCGAGCTGGAGATGGAGGGGTCTTACGTCCGGAGCCGGAGGCAGTCGATTTATGGTTATTTGAAGAATGTGGCCATAGTCAACCCCCACGCCCGGATCACCCTCGTCGAGCCCGACGGGAACATGGAGGTCTTCGAGAGGGCGACCGATAAATTGCCGCGCTCCTCCTACGAGATCAAGCCCCACCCCTGGGGGATGGAGCTGGGCGGCCTGATCAAGATGCTCCGATACACCGATAAGAAAAAGCTGAAAAGCTTCCTCCCAGGATCTTTTTCCAGTGTGGGGGCGATCATAACCTCGGAGATCTGCGAGCGGGCGGAGCTCGATCCCGAGATGGTCCCCCAGGAGTTGACCCACGCCGAGGCGACGAGGCTTCTAGCCGCCTTCAAGCAGATGAGGCTGAAGTCGCCTCCCACCGACTGCTTATCCCCAATAGGCGAGGAGCTGATAAGGGCGGGGCTGGAGAAAGAGTATCGAGTGGACTATATCGCCACCTCCACGCGGTCGGTCTCGGTCTACTCCGGAACCCCCTTCCAGGTGGAGGTGGGCCTCGCCTACGGCGGCGAGCTGAAGGCCGACGGCAAAGTCGACATCTTGAGGTTTGCAAACCGGGTCCCCCTCCTCTACCAGCAGGGTGGGTGCGCCATAACCCACGCCATCGAGAACATATCCTGGAAGACCTACTCCCTCAGCCAGCCCGGGGGCGGCGTTCCTACCGGACCTGCGGCCATCCTGGTCCACATCGCCTCCACGAACATACCCTTCACCTCCGAGTCGAAGGACGCCGTCGCCGACGTCCCCGAGATCGTGGCGGAGGTGGAGCTGGGGATGAAAGAGGTGGGAAGAAAGCTCCGGCGGTACCTCTCCAAAAAGAGCGCTCTCTCGGAGCGAAAGGAGAAGGAGGAGATCATAAGAAAGCTCCTTCCCCGGATCTCAAAGAAGCTGGCAGAGCTTCTCGAAAGAGAGGAGCCGGACATCAACCCCGTCGTCGCCAAGATCATGGGAAACCTTCTGGTCAAAAGGTCGGTCGTCTCCGAGAACGGCGAAAGCTTCGTGACGTTGGAGGTTGCAAACTACAGCGACGCCGCCAAGGCCTTCAAGCTCCACGAGACGGTCTCGGTGGAGGCGAAGGCCATTGAGCCCGCCGCGAGGGTGATCGCTCTTGGGGACGGGTACGACCATCTCTGGAAGGTATCTCTTCGTCCCGGCGAGCGGCAGAATATAAGCTACACGGTTCCCTCGGAGGGGGTTCAGTTCTCCGAGCCTGTGGTCGAGGGGATTCCTTCGGAGCTTGTCAGCGGTGCACGGGTGGTGGGATAATTGAAGGATGCAGAGACGACGAGAGAGAGGCTTCTGGGCCTCGCAGAGATGCTCTACGACCAATTTCAGAAAGGAATCGTCCCCCACCTTGCCCTTCCCAGCAGGACGAAGAGCAACCTGGAGTACGACCAGGAGGGTGAGATCTGGGTCTACGGTGACCAGGAGAGCGTCCGCAGCGTCAAGACCGTCCGGGGCGCTAAAAGCGTCCTCAAGACCTCCTATCTGGTGGAGCTTCTGATCAAAGAGCATCTCCAGAACAACAGGGGATCCACCCTGAGAGAGATCTACTACATCTCCGAGAACTGGGATGTGGCCAAGTTCGGGGAGCAGGCCGAAAGCGACCGGCTGGTGGAGGATCTGGAGATTTTGACGGCGCTCCTCCGAGAGGACTTTCACGTCCGGCCCGAGGAGGACGGGGCCACCGTCTTCGGTCCCCTCACCATCAGCGAGAAGACCCGGAGGGGCGAGAGGACGATCCACTGCCAGGAGGACGTGGGCGAGGCCGGCTACCAGATACCTTTCAACGTCGACAACGTCGAGTTCAAGGATCACGACGCCAAGTTCGTGGTGGCCATCGAGACCGGCGGTATGCACGCGAGGCTGATCGAGAACGGATTTGACCAGGAGCACAACGCCATCCTGGTCCACCTGAAAGGCCAGCCCGCAAGGTCCACAAGGCGGCTGATAAAGAGGCTGAACGAGGAGCTATCCCTACCCGTCCTCGTCTTCACCGACGGCGACCCCTGGTCTTACCGGATCTTCGCCAGCGTCGCCTACGGCGCCATCAAAAGCGCCCACCTCTCCGACTACCTGGTCACACCGTCGGCCCAGTTTCTGGGGGTCCAGCCGACGGACATCGTCAACTACGACCTCTCCACTGACAAGCTCACCGACCAGGACCTCCAAGCCTTGAGAAGCGAGATGACCGACCCGAGGTTTGCCACCGACTACTGGAAAGAGCAGATACAGCTCCAGATAAAGCTGATGAAGAAGGCTGAGCAGCAGGCCTTTGCCGGAAAGGGGCTCGACTTCGTGACGCGGGTCTACCTCCCCGAGAGGCTCTCGGAGATGGGGATGATCTGAGGTTGTATATAATTTACATCATGAAAATGGATGATGCGTGTTGGGGTGCCTAAATGGATATCGGAGAAGAATTGTCACGGCACCTTGACATGTTCAATACAGCACCATTTTTATTTGTTGGTTCTGGAATCTCAATAAGATACATTGGATTGGAAAATTGGGAGGACCTTCTGAAGAAATTCTCGGATTGTTGTGGACAGCATTCTTTTGATTATTATTACACTGAGGCAAATGAATCTTATCCAAAAGTGGCAGGATTAATAGCTAACGATTTTCATGGAATATGGTTCGAATCGGATAGGTTCGAAGAAGATCGGGTAATATATAAGGAACATTTAAAGAAAAAAGATTCTCCTTTAAAAATAGAAATTTCAAAATATCTTAGGAATAGAAGTACCGATTTCGTTCAAAAAGAACATATCCAAAGAGAGATTGAGTTAATGAAGAATATAAATATTGATGGAATAATAACAACCAACTGGGATCTATTACTAGAAAACATATTCCCCGATTTTCAAGTATTTACCGGCCAACAAGAATTACTATTTTCAGAGTCTCAATCAATTGCTGAAATATATAAAATTCATGGGTGTTGTACTAAGCCAAATAGCTTAGTGCTAACAGATCAAGATTATGAATTATTCAATAAACGAAATCCGTATTTGGCAGCAAAGCTGCTCACAATTTTCGTTGAACATCCCATAATATTTATGGGATACTCTATCGAAGATAAAAATATCAAGGAAATCTTAAATAATATCGGGTTATGTCTTACTAATGAGAACGCAGACAAGTTGAAAGACCGTTTGATTTTCGTTGAGTGGACTGAGGGGAGATCCGAAGATCAAATGTCTCCTAGAGAGTTCGTGATATCCGATGACGATACGAGCATTATAATACCACTAACTGTTGTAAAAGTAGACGATTTCTCACAGATCTATGAGGCTCTCAGTAAAATAAAACGTAAATTTCCGGCAAAATTTTTGAGAAAAATAAAGGACCATATATATGAGCTTGTTAGAACTAATGATCCTAAGAACAGACTTTACGTTAGCGGTATTGAAGATGACGTAGATATGTCTGATATTGATGTCGTGTTGGGTGTTGGGATCATAAATGACATATCAGATCGAGGTTACGAGGGAGTAACTAGAACCGACCTATTTAGAGATACAATTCTTGAAGATGGCAATTATGACCCCAAAAAAATCCTTAATGTATGGCCAAAACTAAAACCAAGTAATGTTAAATATATTCCCATATATAAGTACCTAAGAGAGGCAAAATATTTGTCGGACGAGGGAACACTGTTGCATGATGTTGAGGTAGATCAATCTATTTTAAGTTATGTAAATGATACAGATATTAAAAACTTTTATCCAACTGATCAACATATGAGAAAAATGGAAGAAATACAGCAAACTAAAGGTGTTAGCGGCCTTATTAAAAGTTATGATATAGAACATACAATTTGCTATATACCTTTGTTGAGGGAAGAGGACATTTTAACAGACGAGCTAAGAGAGTTTCTAAAAGATAATATTAGATATATTCAATATGTTGAAGATGCTAATAATACATATACAACATCTTTTCGTAAAATAGTATGTCTATATGACTGGCTTCATTTTGGATTAAATAGATAACCTTAAGAAAAATGAAAAATTACAGGAGATGTTCTATGGTAATCGATTTTCACGCTCACATATATACCGATGAGATGGCGCCCAAGGCAATCGCCTCCGTCAAGAGGAGGATGGGGGTGAGGGTTCCGGGACTTGGGACCGTCGCCGACCTCCGGGATTCTATGGAGAGGGCAGGGATCGAGAGATCGATCATCCTGCCACTGGCGCCGCTTCCAAAGCACGTCGCGCCGACAAACGACTTCTTCCTCGAGGCCGCGGGCAACGGCAGCCTGGTCCCCTTTGGGGCGATCCATCCCTTCCAGCCGGACATCGAAGAGGAGCTGGACCGGCTCATCGAGGCTGGAGTCAAGGGGGTGAAGGCGGTTCCCTTCATGCAGAGCTTCTATCCTGACGATCCAAGGTGCGACCGGCTCTATGAGGCGGTGGAAGAGCGGGATATGATCCTCCTCTTCCACGCGGGGAAGGTCCCCGAGGACCTGCCGGAGTTCTTCGGGACCCCCGACCGCTTCGCCCGGATGGTGGAGAGGCATCCCGACCTGGTCGTCGTCCTCGCGCACCTGGGCGGGTGGGAGATGTGGTCAGGCGTAAGAAAGCACCTCATCCCCGCCGGGGAGAACGTCTACTTCGACACCGCCTACATCTCGCCGAGCCTGGATTCAGAGGAGGCCTGCGACTTGATAGTCGAGATTGGAGCCGACCGAGTCCTCTTCGGCACCGACTATCCCTGGACCGACCAGGCCGAGGAGATCGAGTTCGTCGGGGAGATGGACCTCTCAGATCGGGAGAAGAGGCTCATCTATTTCGAGAACGCCCGAAAGCTCCTCTTCCGCTGAAGCCAACTTTTTTAATGGATCGATATGGTGTTTGGAATATGAAGCGCGATCTGATGGAGATTCTGGCCTGTCCCATGTGCAAGGGCGATCTGGACCTGGAGGTCTTCGAGGAGAAGGACGAGGAGATCGAAAGCGGCAGACTATGCTGCAAGAGCTGCGGCGAGTGCTACCCCATCGAGGACGGGATACCGAACATGCTCCCTCCGGACCTGCGAGAGGAGATGTCCTCTTAGCGCCTGCGGCGCCTCTCGCCCGCCGGGTTCGCCTTCGTCTGATCTCGTCCGCCACGCGCCCTTCATTCCCCACGCTTCAAAATCCGCCCCAAGACCTCTCTTGAAATTCTCATTTATTCTGATCGTCACTCTTATCTAGGGACGAAAACCCTTCCCGGATACGTGATAAGCGTGAGATACATCGTCGTTACGGGCGGGGTGATGAGCGGCCTGGGCAAAGGGATCACCGCCGCCTCCATCGGTCGGATGTTGATGGAGAGGGGCTACAAGGTCACCGCCATCAAGATCGACCCTTACATAAACATCGACGCGGGGCTGATGAGCCCCTTCCAGCACGGCGAGGTCTTCGTCCTCAAGGACGGGGGCGAGGTGGACCTGGACCTCGGCAACTACGAGCGATTTTTGGATGTGGAGCTGACCCGCGACCACAACATCACCACCGGCAAGGTCTACAAGAGCGTCATCGAGAAGGAGAGGCGCGGCGAGTACCTGGGTAAGACCGTCCAGATAATCCCCCACATCACAAACGAGATCAAGGAGAGGATCAGGCGGGTCGCAAAAGAGAGCGGCTGCGAGGTCTGCCTGATCGAGGTGGGGGGGACGGTGGGCGACATCGAGAGCATGCCCTTCATCGAGGCGATGAGGCAGCTTCGAAACGAGGAGATGGGAAACATCGCCTTCGTCCACGTCACCCTCGCCCCCACCACCACCGACGGCGAGCAGAAGACGAAGCCGACCCAGCACAGCGTCAAGGAGATGAGGTCGCTGGGGCTTCAGCCCGACATCGTCGCCGTCCGCTGCACCCGGCCCCTGCGAGACGAGACTAAGTCGAAGATCTCCCATTTCTGCGACGTTCCCGTCGAGGGGGTTGTGAGCAACCACGACGTCGACGACGTCTACAAGGTCCCCCTCCTCCTGGAGGAGCAGAGGACCCCTCTCTACCTGATGAAGATGCTAAGGCTATACCCACTCGAGCACAGGACCGACTGGGTGGAGCTGATCGAGAAGATGGTCTCGATCAACGACTCGGTGAAGATGGCGATCGTGGGCAAGTACACCGCCGGATCGCAAGGAACGACCCATATGGAGGACACTTACCTATCGATCCGGGAGGCCCTCAAGCACGCCGGGATCGAGGCTGGCGCCTGGCCTAAGATCTCCTGGATCGATGCCGAGGATCTGGAGCACAACCCGCCAGAGGAGATCCTAAAAGACTTCGACGGCATCCTCGTCCCCGGAGGATTCGGCGCCCGGGGCACTGCGGGCAAGATGGAGGCGATCAAGTACGCCCGGGAGAATGGCGTACCGTACCTGGGGATCTGTTTTGGGATGCAGCTTGCCGTCGTGGAGTTCGCCAAGAACGTCCTGGGCCTGGACGGCGCCAGCTCCGGCGAGTTCGGCGAGACCCCCCACCCCGTCATCACCATCCTTCCCGAGCAGGAGGGGGTCGAGGATATGGGGGCGACGATGCGCCTCGGAAACTACGAGGCAGAGCTGCGGGCCGGGACCCTCGCCGAAAAGATCTACGGGTCCCTAAAAATAGTCGAGCGTCACCGGCACCGGTACGAGGTAAACCCCGAGTACATCCCCGCCATCGAGGAGAAGGGGATGATCTTCTCCGGCAAGAACAGGAACCGGATGGAGATCGCCGAGATCCCCGACCACCCATTCTTCTTCTCGACTCAGTTCCACCCCGAGATGAAGTCGAGGCCAGGCCGCCCCTCGCCTCCGTTCCTCGCCTTCGTCGAGGCGATGAAGGAGCGGGCGGGGAAGCGGGGGTAGAGAACGTAGGGGCGCCTTGAAGTGAGACGCCCCAAAACTATGTTTCTGAATTTGATAAACAAAATTCTTCAATTTCAGATTGAGCGAGTATTTCTCTCATTTCTGCATCTTCTATTTCTGAAATATTTTTATAGTCTTCGATTTTCTTCATCAGATTAAAAGTTCTTGCGTGAGCTTGGCGCAAAATTGTACTGTATGCCCTCGGTATGGCATTTATTCTTCCGATATTAAATGGATCACGATATTCAACCTTACTGCCAAGGACGTAACAGATAATTTTTGTTTCTGCATCTATTTTTCCACAGTTGATTATTTCATCCGCATAATCTGTAGCTTGTATGAGATGTTGTTTTATTATCTTTGATCCTCCACGTTTTAATTCAATAATTAAAACTTTATTAATCCCACAGACTTCTCCATTTTCATCGTATCGATCGCTGCTATATATTCCTAAGGATGACTCAGGCAATACAACGAAATCGGGTCTTTTTCTAGGGTCGCTGACTTTACCACCTTTAAAGAATTTATCTATTACAGTGGACAAAGATTTATTTGACGTGAATTGTATTCCTTCATACTCTGGACCAAAAATCCATAGACCAGTCTCAAATAAAGGCTGCAACTTATGTAATTCGTCTGCCTTGGGATCATCACAAAGAGACTCAATTTTCTTAATTAATTTCAGTCTCCAGTCTAGTTCTTCTAAAACTTTTTTTGCATCATTTAAACTCCAATTATCAAGGATGTCGCTCAGACTATCCAAATCATCTGGTGAAAGAATAATTAGTTGTTGGAGGAGGCTATAACCGGTCCTACTCAACTCCATTTTAGTGAAAATTTCCACAGTGTTAGACAGATCCCGTTGGGTTATTGTCGGACACCTCATCTGAATTTCATCAACGAATTCCCCGATGTTTTGTTTTGATAGATTGCTCGTACGTGTTTAGCTCCCCCTGAATCGATTACTTGATGTTGGTTTTGGGCAATGAATGCACGCCGACAAACAACTTGTGGCAAGCAGAAAAACAACATCTATAGCCGCAGTTACTCGAAATTAAC
>Ga0272442_10006335_pt1 | contig 15575 bp, 10 predicted proteins | sample SSMForm2O_FD_200262 | JGI IMG/M metagenome (GOLD analysis project Ga0272442, IMG submission 200262) | Marine sediment archaeal communities from Little Sippewissett salt marsh, Falmouth, MA, United States - SSM-Form-2O | ecosystem: Environmental > Aquatic > Marine > Wetlands > Sediment ...
TGCCAGGGGAAACTGCAGGGGATATCACAGGGTTAACAAATACACCATTTTCAAAGAGCAGTTTCCAGGTCAGAAATGTCAGATCGTCATCCCCAATAATGATCGGGATGACTGGCGTGACGGATTCTCCGGTGTTAAAACCCAATTCATGATAGGCTTTTCGCATCTTGTCGCCAATTTGAATCACACGTTGTATTCGGTCTGGTTCTTCACGCATCACCTGGAGAGCAGCTAAAGCAGTAGCGGTGTTAGAGGGTGGAATGCTAGCGCTAAAGATCAAGCTGCGTGCGTTATGTTTAATATAATCCACAACATCAGCATCGCCAGCAATGAATCCGCCTAAAGAGGCAAAGGATTTTGAGAATGTGGACATGATCAAATCAACATCATCCGTCATGTTAAAGTGTGCTGCTGTCCCTCGACCTCCCCCAAGCACCCCCATGGCATGTGCATCATCCACCATCAAACGGACGCCGTATTCCTTACAGAGTGGAACGAGTTCCGGCAATGGCGCGATATCGCCTTCCATACTGAACAAACCATCGACCACAAGCAGCTTTGCTCGATCCTCTGGTAAACTTGCCAGAACGCGCTTCAAATGATCCATATCGTTATGGCGGAAGCGCTCAATTTTTCCACCACTCAAGAATGCACCATCAACGATACTGGCATGATCATCCTTATCGAGGATCACGATGTCACCCCGGTTTACTATAGCACTGATCGTCCCCAAGTTGACCTGCATGCCTGTTGAGAATACCAGTGCGGCTTCTTTGCCAACCCAATCTGCAATTTCAGCTTCTAATTTTTCATGAAGGCTCATATTACCATTCAAAAAACGAGAACCTGTACAGCTGGTACCATAACGCTCAACGGCATCTTTGGCAGCCTGCTTGACTTTAGGATGTGTCGTCAAGCCAAGATAATTATTGGAACCGCACATGATAATATGCTTTCCATGGAAGATGACTTCGGTTCCCTCATTTTCATCCAATGGGATGAAATATGGGTAAGCGCCTGATTCTTTCGCGTCCTTGACTGTTGAATATTGAAAACATTTTTCAAAAATATCCATAATGCCATCCTTTTTTAAAAATAGTATACAAAATCCCAGTGATTATACTTTAGTTTTGAAGAGCATCGGATTTCACTTTCCTTGATGCTTCCATAGTTATTAACTTGAAACAGCAATTGAAGTTGCGTAATTCTCTCCCTATCTTTATAATTGAGATGACAACCAGAATCCGAAACGAGGATAGCGTGAAGAAAAGACCAATGATGGTTATCATAATGACATTGACAATCTTTATTACAGGATGCAGTCAGGTGGCAACCTCAGAACCGACAATAGATCTGGTTGCCACACAGGTCGTCTTGTGGCTGACCGCATCAGCGACCAGTGCAGAACAACAGCAGCCAACACAAACCAACACCCCCCTGCCAATCGATTCTCCCACTCCCGAAGAAGTTTCTGCAACATCTACTGCCACTGAGACAACCACGCCAACCTCAACAGCAAGCGCTACACCCACACAAGACCTGAGTGATCCTGCTGTGCAGCTTGGCTCTCCTGCCTGGTCACAAGATTTCAGCGGAAGCGCTAGCCCCTGGGACTTTGATTACCCACAGGCTGAATTTCTCACCAATAATGGATACCTCAACCTAATTGCGCGAGAAAATTCTAACTGGCACAGCTGGTATGTAACCAGCCCCAAACTCCGCAATGCATATATTGAAGCAGTCATTGAAATGCCAAATTGCAGCGGCCTCGACCGCTTTGGGTTAGTTGTACGTGCCGATTCTGACGGTCAACAATTTTATTTCCTCAGTTTAACTTGTGATGGGCGTTGGGGATTTTTTAGAATGGAGGAAGATGTTAACATAAATGAAATCCTTAGCTATCAACCTTCCAACCAATTATCAGATTCGATGGTGAATGCTCACCGGGTTGGAATCTGGATGGAAGGCACCTCATTTAAATTCTATATCAATGGAATAGAGGTTGGCTCTGCAACAGATGATACACTGACAGGCGAAGGTTACACCGGCTTTCTCGTTGCCTATGCGAATACACCTGGCTACACAGTCAGAGTCGATGAATTAAGCTATTGGACTCTCCCCTGATCCGAATCAAACAAATCATATTCTACATCAAAAGTCATTCCAACAAATCTATGGTGGAACATAATAATTAGCTTTCCGAAAAAGTAAATACAAAATACCAGCCGAGGAAACAACAATGAAGATCATCCAATTTTCACCTGAAAACCGCCAGTATCGAAATGCTTTTATCAAATTCCCTTATACCCTCTATAAAGACGATCCCTATTGGGTTCCAACTTTGAGAAAGGATATGCGGAAAATCTTCAAACCGAATTATCCATTTTATGGCTATGGTGAAGCAGCATTTTTCCTCGCTTTAGATGAGAGAAATCAGGTTCTTGGTCGGCTGGCAGTCGCAAACAACCATCGTTTTAATGACTTTCATAAATCAAAAACCGCATTATTTTATTACTTTGAATGTGTAAATGATGCTGCTGTTGCAGAAAATCTGTTTTCCAAAGGATTTCAATGGGCAAAACAACAGGGATTAACACATGTCCTGGGTCCCAAAGGATTCACTGTTCTGGATGGTTTTGGCATGCTTGTCAAAGGGTTCGAATACCAACCTGCTTTTGGACAAGCTTATAATCCTTCCTATTATCCAAAATTTCTCGAATCAATGGGGTTCACAAAAGTAAAGGATATCTTCACCAGTTGGCTTGACAGGAATACGGAGTTTCCTGAAAAGATCCTTAAGGCAGCGAAATTGGTTGAAAAGCGAGTGGGCTTTTATTCCCCACACATCCGCAATAAAAAAGAGCTCAAATCTGTTCTGAATGAATTTAAAGTGCTTTACAACGAATCCCTGGCGATTCCGGCAGGAAATCCACCATTAACAGATGAGGATTTTCAAAATATGGTGTCCCAATTGCTTTGGATTGCTGATCCACGAATCGTAAAGCTCATATATAAAGATAAAAAACCAGTGGGTTGGATGCTGGCTTATCCAGATATTGGTGCAGCCTTACAGCGAATCAAAGGACGCCTGCTGCCGTTTGGTTGGGTGCATATATTACTTGAAAGTAAAAGAACACACTGGATTGATTTTAATGGTATTGGGATTGTTGATGACTACCAACGATTGGGCGGCACGGCAATTCTCTACAATGAGATCTATAAAACTGTGATGGGAATTGACCAGTATAACTATTGTGAATTTCTCCAATTCCGTGAAGAAAATATCAAAATTCTCCTTGAAACTGGCAACCTTGATATGAAATTTCACAAAACCCACCGCTTATATGAAAAATGGCTATAAAATTTATACCAAATTATGGCTGTGAAATGTCCCCAATGGGGAATTCTTCCACGACAGTTATCGGGTATGGCAACAAAATCGCATTAAAAAATAAAGCAATTCGGAGGAGACGATGAAGAGAATTCAAGGTTGGGGAAATCAAAAGACAGACTACCCTGTTCCAGATCCCGCAATCGCATATCTTGAACACGCCGTAGGTAAACCACATGAACTACAAAATAAACCTGTTGCTGACTTGCTTGTAAAAATACCTCCTGCGGACATTCCTCCCCATCCACTTATTACAACCAACGCAGAAGAACGCCTGCGTCATGCCCGGGGGCAATCGCTCAGAGACTGGGTGGATATGTATGATGGTCTGGTCAACACCTTTCCGGATGGCGTGGCATACCCGGTCGCTGATGAAGATATTCGGAACTTGATCCAATACGCTGTAAAAAACAAAATTAATCTCATTCCCTATGGCGGCGGTTCCAGTGTTGTTGGGCACCTCACACCTCTCCAGGAAGGACCCCCTACATTAAGCGTTGATCTATCAAAAATGAATACTCTTCTAAATCTCAATGAAGAAAGTCACGAGGCAACCTTTGGTGCAGGAGTCAGCGGTCCGCAAATTGAAGAGCACTTAAGGAAACATGGGTATATCCTGGGGCATTTTCCACAATCATGGGAATATTCAACCCTGGGGGGATGGATCGTAACCCGCTCTGTAGGGCAACAATCCTATCATTATGGCAGAATCGAACCCTTATTTGTTAGCGGACATCTGGAAGCCCCTGCAGGACCCTTAGAAATTCTTCGTGTCCCAAAAAGTGCAGCAGGACCAGATTTGCGGCATCTAATTCTTGGTTCTGAAGGACGAATGGGAATCTTAACCCAAGCCACCATGAGAATTCGACACCTACCCGAAAGAGAGCACTTTTATTCTGCCTTCTTTCCCGATTTTAAAGAAGGAGCAGCGGCGGTTCGCGAGATTGCTCAAGCAGAACTTCCGCTGTCGATGGTTCGGTTGAGCGATCCAATGGAAACAGAAACAACTTTCCAGCTATCTGGAGAAGAAAAACTCGTGTCTCTCGCCAAGAGGGGACTGAATTTATTTGGCCAGGGAGATGATCGTTGTTTGTTGATCTACGGATTAACAGGCAGCTATGCTGTTACCCGCCTAGCAGATAAGCTATTGGCACATTATGTTCGGAAGCATCACGGGATGTTGGTAAAATTCTATCTGGGAGAAGCATGGATGAAGAAACGCTTCCTAACCCCATATCTTCGCAACTCATTATGGGAATTGGGTTACGCGTTGGATACACTTGAAACCTCATTACCATGGGATAAACTGCTTCCTGGTCGCAATGCCATTTTAGCATCCCTTGAAAATCGCCTGGCAGATGAAAATGAGAAAGTCCTCGTATTCAGCCACATCTCTCATATTTATACCAATGGTGGGTCAATTTATATAACTTACCTGTATCGTCGCTCAAATGATCCCATGCAAACGGTCTCCCGATGGGAAAAACTGAAAGAGGCAGCAAGCAACCAGATTCTCAAATTCGGTGGTACGATCACCCATCAACACGGCGTGGGCTTGGATCACAAAGCTTATCTTCCTTCTGAAAAAGGAGCGCTTGGGATGAATATCCTCCACGAAGTGCTGAAAACTGTTGATCCAACGAATATTATGAACCGTGAAAAATTGGTTTAGCTGAGCATGAGAATGAAATCCGTAACCCTTGATCACAAATGGCGAATTGACACCTGGTCAAACCTTGATCAGAATTGGGATGTGATTGTAATCGGCGGGGGAATCACTGGCGCGGGTGTATTAAATATGGCTGCCCAGAAAGGGTTAAAGGTTGTTCTGCTTGAAGCCAACGACTTTGCATTTGGAACCTCCAGCCGCTCCTCAAAACTCGTTCATGGCGGTATTCGCTATCTTAAAAATCATCAATTTGACGTAGTTAGGGAATCCGTAAAAGAACGCGAGCGTTTACTAAAGGAATCAAATGGATTGGTTGATCCCTTGCGCTTTATCTTTCCTTCATTCGAGGAGTATCAAAACGAAAGTAAAATGATGCGCCTGGGAATCATCCTATATGACCTCCTCGCGCCAAAATGGCAGCACCGCAGCCTCAACAAAACCAATGTTATCAAAGCACTTCCGCCATTAACTCAGGCGCACCTCCTTGGTGGGGAGGAATACTGCGATGCCAGGGTGGATGATTCTCGTCTGGTGCTTCGGATTATTAAGGATGGGCTCCGTTTTGGCGGTTATGCGCTAAATTACGCAAAGGTAATCGGTTTATGCAAGTCAAGAATTGGTCAGGTGGAAGGCGTCATTGTCCAAGACCAATCCGGGAAACTGGATCCTAAGGTTAAGGAACTTAAGGGAAAAGTCATCATCAATGCAACCGGACCCTGGTCAGACCAGGTACGGCAAGGAGTCAACGGTGGACCAAAATTGCGCCCCCTGCGTGGCAGCCATCTCCTTTTTCTCCATGAAAAACTGCCTATTAGGGCAGCTGTGACAATGCTCCATCCTCGGGATGGGCGCGCCCTTTTTGCTATTCCTTGGGAAAATCAAACACTGATCGGGACAACAGACCTGGATCATGAAATGAAAGAGGACGAAACCCGGATCACACAATTTGAAGTAGATTACCTTTTAGAGGCTGCCCAACACAGCTTTAATACCAATCCTGTTACCCAAGAAGATATCATTTCAACCTTTTCAGGTTTGAGGCCTGTGATTAATACAAACGCAACCACACCCTCAAAGGAATCGCGTGCGCATCAAATTTGGGAGGAAAATGGATTGATTTCTGTTGCCGGTGGAAAATTAACCATCTTCAGGGTGATGGCGGCAGATACTTTGAATTTTTGTCAAGCTCTGCTTCCTGGTAACCCAAAATTTGATCACCGATCACCATGTTTTATTTCGCCGCAGACCGAAAAAAGGGAAGCCCTTTTAGATCCTCAATGGATCATGATGGCTGGAAAGTTGGGAAAGGATGTTAACGAATTCTTTAATGAGTCTGATGCCGATCAACTCTCTTCAATCGAATCAATTCCAAGTTTATGGGCAGAATTAAACTGGGCCGCAAAACATGAAGCCGTTCTCCACCTGGACGATCTTCTGCTGAGACGGGTGCGCTTAGGCATCTTGTTAAAAAACGGTGGCATAGCCCATCTTGAGAAGGTCAAACACCTGACCAGTAATGCGCTCAAGTGGTCAAATGACCAATGGAAGGCTGAAATTTCACGATATAAATCGATTTGGCAGGAAAATTACGCTATCCCAAAATAATTTAACCCTTAGAATTCATTTCCACGCTCGAAGTGATTATAATATCAATATATACTGAAGTCCCTTCTGGAGGCTATATGGCTGGTGAACACATTCTTGCAATCGATAACGGCACTCAAAGCGTCAGAGCACTCCTGTTTGATCTAAAAGGCGCTCTGGTAGCAAAAAAGCAGATTCCCATCCAAGCCTATTATTCTAAGCAGCCTGGATGGGCAGAACAAGACCCTTTAGTCTTCTGGGATGCTGTTTGCCAGGCATGTCAGGGATTATGGCAAATGGATGGTGTTGTTAAACAAAACATTGTGGGTGTTGGGTTAACCACGCAGCGTTCAACTGTTATCAATCTTGATAAGAAAAAACAACTTCTCCGACCCGCTATTGTGTGGTTGGACCAGCGTCGAACAGAAGGTTTACAGCCGGTTGGTGGATTGTGGGGTATGCTTTTCTCCGTTGCCGGCATGCAAGACACGGTTCGATATTTGCAGGCTGAAGCAGAAGCAAATTGGATTAAAACGCATCAACCTGAAATCTGGCAAAAAACAGACAAGTTTGTCTTCCTTTCCGGATATCTGACTTATAAACTGATCGGCGAATTGGTTGATTCGATCGGCTCGCAGGTAGGATACGTGCCCTTTGATTATAAAAATCAAGATTGGGCAAAACCTTCGGATTGGCGTTGGAAAGCTGTTCAGGTTAGACGAGACATGCTCCCCAAGCTTATTCCTCCCTCACACTTATTGGGTTATATCACCAGAGAGGCAGCTCAAGCCACAGGAATCCCAGAAGGATTACCCCTGATCGCCACGGCAGCGGATAAAGCCACTGAGGTCATCGGCGCTGGCTGCCTTGAACCTCACATTGGATGCCTGAGTTATGGCACAACGGCAACCATAAATACAACTCATAAGAAATACACAGAGGTGATCCCCCTGATCCCACCTTACCCTGCAGCAGTGCCAGGTTATTATTCTTTAGAAGTGCAAGTTTATCGTGGTTTTTGGATGGTATCCTGGTTCAAGGATGAATTTGGTCATCAGGAAAAAATTGAGGCTGAACGTCTGGGAATCGAACCTGAAGCTTTATTTGATAAACTGCTTGAATCAGTCCCCCCTGGAGCTGAAGGGCTGGTTTTGCAGCCCTACTGGTCTCCTGGGCTGAAGATCCCTGGTCCGGAGGCAAAAGGTGCAGTCATTGGTTTCGGTGACAGCCATAGCCGGGCGCATTTCTACCGGGCGATCATTGAAGGCTTAACCTTTGCTTTACGTGAAGGCGCAGAAAGGACTGAAAAACGTTCTCACATCCCTATCACAGAGTTGCGTGTTGCTGGTGGCGGAAGTCAAAGCCCCAATGTGATGAAGACAACCGCAGATGTCTTTGGCTTGCCTGTTTCACGCCCCCACATTTATGAAGCATCCGGGTTAGGTGCAGCCATCGATGTTGCCGTAGGATTAAAACTATTTCATGGTTTCGAAACAGCAGTCAAGGAAATGACCCATATTGGGGATGTGTTTGAACCAGATTTGATAACCCATGAAAAATATAATGAGTTATTCACAAGAGTTTACAAAAAAATGTATGGTAAGTTAAAATCACTCTATGGTGAAATAAAGAACATCATTAAATAAACATTGGTCTTCATCGATGAATTATCTAAAGGATATTAAGGCGGCTCTGTGACAGAATATTCACTACCCTATGGGTTTGAGCATCTTAATTTTGAGCTCCCATCTAAATATTGTGTTGATATATTAGAACCCCACCCACCTCAACCAATTGCAGATCTCTCAACAGCATTAAAGGATGCATTTTCCTCCCCCCTTGGGAATTGCAAACTTAATCAATACAAGGATTGTGAATCCATTGGTATTGCAATTAACGATAAGACACGTCCTGTGCCCCAGGAGGAAATGGTCCCCGCATTACTCAAGCATCTCCAAAAGCTGGGGTTTTCAAAGGATACAATCACCCTCTTCGTGGGGACTGGTACACACGCCATGACACGCGACGAACTGCCCCGTATTCTTCCTGAAGATGTGATTGAAACCTACCCGATCATCATCCATAATTGTGACACTTCCCCTATGATAGACCTCGGGTATACCAGTTACGGCACGCCTGTTAAATTCAATGCTGATTATTATGAGAAAAATTTGAAAATTACCGTTGGGAATATTGAGCCCCATCATTTTATGGGCTTCTCTGGCGGTGTCAAAACAGCTGCGATTGGTCTTTCTAGCAGGGAGACGATTACCCAAAATCATACCATGCTTGTGGATGATCATGCAAAAACCGGCCTCTATTTCACAAACCCCATGCGGCAGGATTTAGAAGAGATTGGTAAAAAAATTGGGATTCATTTCACCCTGGGAACCCTTCTAAACGAACAGAAGGGGATCCAGCAAGTCTATTTTGGCAATCCGCTTTCCGTGATGAAACAGGCTATCCCTGATGTTAAAGAGATGTTCGGCATTTCGATACCAAAACCTTATGATCTTGTGATCGCTTCATCTGGAGGAATGCCTAAAGATATTAACCTTTATCAAGCACAAAAGAGCATAACGCCTGCAGCCAAAATCACCAAAGATGGCGGATGGGTGATACTGTTGGCAGCCTGCCCAGAAGGATCAGGAAGTAAAAAATTTGAGGATTACGTCACACATAAAGAATCCCATCAGGCAATTATTCACCAGTTCAAAGATGGGTATTTTGAGGTCGGACCACACAAAGCTTACCAATTTGCAAAAGCAGCAGTACGGGTAAATCTAATTATCGTATCTGATCTTCCGCCTGTAGACCTGAAAAAATGGCATTTAACCCCCAGTACGCCGACCTTATTAAATTCCCTGTTAGATTGGATCTACAGCAACATCCCCGAGAAAGCTCGGATAGCCCTTCTCCCAAATGCAACCCATACGATGACAGAGGTCAAGAATGAAATTAAATAACTACATGAAAAATCCCCAACTGGACGGCGAGGATTTCTTTCTGCAAGGAAATTCCACCGGCATTTTGCTGATTCATGGCTTTACAGCCACAACAACGGAAGTTCGCCTCCTGGCAGAAAATCTGCATCACGCAGGTTTTACCGTTGTAGGCCCGCTGCTTCCTGGACATGGTACCCATCCCGAGGACCTGAACCGTGCAAAATGGCCAATGTGGGTCGAAAAGGTAAAACGCACCTACGAATCAATGCTGGAATCATGTCATACGATATTTGTTGTTGGCGAGTCTATGGGCGCTTTGCTGGCACTGGAATTGGCTGCCCAACACCCAGAAATTAAAGGGATCATGCTTTTCGCCCCGGCGATCAAAATCAAAAAACTTTGGCTGGCAAAAATTTTTTCATGGTTTTCCCCATATCGTGAGAAGCCATCAGCGAAGAAAGACGATGGTCTCCCTTGGAAGGGCTACAATGTAAATCCTTACAAAGCTGCCTTTGAAATGTATCAACTGCAGCAGCATTGCCGAAAATTATTGCCGAAAATTACCCAACCCACGCTGGTATTCACCGGTGGAAAAGACCAGACCATCGCACCAGATTCTGCACGTATCATTTTGGATGCCATTAAGTCTAACAAGAAATGCTTGATTCATATGGCGCACAGCAGCCATGTGATTTTAATTGATCATGAACTGGATCAGGTAACGAAGATTGTCCTGCTGTTCATCAACCAAAATTAAGGCGGTAGGTAATCATCGGGTGGCGATCAGATCATTCATTATTCAGTCAGATTGGCATTTTTCTGCTCACAACTAATATTTGACTTCATCTGTTCTTAATAGTAAACTTTTACTCTCGGGAACAAAATATCTGCAAACCTCACATAACTTGCTCAAACGGGTCTTTTTAATGATCCTTTATATTTTTATGTCAGCAATTAACTTGCGAACCCTGTTATATCATTGCCTCAAAAATACAGGAAAACCGCTAAATTGGAGAAAAACTGTGTCTATTAATCCTTATTATGACGTTGACCTGAAGCAAACCATTTCAAAAAACCGGATAATTGGGCTTTTCAGACTGATGAAAGGTTACCATTGGGCTTACCTTGGCGCGACAGCTGCATTAGCTATCGCGACCATCTCACGCACATGGATCTATATGGTGTTGCGTCGATTTATCGATGATGTGATCATTCCTGGTAATTACGGGAGGGAATTAGTCCTGATCATCTTGATGTTTATCGGTTTATCACTCTCTCAGGGCTTATTCTCATTTATTTCAGGCTGGTTGTCCTCAAAATCATCGGAGAGCATCACCCGCCGTTTGCGCAACTTTATTTTTGATCATTTGCAAAGGTTGCCCTACGCTTACCATGCAGAGGCAAAAACGGGTGAGTTGATTTCCAGATCAACGTCAGATGTCGATGCAATCAACCGTTTTTATTCTGAACAAGCCATTGGCATCGGTCGGATCTTGCTTCTTTTCATTGTGAATTTCGTGGCAATTCTTAACCTTAATACAAGGTTGGCGTGGATATCTGTTATCTCCATTCCCCTGATCATCGGGGTTTCCCTTTATTTCTTCAAACGAGTATCAAAGGCGTATGAGAAATACCAGGAACAAGAAGCAACACTCAGCAACCGATTGCAAGAAAACCTTACCGGCGTACGGGTTGTAAAAGCATTCGCCAGGCAGGGTTATGAACGCGCTAAATTTGACCAGGAAAATTGGGAAAAATATGAACTTGGGAAGAAACTATTAACAATCCATTCCTTATTTTGGCCGATTACCGATGTTATCTGCGGCGCACAAATGTTATCAGCTTTTATTATTGGTGCAATTATGGCTCTCAACCAGGAAATCACCGTTGGGACCTATATTGCATTCTCATCTTTGGTGATTTGGATCATATGGCCGATGCGCAACCTGGGACGGTTAATCGTCCAAACATCTACCGGTATGGTTTCCTACTCACGTGTTGTTGAAATCCTCAAACAGGATCGTGAGCCCTTGTTGGATGGTGAATACTTACCAGAAAGTGAAGTAGAAGGCGAGATCATATTCGACCATGTATGTTTTGAATATGAAAAAGATAATCCTGTCCTTGAAGATGTCAATTTTGTTTGCCGCCCGGGCGATGCTATCGCTCTGTTGGGTTCAACAGGATCAGGAAAGACCTCACTTGTCAACCTGCTACCCAGATTCTATGACCCTACATCGGGGGCTATCATGCTTGATGGCGTCGATATTACGAAATATTCGCGAAAATATTTGCGTTCTCAGATTGGTATAGTTGAGCAAGAACCATTCTTGTTTTCTCGCAGTATCCGGGAAAACATCACCTATGGGGTTAATAAAAAGGTTCAGGAAGAGGAGATCATCCAGGCTGCAAAATTTGCGGCAATTCATGATGTCATCAGTGAATTTCCCAATGGATATGATACGCTTGTCGGTGAACGCGGTGTGACCTTGTCTGGCGGACAGAAGCAGCGGGTTGCAATCGCTCGCGCATTATTGAAAAATCCTCGGATCTTGATCCTTGATGATTCCACAAGCAGTGTCGATACAGAGACAGAATCGCTCATACGCAGTGCGTTAGACCATCTCATGAAAGATCGGACCACATTCATTATTGCTCACAGGATCCAAAGTGTTATGAACGCTGATCTAATCCTTGTTTTTGATAAAGGGAAGGTCGTTCAAACGGGTAACCATCAGGAATTAATCGCTACCAGCGGTATGTATCGGAAGATCTTCGATATCCAAACTCGAATTGAATTTGAATTAGAAAAGGAAATATCCAGTGTCAACCTATGATGGATTAGATGAAAAAGAATATGGGAAATTAACCGGGAATATCTTGGCTCGGATACTTTCCTTACTGAAACCTCACTGGAAAAATGCGGTTGGTTTTTTATTGTGTATTGCGCTTGTTTCAGGGATTGACGCGTACACAACCTACCTGAGTGCACAGTTGGTTGACCAGGGCATTATTGAAGGAAGCCGAGAGGCTATCATCAGGACGGTGATCATTTATGGCTCTGTGGTGCTGGTGCAGGCATTTGCAGCATTTGGTTTCATATACCTTGTTGGGTTGCTGGCTGAACGTGTTAGATACGATTTACGTAAGAAGATGTTCAATCATCTACAACAGCTTTCTCTTTCGTATTACAGCGAGACTCCCGTCGGTTGGATCATGTCACGTCTTACGTCTGATACTGATCGGCTCTCAGATTTATTAACCTGGGGTATTCTCGATGTAACCTGGGCGATTATCAACATCATGACTGCTGCAGTCTTCATGTTTATCATCAATGCCAGCATCGCATGGATTGTTCTGGTTTTATTACCAATCTTAATCTTCGTTGGAATCAGATTCAGGAAAGCGATTCTGTTTTTCTATCGAAAATCTCGTAAGATGAATTCGAAGATCACCGGCGCATTTAATGAGGGCATTACAGGCGTTCGGGTCATCAAAGCACTCTCAAGGGAAGAAGGCAACCTGGATGAGTTTGCCGATTTGACCAATGAGATGTATAAGGCGAGTTTTAAAGCATCCTGGCTCTCAGCACTGTTCCTCCCAACCGTGCAGATCATCAGTGCCATCACCCTTGGTTTCGTTCTTTGGCGTGGGGGTATGCAAGTTCAAATAGGCGCTATGACCGTTGGTGGCATCCAGGCTTTCGTTTCATATATCACCTTCATTATGTGGCCAATATCCGATATTGCCCGAGTTTATGCCCAAATGCAGAATGCTGTTGCATCTGCGGAACGAATCTTCGGCCTGATTGATACCCAACCAGAGGTTATCGATCGTCCCCAGACAATAGAAACCGAATCCATCTCCGGTGAAATTTGTTTTGACAATGTTCATTTTCATTATGAAAAAGACGATCCCGTCATTAAGGGCGTATCCTTCGAGGTCAAGCAAGGAGAGATGGTCGCACTTGTTGGTCCGACAGGGGGTGGTAAAACCACCATTGTCAATCTCCTCTGCCGTTTTTATGAACCCAAGGAAGGCTCGATCACATTCAATGGTGTTGATTACTTAGATATGAAACTCAGGGATATCCAATCACGAATTGGGATCGTCCTTCAGACGCCGCATTTGTTCTCAGGATCAATTCGAGAAAATATCCGTTACGGGAAACTGGACGCAACGGATGAAGAAATTGAACAAGCCACAAAACTTGCAGGGGCGCATGAATTTATCATGTCTTTCGAGAAAGGCTATGAACAAAATGTTGGTGAAGGCGGAAATTTGCTTTCGGTTGGTCAAAAACAACTTCTCAGCATTGCACGTGCAATCCTGGCGAAGCCTGAGCTATTCATCATGGATGAAGCCACCAGCTCTGTGGACACATTGACAGAAGCCCTTATCCAGCAAGGTTTACACCGCTTGATGGAAAACCGAACCAGCTTTATCATCGCTCACCGTCTTTCGACGATAAAACGTGCTGATAAGATCATCGTTATCGAGGATGGTCAGATCATTGAGCTGGGTACCCATAAAGAGCTAATCGAAAAGCAGGGAAAATATTATAAATTGTACACACAGCAATTCCGACAAGAACTTGAAGCACAATATAATATCTTAAACACGCCTGAACCTGTCGGTTCGCCTGTTCAATAAAAACAAAAATAAATAATAGGTATATGGACTAAAAAATTGGGAATCCTGAGGGATTCCCAAATTTTTTATCTATTACAATGCTTGATATTTCCCCGAATTTCCCTTAATACAAATTTATATAAAGATATTAAAATTTTTTACCTTTAAGGGTAAAATCTTCATAATATTATTATATTGAAAGGAAATAGCATGGCAACTTTAGGCCAAAAATTAAGAGAAATTAGGCACCAAAAAGATTACAAACTCAATGAGGTCGCACAAGGCGCAGATCTTTCTATTTCATTCATCTCACTCATCGAACGCGATAAAGCATCCATCTCTGTTGAAAACCTGCAGAAATTAGCCAACTTCTATAACATCCATCTTTTCGAAATTTTTCAGGATATTGAAGAAGAAGAAGCCTTTGTTGTAAGAGTGGCGGAAATGGAAGAAAAAAGTCATCATGGAAGTATAGGTGAACCATTCCTTTTGGTTTTATCACCTGAAGACAACCTTTCATTCAAAGCGGTTTCAGCACAACTTCCTGTCTTCTCTAACAAACAGTCTGTCCAATTGCTTAAGGGTGAAACATTTATTTTTGTTAAAGAAGGCAGAATTGAATTATTGATGCCAAATAAAAAAGAGGTTGTTCTCAATCAGGGCGACAGCGCGCATCTCACAAGCTACAAGGGAACCTATTTGAAAAACCTGGACAGCCTCCGACCTGCGAAATTACTGATTGTGGCTTCAGCCTCCACGAAGTTCCTCAACTCAAATGGTAACCCCTTAGGTTTTCGCTAAGTCAAAACCTCAGTCTAAATATTTGAGCCTTGTTAAGCTTTAAAATTTGACATAATATTTTGCTTTCAATCATGATAACCTTGTTGTTAAGTTTACAGAATTGAAAAAAGAATTTCATTAATACTGCCTGCTTGGGCAGTTTTTGTTTGTTACTCAGCATGAGAGGCTCTCTAATTAGAAATCCTTTTTCGTACAACATTTCAATTTTCAATTTGGATATATAACTCCTCGCGTGTATAATTATTGCGCTATGAGACTATTATTAAAATTTGCAAAGAAATATACTTGGCCGTTAATCATCACAATCCTCAGCATGTTAGCATTGGTTGGTGCACAATTACTTATTCCCTGGCTGATCAGAAACCTGATCGATCTGGTCACAGAGCAAACATTATCAGCAGAGACCATGACCATCGTCAGGAATTTAACCTTGATCGCACTCGTGACGTTCCTGGCGCGTGGGGTTGTGCAGTTTCTAAGAAGTTATGAAGCTCACATCGCAGGTTGGGGGGTTGTCTCAGATGCACGTAAATTCGTCTATGAACATCTGCAG
>Ga0272442_10006336_pt1 | contig 15574 bp, 7 predicted proteins | sample SSMForm2O_FD_200262 | JGI IMG/M metagenome (GOLD analysis project Ga0272442, IMG submission 200262) | Marine sediment archaeal communities from Little Sippewissett salt marsh, Falmouth, MA, United States - SSM-Form-2O | ecosystem: Environmental > Aquatic > Marine > Wetlands > Sediment ...
AATTTTTTTCATAAACCAATCGCTTTTTCCTAACAATATTTCTTCTAATGCAAAACATCGCGCCAAAGATACCTGCAATAATTGCTAAAAAATTTAGAAACCAAGAAGGTAGCGTCAGATAAATCGGGTTGTCTATACCGGGTATAACAATTATATTATTACTTCTTGCAATCTCTTGAGTCTTATAATCAACCTCAGATAATGATTCCTCACCAGCTCTATCAACAACTGATACCTTTAATTTTGTAAAATATGTTTTTTTGAAAACCATTATTAATTCAATATCACATAAATCATCAACTGTTTCTTTCTTTTTTGATGTAGTATAAGAACATCTCTCTGTTACAAGTAATTCTTTTCCTGAAGAATCCTCAGAAAATTCATTTATTGCTTCCCATTTTTCTGGGCTTTCATATTGTTTATAATAAAAATTTGCAATATCTGTTCCTTCATCTTCTAAAGTAACTTTTAGCCGATATATATCATTCCATGAGTTATAATCTGAAACTGTCATATAAATTCTAAAAAATTCATCTTGCTGTAATATTTTTATAGTAGCATATTTTGGCGGAACATTTAAAACTCCAACACCTGCACTACCTGCATTTACATTAATTGATATTGTAGGAGAAAATATTAAAATAAAAATGAAAAATAAAAAAAATTTTTTTCTATAGTCAGATATACTTATGATACTACCTCCTCTTATATTTTAGGTGTGAAAAAATCATATAAAGTACCACTAATACTAATGAAATTGCTACAATTATCATCATAGAATTATTTGCATTTAAATCAGTTTCCTCTCCTGTTGGCTGGTTTGGCGCTTCAATAGTGATTTCTGTTTGATAATTTTTTGTTTTTCCATCGACTTTTAGTTGATAATTAATTATTCCTTTTTTTCCTTCTCTAAGAGCTTTTACCTTAACAGTATATTTTTGTTCCGAAGAGGACGTTGAGGTAATAGAAGTTGGAAAATCAACACTTGAACCATCTTTTTTGATATCAAGAATAGAAATATTTTTTGTTTCATCTGACCAGATGTTTAAATCAACAACACCATCACCAGATATATAAATATCAAGATCTTTAGTTTCTCCTTCTTCCATTTTTACGTTTTTCTTATATTGAAATGAGATTCCACCATTGATAATTTCTAATAAAAAACCACCATGTCCAACAATAATTTCAATTGGAATTACAAATTCAGGAGCCTGTGGTAGTTGAAGAAATGCATCTGATGATAACATATATTCTTCAGGGATCTGCCCATTACCATAAATTTCTGTTGATAGTTCACTTGGTTGCCAGGATTCAGAACTCATACTAAGATAATGATTACTTCCTTCATCAGGTGAAAAAATATTTCCCTCACCGGTAACTTCTATTATTTCTTCATAATCTTTGTAGTTAAAGTTTATTATTATTGGTGTATTCCCTCTATTTAAAAACCTAAAATAATCATTTGCATTTGCTTCCATCTCTGTAAATGGATCGATATTAAATATTATTTTATCTCCATGTGGTTTTGCCATACCAATTGTTGGTTTTTCAAGGATAAAATCTGAAGAATGTAAATCGGTTGAACTAGATAATAATTTTATTTTCCAATCTTGAGTGGAAAATTCCTCAGAAGGAAGTTCATCTTTTATGCCTATACAAAAAGAATAAATTGTATTTGAATTAGAACATTTCTCAGTATTTATATAATCAACAGTGTAGTTGCTAATGTCTATCCATTTTTCTATATTATTTTTATTATATTGAAATTCATAATAATTACTTTCATTTTTTTCACCTGTTGGAATTGTTTCACCTTTGTATATTTTCAATGTTAATTCATCATATTGATTTATTAATGTGAAATTTATATAATGCCATATACCTGCAACAATCTTAGATGTTCCCTCATCATCTAGTTTTGTTCCACCTATCATTGTTATATCGATATTTACATTTTCATCTGCTGATGTAATAAAAAAGCTCGAGTTTAAACTAGTAAATAAAATAAATAACAATATCAAATTAAGTATTTTTTTCATCCCATCACCTAAAGCATATTAATTAGAGTATACCCAACTATAAATACTATCCAAAATTAGCTATTAAAGTTTTCCCTTTAAAATTTATAAAAAATAAAAATTTTTTATTAAAAGAAAATTGATTATTTATTATTTAATTTGATGTTCTCAATCTATAATATATTGTGGATTCATATGTACCTGCTTGTTGACCAAATGGTATGAAACATTTATATTCAACATTTGATGTTGTTTTATAGGTATCATCTGCTTCATGAAGTTGTGCTGTTGGCATACCATTCTGTCCACCACCATATATATAGACAGGTTGGCTTTCGGATCCTTTACTAAAGTTTCTAAAACTTGTTCGATTTCCACCTCTAATCCATATGCTTTCATTGGATATTGAATATAATGTTGTTTCAGTATGTGTTGGATCTGAAAGATTTATTGATAATGAATAATTTCCATTTGAACGAGTTGTAAGTGTTATATTTCCGCTTCCACCTGCATCATTTACTGAATAGTTACCACCAGGGTTACCAATTATTGTTGGCCATCCAGCTGATATAAATTCTGAATATGCATATGTTCCAAATTCATCTGATGCATATGATGATCTTATCTGTCCAGCATTTCCTTCGCCGCTGTCAGATACAGTTATATTGAAATTCCAAGACCATTTGTTATTATGATTATCCCATGATGAATTAGCTGTTGGACCTGATTTTGTGGTATTCCATCCCCCTGTTGGACCTGGTGCATATCTGAATTGATAACCAGGTATAAATGTAAATGTCATATTTCTTGATTCTGTGACACCAGGGAGTCTTGTAATATCTGTAACAATTCTTTCATTAAATCCTACATATGATGCTTCATTATCAGGCCAGTTGAAATCAACATTGTATGTTCCAGTTGTGTTATCATATTGCATGTATAGGTTTAGATTTCCACCAAGAGTTTGATTATAACTTGTGTTTTCATCACCATTATCATACCACGATGTTATATTTACGTATTCTATGTCATCCCAACCTTGATCACTACTAATATTTATTATAAAACGGTATTCAGAGGAATTATCAACATCAATTTTTTGGTTCAGTTTTGATTCCCATGTCCCTGAATTGTTATACTGGAAATCATACCAGTTAATCCTTGGTTCAAGATGTGTAACAGTTATATTCAAACTTGTTTCGTTGTTCCATGCAATAAAAATATCACCAGTATCAGCATTTACCTTTTGAATCATGCTTGGGAAAAAATAGGTGTTTATTAATACAGATAAAACTAAAATACTTGCAATGGTAATAGTTAAATTTCTATGCTTTACCTGCGTTTTTTCCACCTTCATTCTTTACTTTCATCTAACATGATTTTTATCTTATCATGTTATTTATTATCATGTCTAATGTTCTCTAATAACATTATAAAAAGGTTTTCCGGTGGAAAATCAAAATGTAAAAATGACAAAAAAGAAAAATAACATAAAAAAATTTATAATTATATTTATAATTAAATATTTATAGATTTTAAAAAAAATTAACTAAATAAGATTAATTTGTTTGAGTTCTGAGCTGATAGTATAAATTCCTACGATAAGTACCACTCTGAGTACCCGCAGGAATCGCACAAGCATACTCAACATAATGACTCTGAGAATTATGACTACCATAAGAATTCGAATCATAATGAGAATGATATGTTGCATCTAAACCATCATCAGCAGCCTCACCAGTCTCCTTCCAAGTACCATTAGGCTCATGAATCTCCCAAGAAGTAACATTACCACCATCCATTGTACCATCACCATATAAGAAAATAAAATTACGGTTACCATCACCGCCGCCTGAGAAATTAATCTGCTTTGTCCTTGTTCCACCACGGACATGAACAGTGTAATTACTAAGAGTAATAGCAGGATTATAATGATGCCTGAGATCAGTGATATTAACCTTCATTGAATAATTACCATTACTACGAGTCCTGATACTAATATTCTCAGAATTACTATTAAACCAACTAGAACTATTCGTAGAAAACGTAGCACCAGGACGACCCTGAATCACAGGCCAACCAGCAGAAACAATCTCAGTATAAGAATAAACACCAAACTCGTCATTCACCCAAGACTTATAACGACTAACAGGCCAGTTCTCACCATCATTTGTAACAGTGATATTAAAATTCCAAGACCAAAGATTATCAAATGATTCCCAACAAGAAGTAGTACTGTTAAATCCATCACCACTCGGATACCAGTTATCTAAAACAATAGAATCATTAGTCCAAGACCCTGGGCCTGGTGCATATCGGAATTGATAACCTGGTTTAAACTCAAAAGTAAGATTATGATTCTGAGAATTTTCTACACCAAGTGGATCAATAGAATAATCTTCTGAAAAATCACCTTTTGTAATCTCACTATTATTCATTGGATATGTGATGTTATAATATGGTACACCATCACCTGTTGTTTTATTTTCATAATAAAGGAAAAAGTTCCTATTTGCCCCTAGATTATTACTTGCTTGAGGTATTGATCTGTTATAACCACCATAAGGATCATTTAGAGAACCATTATTATCTGAATCAGTACCATTATCATGCCAAGCACTAATATTAATCCACTCAATATTATCCCAACCCTGATCACTACTAATGTTAATTACAAATCGATACCAAGTCTCATTATCAACATCAATCTGCTGATTTCTAACTGATTCCCAAGTCTCACCAAGGGCCGGTGGTGTCGCACCAGAATAAGAAGTACATTTTTGAAAATCATACCATAAAATACGCGGCTCAGGATGCTCAATAGTTACATTCAAACTAGTAGTATTATCCCAACTACTATCATTATCATCAGCACTACTCATACCAATAAAAGAAAAAAATGAAGGACTTGCAAAAAGATTAACAAATAAAGTCAAAAATAACATTAGAGCAACTAATGCAGACAATGTCATCCTTCTATTATTTCCCATCCTAACTTACACATCCCAATTGTGAGTTTTTTAAGAATTTATAGATATCTACAGCTTTTATATATTTTGTTTGCAGGTGTATATGTAGATAGTTATGTAATAAAAAGAAAATTTTAATTTGTTTGAGTTCTGAGCTGATAGTATAAATTCCTACGATAAGTACCACTCTGAGTACCCGCAGGAATCGCACAAGCATACTCAATATAATGACTCTGAGAATTATGACTACCATAAGAATTCGAATCATAATGAGAATGATATGTTGCATCTAAACCATCATCAGCAGCCTCACCAGTCTCCTTCCAAGTACCATTAGGCTCATGAGTCTCCCAAGAAGTAACACTACCATCATTCATTGCACCGCTACCATATAAGAATATGAACTGTCGATTTGCATCGCCAGGTCCTGAAAAGTTAATCTGTTTAGTTCTTGTACCGCCACGGACATAAACAGTGTAATTACTAAGAGTAATAGCAGGATTATAATGATGCCTGAGATCAGTGATATTAACCTTCATTGAATAATTACCATTACTACGAGTCCTGATACTAATATTCTCAGAATTACTATTAAACCAACTAGAACTATTCGTAGAAAACGTAGCACCAGGACGACCCTGAATCACAGGCCAACCAGCAGAAACAATCTCAGTATAAGAATAAACACCAAACTCATCATTCACCCAAGATTTATAACGTCTATTAGGCCAGTTCTCACCAGAATTTTCAACTGTTATATTAAAATTCCAAGACCATATATCATCAAATGATTCCCAACAAGAAGTAGTACTACTATAGCCTGGACCACTTGGAGACCAATCATCAAGGGTTATAGTATCATTATCCCATGAACCATCTCCTGCAGCATATCTAAATTGATAACCAGGTTTAAACTCAAAAGTAAGATTATGATTCTGAGTAGCTGCAACACCAAGTGGATCTGTTGAAAAATCCTCTGTGAAATCACCTTTTGTAATTTCACTATTATTTATTGGATATGTAATATTAAAGAATGGATTACCATCTCCAGGTTCTGTATCACTACCTGTTCTATTCTCATAATAAAGGAAAAAGTTTCTATTTGCCCCTAGATTATTACTTGCTTGAGGTATTGATCTGTTATAACCACCATAAGGATCATTTAGAGAACCATTATTATCTGAATCAGTACCATTATCATGCCAGGCACTAATATTAATCCACTCAATATTATCCCAACCCTGATCACTACTAATGTTAATTACAAATCGATACCAAGTCTCATTATCAACATCAATCTGCTGATTTCTAACAGATCTCCATTCATAATAATCAGCTGGTGGAGGTGTCACTCCTGTATAATTTATACATCTCTGAAAATCATACCATAAAATACGAGGCTCAGGATGCTCAATAGTTACATTCAAACTAGTAGTATTATCCCAACTACTATCATTATCATCAGCACTACTCATACCAATAAAAGAAAAAAATGAAGGACTTGCAAAAAGATTAACAAATAAAGTCAAAAATAACATTAAAGCAACTAAAGCAGACAATGTCATCCTTCTATTATTTCCCATCCTAACTTACACATCCCATCCAATAAGTTATTATTGGTATTGCAACTGAAGTATTATAACTGTTATAGATATTAAAAAGGCTTATATAATTTGTTAGCAGGTGTATATACAGATACATATGCAGGTAAGAAATGTACTTTCTTATTTTTGGGTAATTTTTGTATTAATATGAGTTGTATAAATACCTGTTGTTGTACCAAGTGGTACAAATACACTAAATTTAACGTCAACAGTTTGATAATTACCATCAACTGAGAAAACACCAGATTTATTAATTATTTCAACTGCGTTTTGCTCAAAGATTCCCGCATAAGTCTGATCTGTATCTATATCATCATCTTCATCTCCAGAAGCAAGTAACACAAGATTATCAGCAATAGTAATTATACTACCTGTTGTTTGATTTGTAAGATTTTCTTCAAAAAATACTCTAATTTTGTAATCATAATTTGAAGAATAGTTAAGTGATATTGTATCTGTTTCAGCACTTGATCCTGGTGTTAAATAAGCTGTAATAATATCTATATCAGGAATTATTGATGTATATTTATATACGCCATATTCACCAATATTATTTACAATATCACCTGCCGAATCAGTAACTGTTATATTAAAATTCCATGAGTAAGGATCATCATAAGTATCCTCGGTGCTATTCCAAGAATTATTACTATTTGCCCATCTAATTTGGCTTTTTGGAATGAAACTGATATTTATTATTTTTGTATTGCTATCAAGAAATGTTTCAGTACAATTTAATGTAACTATTTCTACTTCATCATCTGGCCATAATAAGTTAAAGTTTGCACTTCCCGTGGTATTTTCGTATTGTAAAAACATGTTAATATTACCACCAGATGTATCATTGTAATTACTATTTTCATCACCAAAATCATACCAAGAGGTTATATTAACATAATCTATATCATTGAATCCATCATCATCAGTAACATTTATACAAAAAATATATTCATTATTTACATCAAGAAGCCCCGTTGAATTATCAATTTTTGAACCAGTTGAATTTGAAAAACTAAATGAATTCAATATTGGAACATTATTTCCAGACGATTTATAATAGCATCCTGCGTCAGCCGTGTATGGTTCATTTTCATCATCTGAACCACTTGCTTTACCAATACTATATAACTCATAATAACCCGTACTATTCGGGAAATCAAAAGCCCAGCTCCAAGGGCTGCTTATATCTGGATTTCTTTCATTATCCCATTGAAACCATTTTTCTTCTGACCCAAAGCTATCCCAAGTAGGACCATCTACGTCATATTCTGAAACAAATGCCCAGTCGACATATACATGTTCTGCTGCTAAGGTGCTACCACGTTTCATGTAGCAGTCCACATAACCATTTGAATTCCAAGTAAATGTCTCTGTAGATCCTGCCTCAGAATTCCCATGGCATTTATAAGCAAAATAATTTAATCCATCATCAAAATTAGCAGTATGAGTATATGAATACTCCTCATTATTATCACTATCTGTTGTTCTTGTAGGCGCTTCTGTATCATCATAATCATAACCCATATCAAATATATACCATTCATTTTCGTCTACACTTACTATTGTACCACTATTACTACCAGGTCCATCATCTAGCGTTGAGCGATGACCGGCTTGTGTAGAACTTGCGCCATTATCCGTATCACAACTCCAATACGAAAATGCGCGTCCATTAGGCCAATCTGCATCATTACCTTCTGACATACCAATGTCAATATGGCCTCCAAATGTGCCAGCGGTATCAATGATAGGATTTCCACGAAATCTAATACGGAAATCATCGTAGCATTCAACAGCAATAGACCACATCTTACCTCTACCGGTATCTTCTTCGTCTTCAGTATAATCACCTGTATTATCGCTATTCCAATCCTCAAAATAGGATGGAAATGTTGTTTCACCATCGCTTTCGTTACTCACATCAGAGTTACCATAGTACATGTAAAAATAACTATCATTGTATTCATTTTTTACCCAAATTGCTGCTTGAGAATTTATTGTATAATTTTCTATCCAATATGGTAGTTCACCACTAGTTCTGTTTACAAATCTTATATCATCAAAATCTGGTTGAGCATGCTGCTCACATGAAATGTTACCACCAGTGTTATTTCCTATGATAATTTTCATCTGATAGTTATCAAGATTGTTTGATATATCTATTTTTTTACGGTAATCCCAGCTTGTATTCCACCAAGAGTCATTAAAAGTTGAATGCCTGTAATATAGAGTTACATTATCGGGTGTTCCCCCAGTACTTGTAGCATTTATTTTAAGGGGATTTGTTTCTTGTTCATATGGGCTTATTGTATCTACTGATGTTTCAATTGCTCCTCCTTCTGTTGTGAAATGATATGTAGAAACATTTTCATGTGTTTCTACAAAAACGAATTCTTTTAATCTTCCTTCTATTCTTTTTCCTGCATCTATTTCATCAAAACTAACTCTTGCAGAAGTTAAACTAGAAACATTACCAATATTATCTATTGTCACCCATGAGTTTGTACCAAAAACACCTTGATATATTGTATAATATTCTTGATCAAATTTATCCCATAATTCTATCGTACCATAGCCATTGCCAGCTTCTTTCCCCTCAATTGCATGGCATGCATAAATACGAATAGCACTAATATCATATTCTCTTGATAGATTTAAATATAAAGGATCTCGTGCAACTGTTGCAGTTGCATATGTACCCGTGTCATCATCATATGCAGATGTTTCTGAACTCCATGAACTCCCAGGATCATCGTTTGTATCTGGTGTATTATTTTGATATAAATCACGAGCACGGACTCTCCACCAATATTTAGTATTCTCACTTGAGGCTTGACTGAAATCCCATGTAAATGTTCTATAGCCAAATTCTGATCCATCTGATTCATTTGTCTGTCTATGAGTCCATGTACCTGTACTATTCTCCCAGAATTGAACCATCATATCATCAAGATCTGGTTCCATTACATCTATAGAGCATGTCGGTTGGGTTGATACCTCAGTTGATCTATTTGTTGGACTTTCACTTGTTTCATCTATCCAAGGTGCTTGGTTTGGAGTGGCACTAGAATAAGTAAAAGTATCAGATGCAGGAGTTGGATCACTTTGAGTTTCATTATCACGAGCTGTCGCAGTTATTGTATATGTTTTCCCATCTGCCCATGAACAATCCGGTGTCCATGTCCAATCCTCATCATCTGAATTAAAAGTACCATCATCAGCACCTGCATTATGATTCCCAGAACAACCTACTCCACATGATGCTTGCCAGCCATTATCTGCCATAAGACAACTACACCAATAAGTATTATCAGTATCATTGTGAACTGTTATAAAAACATATTTAACCTCATAATCATCTGTTGATCCCCCTGTAATAGTTAACAGATCGCTTCTATAAGCAGTATCTGGTATATTATCCATTGTAGTCTGAGGTGGATCTGTAGCATAATAATATACATATAATGACGGATCTGGAGTTGAAGCATAGTCATCAGAATAAATAGCACCACCTGGAATATATTCACAATATAATCCAATTGCGAACCAATCATCTTCTAGACGTGATTCAACATCTGTATCAGCAGAACTTCCAAGATCTTGAATTTGATTAGTACTTGCTACAATATCAAAATCACTTACAAATTCTGTTCCATCTCCACAATCATTAAAAATAGTTGAATCAGATGATGCCGATGGCTGGTTTGCAATATCATATATCTTACAATTATCTTCAGCTGTTTCACCTTCATATTTAAAATCTGTATCATAAACATTAGCACTATCGGGAATACTAGAGATATCCCATTCAACATATCCTCTTTGGGCTATCCAACTTCCTGGTGGAAATGATTCCTGATGGAAAATTTCTATCGTGTTTCCAGTTGTATCAGGGGTATAAGACCCAGTACTAGTACCTCTAATATGTCCATCCTCAGTAGGGTTACTATCAGTAAATGTGGCATCAACAATAACTGGATAACTACGATTATTATCATTGAGCCAAGATATCCCTCTTTCATCGATTTTTTTTTCTAAAAAATATTTGTACTCATTAATCTTTTCAATTTCAAAATGAATGTCTTTGTTCAAAGTAAGCCTATTTTTATCTTCCCACATTTCAGGTGGATAAAATTTTGATATCAAATTATTACTATCATTTGAAAAAAAGGATATCGAACCATCATCTTCAAATCTAAAGTAACTCGGTTCATTAAAAGTAACATTTTGACTAATACTTGTGATATTCAATTGTTTATTTAATAAAAATTCTTCAATAATTTTTCCTTTCTGAATTGTAAATCTTAGATCAATATTTGGATAATAATCAATATAAGTTAAAGTATTATTGTTTACATAAATTCTATTGTTATGATTTTTTAAGAGTTTTTCTTGGTTTTCTACTTGAAAACTAATTTCAGAATTATTTACTATAAATAGATTTTCACCATTAAGACCAAAAAATGATTTAACAGTGTTTTCAACATTTTCATAGATGTATTCACTATCATCTGAAGGTTTAACACAAATATTAATTGGCCTATAATCACCTTTAACGGTATCAAAAAAATTCTGATCTCTAGAAGTTATAACTTCCACATTGGATCCATTTTCATTATGAATTCTATCTGCAACATTACTCTTGAATTCAACTATAGCAAGATCAACGTTTGTATTATATTTGACAACTGATGAAGATGACACATACCATTCAACAGTGTCAAATAGACCATTTCCATTTTTATCATAAAGAGAATAATCATTTACATCAATTAAAATTGAATTAAATTGTTTTTGTATTTTTAGTTGTTCAGGATATCGAATTTCTGGAATACTTGTATTTATTTTGAATTCTTCATTATCTTGTAAAAATGGCCTAACTTCAATTGTTTTAATATATGAAACATCATCATTTTTTATAATAGTCTCAATTTTTAGTTCATCTGAATCAACAATATCATTATCATATACGAGTGGTTCTTCTGAATAAATGGTATTTGCAAAATAAAAAAAATTCAATAAAATTATTACTAGTAGAAATATCTTTAGAAGATTAGACCGAGATAAGTTCCCATCCTTCGAATACATCCCAGCATCTAGTAATAATTTAAAAATATATATAGCTTATCCAAAACAAAAATTATTCTTTTTCTTTTTTCATTTTTTTAACAAGTTCATTGATATCAGATTGTCCCATCTTACCGCCAGAAGAAGATGTTTCCTCTTTTTTGTCATCTTCTTTATTTTTTTCTTTAGATTCAGGATTATCATTTTTATTATTTTTTTCAAGCATTTTATTAATTTCATCCTGGCTGAGTTTACCACCAGTTGAAGAAGTTTTTTCTTCTTTTTTATTTTCTTCAGGTTCTTTTTTATTAGATGGTTCATCACGTGCTTTTTTCACCATTTCATCAATTTGATCTTGTGTTACAACACCAGGAACTCCACCTTGTTTTATTTTTGGTTCATCATTATTAATCTCAGATACATCCTTTCCATCTCTTACTTGATCAAACATAGCACTAATCTGATTTTGGTTTATTTTTTGACTAGGTTTTGATGAATTATGATCTTCCTCATTTTTATCTTCTGATCCATTAGACGGTTTTGATTTTTCTATATTATTCTTATCTAAATTATCATCCAATGATAAATTTTCAGTTTTTTCACCCATCGATGTTACAACAACCATATCGGCTTTTTCACCATTATATGACATAGGTTTAATATTAACCTCAACAGATAATAATTTTTTATCATTAGTTAAAATTAATGTTTCATATGAAGAAGATTCTTCTCCTTTGAGACGATCTAAATAATATTTTTCAAAACCAGATAGTCCTTCAGCTGGTATAAAATCAAAAAGATTTTTTTCAATAAGTTCATCAGTTTCAAAACCAACAAGTTCAGAAAAAGGTTGATTAATTTGCTTTAAAATTCCACGTTGAATTATTACCGCACCCTGAGGTATCTTATTAATAATTTCATGTTGATCTACATTATCAGATATTAAACCTTTTTTAGAACCCATGTTATTCGGATCAATATCACTTTTTACACATACATTATTTTTTAATGACTCAGTGAGTTTTTGTTCAAATTTTTCTTCTTGTTGGACTACATCAATTCTTCTTTTTTCCACTTCGTTTTCAAGTGTTTCTAGTTTTTCACGCCATTTAACAAATTCATTACGAGAAATATTTACTTCCTTTTTTTCTTTATTTAGTTGATCCTCAAGATTTTTTAATGATTTTTTTCTTTCTTCTAATTCTTCAATCATATGCTTTAATTCTTTTCTTTTTTTATCAAGACCTATTATTTCGATAATATTTGATGATATTTTTTTTAGTTTATTTTGTGGTCCAAGATTATCTTTTTCTTTTTTGTTTATCTTTTTTGTTTTATCCTTGTTTTTTTCTTTTTTTAATTTTTTATCAAGTTTTTTATTCTTTTTTATTAGGTTTTTATTTTCTTTTTTTAGTTTTTGAATGGATCTTACATTTTCATTAAATTCTTCGTATTTTTTATGTATTTTTTTACTATCATATTTTTTTATTATTTTTTTATAATCCATATCTTTTATTTCTGAATTTTTAGGTTGATCTTTTGTCATAGGCATATTTTTCTTTTTTATTAGATGTTTCTTATTATGATTTGATTTATCCTTAATTTTTGATATGTTTAATTTTTGTTTATTATTTGTTTTTTTATTTTTTTTATCTTTATCTGACTTAAAAATAATTCTTTTATCGCCGTATTGATATACTACTTCTTCTTTGTCATTAGTATTTTCTTTTGTATCTTCTTTTTTTTCTAAAGAATTTTTTGTATATGATTTATTATTATCTACAAGAATTTCGCCAACAAGACCGATATTTGAAATTGATCCATCTTCTTTTCCAATTGGTGCTATACTCCATTTTGCTAGTATTTCCTCTCCATTGCGTCTAAGCCATGGTAGACGAAAATCATTTATTTGTTTATTATTTTTGACTGCTTCGAATAATTTTTTCCATTGATCATAATGTCTATCAGGTATTAATACATCAAAATTTTTATCAACTACTTCTCTTCTAAGATAACCCATTATTTTTTCACATTCTTTGTTTACATATGATATTTTTCCATTATTATCAATACTCAAAACTAATAAGTTATCAGGTTTTTGTATATTTTTTGAATTTTTTGTAAATTTATTTTTGTTTGAATCAATCATTTTTTTCCCATCTATCCTCTATTACTAAAATATCAAAACTCCCTTCTATATCTCCTTATTCCACTTATTTTTTTATGTTTTCTCTATTATTTAAAAGTTTTAAAAGTTTTTGCTAAAAATAAAAAAAGGTTAATTCCTTTTTTGTTTTTAAAATTTACAAAAAAATTAATAACTAGATATATGTTACTGATTGTCAGTGGAGGTTGGTTAATAAAAGGGGATGAAAAATAAGGGCTAAGTTGATTTTGTTGAAAAATTACTAAAAATATATATATAAGTATATTGTTTGTAATTACTGAATATTAATGTGTTGGTGATGTACTCTAGGAGGGGTATTTAATTAAATTAAAGATGGGCAAATCTGAACAGGAAAATAAAGATGATACTTCTAGCGATAATTCTGAAGAAGAACAAGTAGAGGAAAAAAAAGAGGAAGAAGTGAAATCTGAACCTGATAAAAAACCTGAAGAAACAGTAAAAGAGGAAAAAAAGGAAGAGGCAGATAATAAAACAGAAGATAAAAAAGAAAAAGACGTAGAGAAACTTAGAAAAGTAATAAAAGTAGATAATAAAGATGATAAAAAGGGAGAATCCAAAGACAGTCCTCCTGAGTTAGATACAGCAGGTTTAGATAAACAAGGTTTAGAACAAAAACGTGCTATTTTACAAAGTATAAAAGATTTTGATTTTCAGATTAAGAAAAATCAAGAGGATATAAATAATATTGGTCAGAGAATTGAAGGTATAACCAAAGATCTTGATGATCTTGTAAGTCTTTATGAGATTGTTTCTGAGCAGATGAATCCATTTGTTGGTCTTTCAAAAGTTACAAAGAAAAGACTTGATGCTCTGGAAAATTTTACTAGGGAGATAGATGCATTAAAAGAAAGAACTGGTGAGCTTGAATCATTTGCAGAAAGATCAGGTGCTAGTCTAAAAGATTTGAAAAATATTAAACAAGAAGTTAAAACAATTGATACAGATAAATTACTTGATGGTACTGATGGGGAAATATCAGAAAAACCGGAAGGAGAAATTAATGAAGAAAAAGAAATAACCAGTGAAGAAGAAATAAAACCTGATGAAATATCAGAAGAGACAAAAACAGAAGAACCAACAGATGAAAAAATACCAGAAGAACCTATTGTTACTGAATCAGATGAAGGCTTAGAAACAGATTTTTCAATTGATCAAAAGATTGATGATTCATTTCCAGAAGAATTTTCAGATATTGATATCGATGAAATAATTGATGGATATCTTGGATCAATGTCATTTGATGATAATTTAGATATGTTTATTGATGAATTTATAGAAAGTTTAAAAGGTTAGAATTAACATTATGAGATGGCCTATGGCTAATATGAAGGGAGAAGGAAAGATTGATAATTCGAGTGGTATTAATTTAGATAAGGAATTATCAGCCCTAGTTGAAGAAAAAGTACTTCCTAAAAAAATTGCAGATAAATTAAAAATAAAATTATCTGAAAAAAATGTTACTTTAGATAAATATCAACTTCGCATACTTGCTAATAAGATAATGGAAGCAATTAAAAATTATAAAAAATCTGGTAAAGATACAAATGAGGGTAATATACTTTCAAATAATGATATGAATGATTTAAAAGAATCTATTCAAACTCTTGAACAAAGATTAGATCAAATACAGGGGAAAACTACTGGTATCATAACAACAGATGATGTTGAGGTTCCATCTGCATGGGATATAAATCCATTAAAAACAGTACCTAATGATCCAGAGAG
>Ga0272442_10006338_pt1 | contig 15569 bp, 14 predicted proteins | sample SSMForm2O_FD_200262 | JGI IMG/M metagenome (GOLD analysis project Ga0272442, IMG submission 200262) | Marine sediment archaeal communities from Little Sippewissett salt marsh, Falmouth, MA, United States - SSM-Form-2O | ecosystem: Environmental > Aquatic > Marine > Wetlands > Sediment ...
CGGCCAGCCTGGTCTTCGCCGCCCGCCGCTGGCTGCGCCTGGAGGCCGGCGTACGCACGGACGACTTCACGTCCCTGGAGCGCATCGTCAACTGGTCCATCCACAGCGGCGAGTTCCGGCCCAACCCGCCGGTGGACGAGGGCACCCTGCGCGCCGCCTTCGGCTGCGCCCGCGTCGGGACGCGCTTCAACTACCTGGAGCTGGCCTACGAGCACTGCGGCGAGGACGTGTTCGAGGGCGACTTCGACTACGCGCGCGTGGCGGGCACGCTGCGCGGCCGCCTGCGCCTGGGCCGGCGCCAGCACGTGGACGTCCGCCTCGCCGGCGGCGGCGCCCTGTCGGGTGCGCTGCCCGTCCAGCGGCAGTTCGTCCTTGGCGGCCTGGGCACCGTGCGCGGCTACGACTACCAGTCCCTGCTCCTGCCCGCCGCGAGCGGGGGCGCCGCCGAGCCCTACGGCGGGCAGAAGATGGTCCTGGCCAACGCCGAGTACACCTTCGCCATCGATCGCGACTTCGACATCTTCCTCTTCTACGACACGGGCATGGCCTACGAGGACCGCGACGCCGATGTCGAACTGGACCAGTTCCGCGACAGCGCCGGCCTCGGCGTCGAGATCGAGGACGCGGGGCTGCGCGTCACCGTCGCCAAGGCGCTGGACGGCAGCGATCGCGATCCCGTCGTCACCGTCCGCCTGCAGCAGATGTTCTGAGGTTCCATGACCCCTGCGCCACGCCGCTTCGTTCCCCGTGTCCGGCACCTCCTTGCCGCCGGGCTGGCCGCGCTCCTGGCCGCGGCCGGCCCGGTTTTCGCCGCGCCGAGCCTGGTCCTGGACGAGCCGGTCTGGCGGGGCGACAGCCTGGTGGTGGACGTCACGCTGGCGGGCTTCTTCGACGAGGAGGTGGCCGCCGCCCTGTCGGCGGGGCTGCCCGCCACCCTCGCCGTGGAGTGGCGCCTCTGGCGGCAGCGCGCCCTCTGGCCCGACCGCCTCGTGGACGCCGAGGTCCTGCGCTTCCGCGTCTTCTTCGACGTGCTCGAGGAGCGCTACGACGTCTTCGACGACGCCGGCCGCCAGGTGGCCCACTGCGCGGAGGTCGGGGAGGTGGCGGCGATCCTCTGCGGCCGGCGGCGGCTGGAGATCCGGCCCCGCCCGCGGCTCGCGCCGGGGGGTCGCCACGTCCTCCAGGTGAGCGCCGAGCTGGAGCCCCTGGATCCGCGCGAGATCCGCGGCCTGGAGGGCTGGCTCCGCGGCGCGGACCGCGAAGGGGAGCGCGGCATCCTGCCCGGCATCTCGCGGGCCTCGACGGAGATGCTGACCCGCATGACCGGCCTGGGCCGCCGCCGCGTGGAGGCCAGCGTGGCCGTGCCCGCCGCGGAGTCGTCCCCCTGATGCGCGAGCCAGTGCGGACGCAGGGATCCGCGGCAAGTCCGGCACGAAACGAAAGGATTCGAATCCGATGAGGAAATTCTGGAGGATGCCAGTGCGCGCCTTGCGGTGCTGCCTGGCGGCGCTGCTCCTCGCGGGCGCCGCCAGCGCCGCCGTCGGCGAGGTCGTCGTCGTGGACGGCGTTCGCCACGTGCGCAACGGCGCCGCGCCCGCCGAGGGGGTCGTCGTCTACGACCTGGAGGAGCTATGGCGGGCCGGCGACGAGGACGACGATGTCTTCTTCGGTCTCGTGACCCGCGTTGCGGTCGATCGAAACGGTGACGTCTACCTCTTCGATCCCCGCCAGCACTGCGTCCAGGTCTACGGTCCGGACGGCGAGCACCGCCGCACCCTGTTCCGCGAGGGGGAAGGGCCCGGGGAGCTGGGCCGCCTGCCGCGGGACATGTGCCTCGTCGGCGAGGAGGAGGTGGGCGTCGTCCAGTTCGGTCCCCGCAGCGTCGAGCGGGTCCGCCGCGACGGCACGCCCAGCGCGGTGACGCCGCTCGCCCATCCCGGAGCGGCGCGCATGGCGCCCGTCAGCGCCGCCTGGGCCGGCGGCCGCTTCCTGGTGGCCGGCGAGGAAGCCGTCGATGGCGAGGTGCCGGGCACGGGCGCGCGCAACACCGTGCTGGCGGCCTACGACGAGGCCGGCGCGCCGATCGTCCGCTTCCTGGAGCGGCGGCGCGAGTACAACTATCACGCCATGATCTTCCGCGAGGCGGAGCAGTTCCGGGAGTTCGCCTGGAGCTTCGCGGTGGACGCCGGCGGCCGCGTCTTCGCCCTGCCCGACCGCGAGCGCTACGCGATCCACGTCTTCGCCCCCGACGGCTCGCTGGAGCGCGTCATCGAGCGCGACTTCACGCCGCGCCGCCGCGGCGAAGCGGAGATGGCGCGCGCCCGCCGCCTGGCCGAGCGGCGCTACCGCACCGCGCCCTTCGACGTCGAGTACCACTTCGAGGAGACCGTCGCGGTGGTGCCCTGGTTCCTGCGCGGCCTGCAGGTGGCGCCCGACGGGGACCTCTGGGTGCGCCATGCCCGCAGCGGCGTGGACCAGCCCGAGGGCATCGTCCTCACCTTCGACGTCTTCGACGCCGAGGGCCGCTTCGTCCGGCAGGCGGCCCTGGCCGGCGAGGGTGACGGCCTCGGCGACGGTTTCTTCCTGGCCGGCGCGGACCGGGTGATCCGGGTCGTCGGCTTCGTGGACGCCATGCGCGACCACTACGGCGGCGGCCGCGGCAGCATCGGCGAGGGGGACGACATCGAGGAGCCCGAGCCCATCGAAGTGGTCTGCTATCGCCTGCGGCGGCGCTGAGCGGGAAGAGGAGCGCGGGCGCCATGTCGGAGAACGCGCCGGGACGGTGCGCGGCGCTCCGGTCCGGCGGAGCGGTGTCCAGCGGCGCGTGACCATCTCAATTCCTGGCCGGGGCACCGGCGACCTGCTAGCTTTCGTGATCCGGACGATCCCTGGCAGGAGGTGCCCCGTGTTCGCCGCGCGCCGCGTTCCGACCGTCCTCTGTCTTATCGCACTGCTGGCCGCCGCCCCCACCCGCGCGGCGACGCCGGCAGCCACGCCGCGAGACACGGCGCCGGCCATCGCCGACGAGGAGTGGCTCCTGGCCGAGCTGGCGCGGATCGATCCACCCGCGCGCCTGCGCGAGCTGGCTGCCTATCAGGCCTGGCAGGCGGCCCGCGGCGGCGGCTTCCACGGACTGCTGCCCGATCCAAGCGACAGCCTGGCCGTGCTGCCCCCGCCCGAAGGCGCGGCGGGGCGCCGCGCGGCGGCTCGCGCCCTCCTGCGCCTGCGCGACGCGAACCGCGCCGCCCTCGCGGCTGCCCACGCCGAGTACGTCCACGACTTCACGGGCGCGCCCGTGCCCGCCTTCGCCGGCGAGGCGCCGGTGGGGCTGACCATCGCCCTCGACACGGCCGCGGTGCGCGGCTTCCTGGACGCCCTGGCCGACGGCCGCGTGGACTCGGCCGAGGCGGCGCGCCTGGCGGCCCTGCCGGCCAACGCCCGCATGCTGCGCCACCGGCGCGACCTGGGCTACGTCCCGCCGCCTCTGCCCGACGCCGGCGACCTGGCGGCCATGATCGCCCGCGCCGGCTCGCCCGATCCCCTGGACCGCATCTGGTGCCGGCTCCAGCCCCTGAACTGCTTCGGCTACGCGGACCTCGCCGTCCGGCGCGGCGCCTACGCGGACTTCCTGGCGCGCCTGGCCGCCGGGGAGGGCGACCTCCTGGGCGCCGCGCGTGACCGCGTGGCGCGCTACGCGCCCCCGGGCACCGTCTTCGAGGGGCGCTTCGCCCTCACGGTGGGTGCCCTCGTCCGCGGCTGGGTCACGCCGGAGCAGGCCGGCCTCAACATCGAGCAGGTCAAGGACGACTGGGATCTGCTCCTGGGCACCCTCGTCGAGGAGACCTACCACCAGCTCCAGGTGGTGCTCTGCCCGCGCGCGGACGGCGGGCGCGCGGCCGGCTTCGGCGATCTGGTGGCCGCGGACCTGGACGATCCGCGCCAGGAGCGCCTCTACGAGCTGCTGGCCACCACGGTGCTGGAGGGCACGGCCAACCGCGCGCGCGGCGACGCCCACGCGGCGGCCCTGCGCGCCCGCGTCGCCGACGGCGGCGCGCTGCTGGACGCCTTCGTGGAGCGCGTGGTGCGGGGCGGCGACGTGGCCGCCGCGGACAGCCTCATCGGCGCCGGCCTGCGCGGCAACGGGCCCCTCTACGCCCTGGGCTGGCACCTGGCGGGCCGCATCGAGGAGGCCGAGGGGCCGGCGGCGGTGGGCGTCTGGCTGTCGCGGGGGGTGGTGCCCTTCTTCCGCCAGGCGGCGGGCCTTGACGTGCGGGCGCGGGGCGGCGCGCTGAGTGCGCGGAGCCTGCGGGCCGTGGACGACCTGGCAGTGCGACTCTTCGCGCTGGAGCGGGAAAAAGAGAAGGGCCGCTGATCAGCGGCGCCAGCCGCGCGAGCGCCGGTTCGCCGGGCGCCGTTGGCCGCGCGGGCGCCGTCCGGTCGGGCGCCGGAGCGGGCTAGCTGGCCAGCCGCGGGGCGCGGGGCGGCGCGAGACCCGGCGCGGGCCTGCCGGCGACGGGTTCGTTGCCGAGGAAGCAGAGCGCCAGGTCGCGAATGACGGCCGGGGTGAGGGGCTGGCGGCCGTCCTCCCAAGCGGCGATGGTGTCCACGTCCACGATGCGGCAAGCGTGCCAGTCGAGCATGAGGGCGAGCTGCCAGCGGCTCCAGCCGCGATGGCGGCGCAGGGTTAGCAGGGCCGATCCGTTCATGGCCTCTCCTCGGGTGGCTGCCTGCCTGGAGGATGCGTCGCCCGCGACAACGGCCAATGAATGGCGTGTGAAGATTTCCGACTCAGTGCGTGAACAGGTCGAAGATGTTGCCGAGCATGCTGCTGTCGGCCTGGTACATCTCCGTGTAGCGGCAGCGAGTGCAGGTGACCGTGCTGTAGCGCCGGTTCTGGACGTCGAAGATCTTGCTGACGATGCCGCCCGTGGCGCGCATCTCGCCCGTCTCGCAGCGCGTGTTGCCGCACTTGGGACAGCGATAGTTCAGGGTGTTCATGGTCTTCCTCCGGGTACGCGGCCATTACCGGCCCGCGCGGCGTCTATTCAGCGCCGCCGCGCGAAACAGGGAGCCTACGCCTCCGGCGGCGCGCGGTTACGACGGCGCCGCGCGCGGACGCGGCCGCCGCGCCGCAGTCGGGGCTTGCACCGCGGACGCGTCGAGGCGATAGTGTCCGCACCGCAGCCGCACCCCACCCGCAGGGAGGTTTCCGTCATGACGAAGAGAGGCTATCGCTCCATGGTCGAGGGCCTGGAGACCAGCCGCCGCAGCTTCCTCAAGCTGGGGGGCGCCGTGGGCGCCGCGATGCTCATGGGCAACCCGGCCGCCTGGGCGGCCAAGCGCGTGGAGAAGGGCGCTCCGAAGCCGGCGCGGCCGCGGACCAACATCGACGAGGCCCTGGCCGTGCCGCGGGGGCCCCACGCCCTGCCCGGCCCCTTTCCCGGCCGCGTGACGGAGGTGCACGACGCGGCGGCCCTGACCGGGGACGGCAAGCCGGTCGCGGACGCCGTGCGCGCCATGTTCGAGCGCGGCCTGGCCGAGCTGGCCGGCGAGACGCCCGCCGCGGCCTGGCGCCGCTTCTTCACGCCCGATGACGTGGTGGGCATCAAGGTCAACCCCGTGGGCGCCGGGCTCATCAGCACCCGGCTGGAGCTGGTGGACGCCGTGGTCGCCTGGCTGGAGGCCGGCGGCCTGCCTCGCGGCAACATCGTCATCTGGGATCGCTTCGACTACATGCTCTTCGACGCCGGCTTCACGCCCGAGCGCTATCCCGGCATCGACTGCGTGGGGCTGCAGACCATGGACGAGGCGGCCTACATGGATCCCGACGGCGACCAGGGCGGCTGGCTGCGCGCCGACGGCACGCACGTCAGCGCCGGCGAGTTCGATCCCGACGCCTACTACTGGGCCGAGGTGGAGGGCCCGCAGCGCGATGCCGCCGATCCCCATAAGGACGTGGCGGCCAAGCAGTACCTCAACCAGCACGTATTCAACGGCGAGCACTCCTACTTCGGCAAGCTGCTCACCAGGCGCCTGACCAAGATCGTCAACCTGCCCGTGGTCAAGAACACGGGCAACGGCATCTCCGTGGCCACCAAGAACCTCGGCTACGGGGCCGTGTGCAACACGGGCCGCCTCCACCAGCCGCTCTCCTTCGAGGTCAACACGGAGGTGCTGGCCTTCCCCTGGGTGCGCGACAAGCTGGTGCTCAACGTCGCCGACGGCCTCGTGGCCCAGTACGAGGGCGGCCCCATGCCCAACGCCGAGTTCACCTGGCCGCTGAGCAAGCTCTTCGTCGCCACGGATCCCTTCGCCCTGGACCGCGTCTGCCACGACCTGCTGGTGGCCAAGCGCCGGGAGATGGGGATCGCCGTCAACGAACATCCCATCTTCACCGAGTACCTGCGCTACGGCGAACGCCTGGAACTCGGCGTGGCCGATCCGGAGCGCATCGACCACCGGCGGGTCTGAGATGGCCGGGCCGGCGCGCTCGCGGTGGGGCTGGCTGGTCCTGCTTCTGGCGGTGGTGCCGTGCGCCGCGGCCGAGGCGCCGGCGGGATGGCGACTCGACGGCGCCCCCCGGCGCTTCGTCGGCCGCGATCTCTACGGCCACATCGACGGCGGCGCCGAGCTCTTCCACGAGTTCGGCTTCGTCGATCTGCTGGTCAGCGATTACACGCGCGGCGACACGGCGCTCACCGTCGAGACCTACCGCATGGCCGCCCCCGAGGCGGCCCTCGGCATCTACCTGGCCAAGTGCGGGCGCGAGAAGCCGCGGCCGGGCCTGGCCGCGCGCCACACGGCGAACCGCTGGCAGGTGACGGCCCTGCGCGGCGACGTCTTTCTTCTGGTGAACAACCCCGCGGGCGACGAGGCCCTGCTGCCCGACATGCTGGCGCTGGCGGCGGCGGCCCTGGCCGACGTCGCCGACGCGGCGCCGGCGCCCCTGCTCGACGCGCTGCCGGCCGCGGGCCGCGCGCCGGGCACGGCGCGCCTGCTGCGGGGGCCCATCGCCCTGGCGCCCCTGTTCACCCTGGGCGCGGGGGACGTCCTCGGCCTGGCGGGCGAGATCTACGCCGTCGCCGCGCGCTACGGCGAGGGCGAGGCCGGCCACCTGCGCATCGTCGTGCCCTACGGTTCGCGGCGCCGCGCCCGGGACGCCTTCCGCGGCCTGCGCCGGGGACTCGATCCCACGCTCGAGGTGCTGGCCTCCGGCCGCCGCGCCTTCGTCTTCAGCGACTACCGGGGGCGCTTCGGGCGCGCCCGCCTCGAGGGCGACACCCTGACCATCCTGGCCGACATGGCCGAGCCGCCCGACCTCGACTGACCGCTTCCGGCCGCGCGATGGTTACCCGCGCTCCGCGCGCGTTTCGATGTGGTGATCCGGCCGCGAGCGACGAGGAAGCCGCGAGGCGTCTAGCCGCCGTAGGGATCGGCGTAGGGATCGGCGTCGAGGGGCTCGGCGCCGGGCAGGATGGGCTGGTTGTCGGGGTGGCGGCTCTCGCCGGCGCTGGTGACGCGGATGGCCGCCCGGTCCTGGAAGGGGCACTTGGCCTCGCAGATGCCGCAGCCGATGCAGCGGTCGGCGTCCACCTTGGGTTGCTTGAGGACCCGCGTCCCGCCGCCGCGCAGGGGCACCTCCGTCTCCACGAAGTAGATGGCCTTCTCGGGCACGGGGCAGTGCTCCTCGCAGACGATGCAGCTGCGGCCGTAGGCGTAGGGCAGGCAGCGCGTGGTGTCGATGACCGCCAGGCCGATGCGCGTCTCCTTCTTCTCGGCGAGGGTCAGGCGCTGGATGGCCTCCGTGGGGCAGACCTCGCCGCAGAGCTTGCACTCGTACTCGCAGTAGCCCAGGCGCGGCACGAGCACCGGCGTCCACAGGCCCTCCAGGCCGGCCTCGAGCAGCGTCGGCTGCAGGGCGTTGGTGGGGCAGGCCTTCATGCACAGGCCGCACTGGACGCAGCGCTGCAGGAACTCTCGCTCGGACCGCGCGCCCGGCGGGCGGACGAGGGCCGGGTTGTAGGCGCGCGCGCGGGCCTGGGGCGGCAGCCGCAGGACGAGCAGTCCGCCCAGGCCCGCCGCCAGGGCCTTGATGGCGCCGCGGCGCGTGACGCCGTCGCTGCCGGCCCGCGGCCTGCGCCAGAAGGGCTCCCAGGCGAAGTCCACCGCGTCCACGGGGCAGGCGGCCACGCAGTTCCAGCAGCCGAAGCACTCGCCGGGCAGCCACTCGCCCGGCTTCTCGGGCTGGGCGGCGGCCGGACAGCTCGCGGCGCACTTGCCGCAGTGCGTGCAGGCGTCCGTCTGGACGAGGCGCAGGGGGGCGCGCCGCGACAGCAGCCCCAGCAGGGCGCCCAGGGGGCAGACGTAGCGGCACCAGAACCGAGGCCGAACCAGGTTGACGACCAGGGCCGCCGTGAAGATCAGGGCGACGAGCACGGCGCCGTCGAAGGCGGGCCCCGGTCCGTGGAAGACGTGGTCGCGGAAGAAGCGGTAGACAGGCTCGCTGATCCGCGTCAGGGGGAAGGGGCCCAGGCGCGGGTCGGCCGCGTAGATGGCCGTGGCGCCGTCGCCGACGATGACGTCCAGGGCGGGCAGCACGGCCGTGGTCATGCTGCGCGTGAAGAGGCCGAAGGGATCGAGGACGCCCAGCCAGTGCACGCCGAACAGGGCCATCACCAGCAGGGCCGCCAGCAGTCCCAGCTTCAGTCGCTGCCAGGGCGAGAAGCGTCCCATGGCGCGGCGCGCGGCGCCGCGGCGGCGCAGGGCCGAGACGGCGTTGTGCAGGGTGCCCAGGGGGCAGAGCCAGCCGCAGAACACGCGGCCCAGGACCAGCGTGACGGCCACGGTGATCAGGGCCAGCAGGGACAGGCCGGCCACGCTGTGCGCGCTCAGCCAGGTGCCCAGCAGCACGAGGGGATCGAGGTCGAACCAGAGCTGCAGCCAGGGGCTGGCCTCGGCGCCATCGCGCTGGCGGGTGGCGACGAGCAGGCCCAGGAACAGGAGCAGGCCGGCCGTCTGCACGGCGCGGCGCAGCCAGACGAGACGGCGGGCGCGGCCGGCCGCCGTCACGAGACCTCCCGCTCCGCGTGGGGCAGGGAGCGCCAGTCCGCCGTCCCCAGCCCCGCCGCCTCGGCCGCGCGCACCGAGGCGATGTCCGCGGCGCGGTGCCCCAGCAGCTCGGCGCCGAGGGCGTCCAGGGCGACGATGTCCGTGGCCGCGGCGACGGTGTCCAGGCGCTTGACGTCGGCCGGGTTGCCGCCGATGGGCCCGTGGGCCGTCAGCACGCGGACGGCGTCCAGCACGCACAGGCGCGGCTTCATGTAGGCGGTGATGTCCACCAGGCACTGGGCCAGGTCCTGGTGCCAGGCGTTGCGCCGGCCGCCGATGATCCCCATGTAGTTCTTCATGGCCAGGGTGGCCCGGGCCAGGCCGTGGTGCTTGGCCACGGGGACGTTGATCACCAGGTCGGCCTCGATGATCTCCGGGTAGAGGGCCCACTTCTCCAGGCGCTTGCCGCCCAGGTCCACCTCGCGGAAGCGGCTCCGGTCGAGGAAGACCACCTCGGCGCCGGCCGCCTCGGCCGCCGCCTGGATGCCGCTGGTGCGGTAGGTCTGCTCGGCCTTGTGGCAGGGATGGTCGCCCACCTTGACTCTCTTGGCGCCGGCCGCCAGGCAGAGGGCCGCCAGCTCGGCCACCACGTCGGGATTGGTGCAGGCCGCCAGCTCGGGGGCGCGGTTCCAGCCGATGTTGGGCTTGATCCAGACCACGTCGTCCTTGCCGACGAAGCGCTCCATGCCGCCCAGGGCGGCCATGGCCTCGCGCGTGAGAAGGCGGGCCAGGGGGCCCAGCTCGGCATCGGGCACTTTCTCTCCGCCGGCGCGGGCGACGGCCAGGGCCGGCGGGGCGGGCTCCTCGCCCAGGGCGAGTGCCGGGCGCAGCAGGGCGGCGCCGCCCACGGCCGCGGTCTGCTTGAGGAAGCTGCGTCGGGTGGTGCGGATCATGGGGTCCTCCTTGGCCGGGGGGCTCGCGGTCCACCCCTGTATGGTACGGAACCAGGAGCGCCCTGCAAAGCGGCGATGCGCCCGCCGCGGAAAAAACCGCGCCGCCGGCGGCGCGCGGTCTCGCGGTGGCCATGCCCGCGCGGGTGTGCCGCGGCGCCGCCCGCGCGGATGAGCGGCGCGCTCGCGCGCGGCGTTCCGGATCCGCATGGCGCCGATGCGCCTTGCGCGGGCCGCGCTTCCTTGCCACCCTGAGGACGACCGGCGGAAGGAGATCCCGTGCGCAGCTACCTCGACTGCTATTCCTGCTTCATCCGGCAAGCCCTCGACGCTGCGCGGCGCGCGCGCCTGGACGAGGCGGGCCAGGCCCGCGTCCTGGACACCGTCCTGGCCGCCCTGCGCTCCTTCGATCCGAGCCGCCCGCCGCCGGAGATGGCGGCCAGCTTCCACGCCGTCGTGCGCGAGGCCGCCGGCAGCGACGATCCCTACCGCGCGGAGAAGGAGCGCGCCACGCGCGAGGCCCTCGCCCTCTACCCGGATCTGGCCGCGCGCGTTGCCGCCGCCGAGGATCCCCTGGAGGCGGCCCTGCGCCTGGCCATCGCCGGCAACGTCATCGATCTCGGGGCCCACACGGACTACGACCTGCCGGCCGCCGTCGAGCGGGTGCTGACCCAGGACTTCGCGGTCTGCGAGCTGCCGGCCCTGCGCGAGGCCCTCGCCGCCGCGCCCTGGCTGCTCTACCTGGGCGACAACGCCGGCGAGACGGTCTTCGACCGCCTGCTCATCGAGACGCTGGACGTACCCTGCACCTACGCCGTGCGCGGCGGCCCCGTCCTGAACGACGCCACGCGCGAGGACGCGCGGGCGGCGGGGCTCGACGAGGTGGCGACCCTCGTCGACAACGGCGCGCGCGTGCCGGGCACCGTCCTCGAGCTGTGCTCGGCGGAGTTCCGCGACCTGTTCGCGCGGGCGCCGCTGATCCTGTCCAAGGGGATGGGCAACTACGAGAGCCTGGACGGGCGGCCCGAGCCCATCTTCCACCTGCTGCAGGCCAAGTGCCCCGTCATCGCGCGGGATCTGGGCGTGTCGGTCGGATCCATCATCCTGGCGCGCAACGGCTCCTGAGGTGCGCGGCCGGGGAATGCCGCCTTGCAGTCTGGCGGCGAGTGAGTAACATGTTCTCGGCGGGGACCGGCGCTCGCCGTGGTGACGGGCGCCCCGGCCGCTCGCCGGGAGGCCGCATGAAGATCGCCGTCACCAGCGAGGGCCCGGATCTCCAGTCCCGCCCCAGCCCGCACTTCGGGCGCTGCCCCTACTTCCTCGTCGTCGACGAGGACGGTTCCGTGAATCCCATCGCCAACGACGCCGCGAACTCCGCGTCGGGCGCGGGCATCCAGGCCGCCCAGCACGTGGCCGACCAGGGCGTCGGCGCCGTGCTCACGGGCCGCATCGGACCCAACGCCTGGCGCGTCCTCGGCGCGGCGGGCATCCCCATCCACATGGTCGCCGGCGAGACGGTGGCGGAGGCCGTCGAGCTGTTCCGCGCCGGCAAGCTGGAGCCCATCGGCGGCTTCTCGCCGGGCCACATCGCCGGCGGCATGGGCGGCGGCCGCGGCGGCGGCATGGGCGGCGGCCGCGGCGGCGGCATGGGCGGCGGCCGCGGCGGCGGCATGGGCGGTGGCCGTGGCGGCGGCATGGGCGGCGGCCGCGGCGGCGGCATGGGCGGCGGTCGCGCCGGCGGCGCGGGCGGCGGACAGGGCGGCGGACAGGGCGGCGGCCGTTGAAGCGGGGCGCGCGATGATCCTCGCCATCGCCAGTGGCAAGGGCGGCACCGGCAAGACCAGCGTCGCCGTCAGCCTCGCCCTCGCGGCGGCCGGCGCCGGCCGGCCGGTGCGCCTGCTGGACTGCGACGTGGAGGCGCCCAACGCGGCCCTCTTCCTGCCCGTCGAGATCGCGGAATTCCGCGACGCCGGCCTGCTCGTTCCCGAGGTGGACATGGCGGCCTGCACGCTCTGCGGCCGCTGCGCCGAGGTCTGCGCCTACGGCGCCATCAGCGTGGCCGGCGAGCAGGTGCTGCTCTTCACCGAGCTGTGCCACGGCTGCGGCAGCTGCGCGCGCCAGTGCCCGACGGGCGCCATCAGCGAGCGGCGGCGCGTGATCGGCGCCATCGAGTCGGGACGCGCCGGCGCCATCGACTTCGCGCAAGGGCGCCTGACGCTGGGCGAGGCCATGGCCACGCCCATCATCAGCCAGCTCAAGGACTGGCGCCTGGCGGCGCCGCCGGAGACGCTGGTCATCCTCGACGCACCGCCCGGCGCGGCCTGCCCCGTCATCGAGACCCTGCGCGGCGCCGACTTCGCGCTCCTGGTCACCGAGCCCACGCCCTTCGGACAGCACGACCTGGAACAGGCCGCCCGCCTCGCGCGCGAGTCCCTCGGCCTGCCGACCGGCGTCGTCGTCAACCGCGACCACCCCGGCGACGACACCGTGGACGCCTACTGCCGGGAGGCGGATCTGCCCATCCTGGCGCGCATTCCCCTGGACCGGCGGGTGGCCGAGGCCTACGCGGCGGGCCGCCCCCTCCACGACGCCCTGCCCGACGGTCCCGAGCGGTTCGCGGCGCTGCTGGCGCGCATCGAGGCGGAGGTGCCGGCGTGAAGAACCTGGTGGTGCTCAGCGGCAAGGGCGGCACCGGCAAGACCACGGTCACCGCGGCCCTGGCCCGGTTCGCCGCCGGCGAGCGGCGCCTGGTGATGGTGGACGCCGACGTGGACGCCGCCAACCTGGGCCTGCTCCTCGCGCCGCGCGAGCGCGAGGCGACGGACTTCGTCGGCGCCGAGGCGGCCGTCATCGACGCCGAGGCCTGCACGGCCTGCGGCCTCTGCGCCGAGGCCTGCCGCTTCGACGCCATCGCCGCGGCGGACGGCACCTACCGCGTGGATCCCCTCGCCTGCGAGGGCTGCCGCGCCTGCAAGTTCGTCTGCCCGGAGGAGGCCGTCGCCATGGAGCCCCAGCTCAGCGGCCGCCGCTACCTGTCCGACACGCGCCTGGGGCCGCTGTTCCACGCCCACCTGCTGCCCGGCCAGGAGAACTCCGGCAAGCTGGTGACGGCCCTGCGCCGCGACGCCGAGGCCTGGGCCGAGCGCGAGCGGCCCGACGTCATGCTGACGGACGGCCCGCCGGGCATCGGCTGCCCGGTCATCGCCGCCGCCAGCGGCGCCGACCTGGCACTGCTGGTCACCGAGCCCACGCCGGCCGCCGTCCACGACTTCCGGCGCATCCTCGGCACCCTCGAGCACTTCGGGATTCCCGCCCTGGCCTGCGTCAACAAGGCCGACCTCAACGCCGAGCGGCGCGAGGAGATCCGCGTCGAGTGCGAGGCGCGCGGCGTGGCCCTGCTGGGGGACATCCCCTACGACGAAGCGGCCATGGACGCCGTGCGCGCGGGCCGGCCGGTGACGGACGGCGACGCCCCGCGCCTGGCCGCGGCCCTGAGTGCCATCTGGGACGCCCTGCGCCCGCATCTGGACGCCTAGCCCGGCAGCGTCTCCACCTTGATCAGGTTCGTCCCGCCCGGCTTGCCCATGGGCAGGCCGGCGATGACCACCAGCCGCTGGCCGGGGCCGGCGAGGCCCGCCTCGGCCGCGGCCGCCGCGGCGCGGGCCAGCATGGCGTCGGTGTCGGCGAGGTCCTCGCAGAGGGCGGGGCGCACGCCCCAGACCAGGGACAGGCGCCGGCAGGTGGCCTCGCGCGGCGTCAGGGCCAGCACGGGCTGGCGCGGCCGGCAGCGCGCGGCCAGGCGGGCGGTGCTGCCCGAGTAGGTGAAGGCCACCAGGGCGGCGGCGTCCAGCTCGCGGGCCAGCTCGCAGGCGCCGCGGGCCACGGCTTCGGGCGGCGGGCAGGCGCCGGCCTCGCCGCGCTGCAGCCAGTGGTCGTGGGGGAAGCCGATCTCGGCGTCGGCTGCCGCGCGCGCCATGACCGCCACGGCCTCCGCGGGCTGGGCGCCCACGGCCGTCTCCTCCGAGAGCATCAGCGCGTCGCTGCCGTCGAGGACCGCGTTGGCCACGTCGGCCACCTCGGCCCGCGTCGGGCGGCGGCTCTCCACCATGGACAGCAGCATCTGCGTCGCGGTGATCACCGGCTTGCCGGCGTGGTTGCAGGCGGCGATGATGCGCTTCTGCACGCGCGGCACGCTGGCCAGGGGCGTCTCCACGCCCAGGTCGCCGCGGGCCACCATGACCCCGTCGGCGGCGGCGACGATGGCGTCCAGGTCGGCCAGGGCCTCGTGCTTCTCGATCTTGGCCACGAGGGGCTGGTCGCCGCCCGCCGCGCGCAGGCGATCGCGGGCCGCCTCCACATCAGCGGCGCCGCGCACGAAGGAGACGGCCACCAGGTCGACGCCCTGCTCGACGCCGAAGGCCAGGTCGGCCTCGTCCTTGGCCGTGAGGCTGGGCACGTCCAGGGAGCGCGAGGGCAGGTTGATGCCCTTGCCGGCGCCGAGCGTGCCGCCCACCAGCACGCGGGCGCGGATCGTCTCGGCGTCGGCGGACTCCACCTCGAGCTCCAGGGCACCGTCGGCCAGGAGCAGGTGGTCGCCCGGCCGCACGGCCGCCGGCAGTTGGGGCGTGTTGGTGGACACGCGCTCGGCGTCGCCGGGCACCGGCCGGCTGGTGATGGCGAAGGCCTGGCCCGGCTGCAGGGCGACGGGCCCGTCCGCCATGGGCCCGACGCGGACCTTGGGCCCCGCCAGGTCCTGGAGGATGGCCAGGTGGCGGCCGGCCCGGGCAGCGGCCTCGCGCAGGCGGCGGATGCGGGCGCCGTGGGCCGCCCGGTCCTCGTGGGAGAAGTTGAGCCGGGCGACGTCAACGCCCGCCGCCAGGAGGGCGTCCAGGCGCTCCGGAGCGTCGCAGGCGGGGCCGATGGTGGCGACTATCTTCGTGCGGCGCATGGACTTGCCTCGTTGCTGGGGTGGCAAAAGGGCGCGGTTGCCGTCTTTGCAAAAAGCTAACAAAGTGCTAGGCAAGAAATCGACCCCAAGGCTAGACTCTCCCGTTCTTTCGTCAAGACCTCATTCGAGACGAAGCCTCGCGCGGACATGGCATCACCAGCAATCGGCACGCGGAGACCGGAGCTCGCAGCGCGCGGCGGCGTCGCGGCGCATGCTGCGTCGCCCGCCGCCTTCGCGCCCGGCGCCGGCGCCACCGTGAGCGCGCCCATTCCCCGGCCGGCGGACGGTCCCGGAGGGCGTCATGGCCGGTGATCGCATCCTGCTCGTCGAGGACGAGGGCGTCGTTGCGGGAGATCTCGAGCGCTGCCTGCGCGCGAGGGGCTACGCCGTCGATGGTCCGGTCGCCACCGGCGAGGACGCCGTCGCCCGGGCCGAGGCGGCCGCGCCCGACCTGGTGCTCATGGACATCGGGCTGGCGGGCGAGCTGGACGGCATCGGCGCGGCGGCGGCCATCCGCCGCCGGCGCGACGTGCCCGTCATCTTCCTGGCGGACAAGGCCGACGACGCCACCCTGGACCGCGCCATGCGAACGGAGCCGGCCGGCTACCTGGTCAAGCCCCTCG